>OGEU01000594.1_pt1 | contig 36259 bp, 34 predicted proteins | sample 1570651 | NCBI WGS metagenome assembly OGEU01 (sample SAMEA2582129, study PRJEB24529) | metagenome | biome: Human gut stool | place: China | collected 2011 | reverse complement strand
TACAGTGACTTGTCGCCAGTTTCCTAACTTGACATTCGCTCCACGGAAAACCTGCAATGCTCTGCAGCAACCTCACGCTTCAACGCTATCAATGTCACAGCAATGCATAGTATACACGATGAAACCGCGAATTGCAAGGATTTTTTTCAGTTTTTTGCATTTTCGCGCCGCCCCATCCACTTGTCGACCAGATTGTATACAAGACTGATACCAAAGCAAAGGATGCCCCCGACAAAAAATCCCGCCGCCCGGAGCAGCACATTGTCGTAGCGGATGTCCACGAGCACCAGTTTTACAACGCACAGCAGCACCAGAACCAGTCCGCAGACCCGCAGTGCCTTATATTTTCTCTTCATCCGCATTTCCGCCAGAAATCCCGCCACGATACAGCAGAACGCAATCACAATGCCCGTCACATCGTTCACAAACACGGGCACCCCATAGGAGTGCAGTGCGACCGATGCAAACAGCAGCAGCTTTAACGCCACGTAAATTCCCCACCAGTCTCCGTCCTTCCTTATCAACAGGCTGTAGGTATTGGTGCACACGAGCACCAGTCCCAAAAGCACATAGATAAGGTGAAGCACCGGCGCGTCCGGTTTTCCCATCAGGACCAGAACCGCTGCAATAAGGAGCGCCTGTACGGCCATCGTTACCGCCGCGAATGCTTTTTCTTCCTCTCCCGTCTTTGGATTTCTGCGAAACAGCGGAACTTTCGCCGCCAGAATATTGCAGAGCACAATCGGCATAAAACAGATCAAATCACTCAGGTAAACATCTGCAACCGCTGCCAGATCCGTTCCCCACACCGCCGTCTCTGACAGGAATGCCAGAAACATCAGATAACCACAGATCTTCATCCAGGTTTCATACTGTTCCCTGCAGAACCAGATCAGCAACACCGCGCTGCAGAAAAATACCAGTCCCCAGACCGTTCTCATGCCCCCGTTCATCGGGATCAACAGCAGCAGGATGCCATAGCCGAGTGCCGCCGCCCGGTATGCTTTTCTTTTTCGCAGGAAACCGTACAGAAGGCACGCCTCCGCCAGAAGTCCCGTCGATATATACTCCCCGAAATACGGCGCGGCAGCTCCCGCAAAGAACATCTGCGCAAAAACAGCCACCTCCAGCAGAACCGTACCCGCGGACAGATCCCCGGGGCGCCGGAATTCCAGCAGCGCCAGAACTGCAATGCCAAATACCGGTAAGAGCAGCGCCGCTCCGGTAAACCGGTTCAAAAACAGTCCGCAAAAAATGATGATACACAGTGCCCCCACAATACCGCCAAGCAGTTTTCCATTCTCGTCCATTTCCGCCGCGGCTACGCCAAGCAGTACCGGAACCGCTGCAAGCGCAAGAAGCAATACCACTGACACGTTTCCCGCAGCGGAGCCTTCTGTATAGGAAGCAGCTGCTCCAAGCACCAGAATGAGCAGCCCGATGCTCCACGACACAAGATTCACCGCATTACGGTAATATTCCCGCCGTAGGTGGGACACGAAAAAGATGGTCTGCGTTACCGCATAATATATAGAAAGAATCAGAAACCTTTCCGCATCCTCCGTCCAGTTACACATGAGCACGCCGAGAATCAATGAGATGCCCACACCAATCTGCCCTATGATAAGGAAGAGATTCGACCGCAGACGTGACAGCACACACAGAACCACCGCCCACACCAGCAGTCCCAGATAAAGTATGCCGTCGTTTATTGCATGGAAATAAAAATCACTTAAAAACAGCGAGAGATACCACGCTCCCATGCCGCAGCCCAGCAGCCCAAGAAATGCTTTATTCCTGCGGTCATGTGCCACAAGAATTCCTCCTGCCAGCGTGATCGCGGCACTGACGGTATACATCAGAACCATCTTTACTCCCTGGCTAAGATACGGCAGCACCAGCATCGCAAAAAACACCAGACTCAGGAAGATCAGTCCTGCAGCGCAGACCGGCAGAATCGCCCTGCCGATCGTTTTTTCCAAATCCTGCTTCCCGGATGCCTGCTGGTATCCCGCCTGTGCTGCCACCGGCCGCGGCGGTGTCTGCTTGTATGCCGGCTGTGGCACCGCCCTCTGACCGTATCCTGCCCGTTCACGGTCTGCCTGCGCCGCAATTACTGTGCGCAGCGCTGTCAGCTGTCGTCCCAGCGCATCCACTTCCCGCTGCATCTGCTCAATCTTCATCCGTGTAAGATCGTCCCCCAGATCCCCGGACCGCCAGGCAAGCAGTAACTCATTGAACCGTCTCTGTTCCTCTAAAAGCCGGTTCTCACACTCCACTAATTGTTCCAGCATAAACTCCTCCTTCCTCTCCTGTCATTTAGTTCTCTGTCACTCATTGTAACGTACCCTCATTTAAAACACAAGAACTGTCCGCGTGGGCGTTTCCTCGAAAAAATTGTTTTTACCATTAAGATTTTGCCAATTTCTACGCTTTTTTTCCCAAAAACAATTTGTATATGCTATAATGATTTAGATTATTCTTTAAGGAGATTTCTATGGACATTATTATCGTAGGCTGTGGAAAAGTTGGTTTTACACTTGTCGAACAGCTCAGCAACGAAGATCACAATATTATTGTCATTGATGAAAAGCCGGAAAAGGTTCAATATATCACCGACCGTCTGGATGTGATGGGCATCGTGGGGAACGGCATCAACCATAAGACACTGCTGGAGGCTGGTATCGCCACTGCCGATCTTTTGATCGCAGTTACCGGGGATGATGAGAAAAATCTTCTGTGCTGCGTGATTGCCAAGAAGACCGGCCACTGCCAGACCATCGCGCGCGTGCGCAACCCGATCTACAACAGTGAGATTGCTTTCCTGAAAAAGGAATTCGGGCTCGCCATGATTATCAATCCTGAGTTGACGGCAGCCAACGAGATTTCAAGGGTATTTCAGTTTCCTTCCGCCATCCGTGTGGATTCTTTTGCAAAAGGGCATGTAGAGCTGCTTCACTTTAAAGTCAGCGAGAATTCCCCGCTGATTCATTTAAAGCTGTTCAATCTGCACCAGACCCTGCACAGCAACGTGCTGGTGTGTACCGTCATCCGCGGCAGCGAGGTCATCATCCCGAACGGTGATTTTGAATTCCGCGCCGGAGATACCGTCGCAATCGCTTCCGAGCGCCGCAACGCCATTGACTTTTTCCGCAAGATCGGCATCGTCAAGAACCGCGTCAGCAATGCCATTCTCGCTGGCGGCGGTAAGGTTTCCTTTTACCTCGCAAAGATTCTCATCCAGTCGGGCATCCGTGTGACGATCATCGAGATCAATCCGTCCCGCTGCGACGTTTTAAGCGAGCTGCTTCCGGAGGCGACAATCATCTGCGGTGATGCCACCGATCAGGATCTGCTGTCCGAGGAGGGCTTAGAGCAGGCGCAGGGTTTTGCAGCTCTCACTGGTCTTGACGAGGAAAACATCCTGCTGTCGCTGTACGCCAACGATGTCTCCAATGCAAAAACGGTGACCAAGATCAACCGGAGCAGTTTTAACTCCGTCATCAACGAGATGAATCTGGGAAGTATTATTTATCCGCGTGTCATTACCGCTGATTACATTTTAAAATATGTGCGCTCCACAGTGAATTCCATCAACAGCAACGTGGAGACGCTTTACAAGCTTGCCGGCGGAAAAGCCGAGGCTCTGGAATTCATCATCAAGGAGAATTCTGCCGTCGCAGGCATTCCGCTGCAGGATCTGAATTTCCGGAAGAACACTTTAATCTGCTGCATCTACCGCAACGGCAAGGTCATTCTGCCGGGTGGACAGGATATGATGCTCGCCGGAGACTCCGTTCTGGTTGTCATTTCCGGATACCGCATCTCCGACATCAAAGAGATTCTGGAGGATTAACCTGCAATGAATTATTCCATGGTTTTATATATTCTGGGCTATATTTTAAAATTTGAGAGCGCGTTTCTGATGCTTCCGGCACTGGTATCGTTGATCTATCAGGAAAGGGCAGGCATTCCGTTTGTCATTACCGCTGCAATCTGCCTGGTTTTAGGGATTGTTTTCACACATAAAAAACCGTCTTCCTCGACCGTGTATACAAGGGAAGGGTTTGTTACTGTCGCCTTGAGCTGGATCGTTATGAGTATTTTCGGCGCCATCCCCTTCGTGTGGAACGGCGACATTCCATATTATGTAGACGCCCTGTTTGAAACGGTCTCCGGTTTTACCACGACCGGTTCAAGTATTCTCTCCGATGTCGAGTCCCTGTCGCATGCCAGCCTTTTCTGGCGCAGTTTCAGCCACTGGATCGGCGGCATGGGTGTGTTCGTCTTTATTATGTCGATCCTGCCTCTGATGGGCGGCTCTACGATCAACCTCATGAAGGCGGAGAGCCCGGGACCTTCCGTCAGCCGTCTGGTTCCGCACATCAAGGACACCGCGAAAATATTATACGGCATTTACCTTGCCATCACGCTCCTTGAGATTGTCATTCTCTGTGCGCTCGGCATGCCGCTGTTTGAGTCTCTTCTGACGAGTTTCGGCACAACCGGCACCGGCGGTTTCGGTTTCCGTAACGACAGCTTTGCTAGTTTTTCGCCTGCTATCCAGAACACGGTCACAACTTTTATGATCTTAAGCGGTATCAATTACACATTTTATTTTTGTATTTTATCGCGCAGAATCAAGGATGCATTCCGCATCGAGGAAGTGCGCTGGTATCTCTTTTTGATCTTTGCTTCTGTCGGAATGATTACCTATAATATACGTCCGCTTTACGCAAATACCAGGGACGCGCTGCGGAATGCCTTTTTCCAGGTCGGTGCGATCATCACCACCACCGGATATTCCACTGCCGACTTCGACATGTGGCCTGCGCTCTCCCAGACGATTCTTGTGACGCTGATGTTCGTCGGCGCATGTGCGGGAAGCACAGGAGGCGGTATGAAAGTATCCCGGCTGGTGATTTTATTTAAAACCATCCGTAAGGAGCTTTCCCTGATTATCCACCCCCGCGAGATCCGCAAGATCCGCATGGACGGACATGTCGTAGAACACAGCACCCTGCGCTCTACCAATGTTTTTCTGGTCATTTATTTTATTTTGCTCATGCTTTCAACGCTTATCATCAGCCTGGATGAGTTTGATTTTACCACGAATTTTACAGCTGTCGTCTCATGCCTGAACAACATTGGTCCCGGCTTAAACCGTGTCGGACCGGCGCAGAATTTCTCAATCTTCTCGCCGCTCTCCAAGATTGTGCTGATTTTTGACATGCTCGCCGGCAGACTGGAGCTTTTCCCACTCATGATTCTGTTCATGCCGTCCACCTGGCGTAAAAAATAGTGTGCATCCAGCAATTTGGGCTGCGCAGCTTTGAACCGGTAGATATTTTTCTACCGGTTTTTTATTGGCTTTTTATCGCCTTTTTTCTGCTCCGGATGTTATATCCGCATCCGTTAAAGCTTGCACCGCACCGCGCCGTGACGAAGGCTTCTTCTCTGCCCGCAGGCAGGCGTTTTTACTTTTTCCTTGCCCTCTGCGGGCTTGTGGTATATATTTGTTATAGTTTTAAATTAGAAGTACACAGGAATGGAGATTGCTATGTGGATTGCAGATAACTGGAAAGATTACGAAGTCATTGACTGCTCAAAAGGAGAAAAGCTCGAGCGTTGGGGAGATTATCTTCTCGTCCGTCCCGACCCGCAGGTCATCTGGGACACGCCGAAGACCGAGCGCGGCTGGCGCAAAATGAACGGCCATTACCACCGCAGCGCCAAGGGCGGCGGGGAGTGGGAATTTTTTGATCTTCCCCAGCAGTGGACCATCCATTACGGCAAGCTGACTTTCAACTTAAAGCCGTTCAGTTTTAAGCACACCGGACTGTTTCCGGAGCAGGCTGCCAACTGGGACTGGTTTTCCGAAAAGATCCGCAATGCCGGACGTCCGATCAAGGTGTTAAATCTGTTCGCCTACACTGGCGGTGCCACGATTGCCGCCGCTGCTGCCGGTGCCAGCGTCACGCATGTGGATGCCTCCAAGGGAATGGTAACCTGGGCGAAGGAAAACGCCGTCTCTTCCGGTCTTGGTGATGCCCCGATCCGCTGGATTGTGGACGACTGCGTAAAGTTTGTTGAGCGCGAGATCCGCCGCGGCAACCACTATGATGCGATCATTATGGACCCGCCTTCCTACGGAAGAGGACCCAAGGGTGAGATCTGGAAAATCGAGGACGCCATCTATCCGCTGGTGCAGCTCTGTGAGCAGCTGCTGTCGGACGATCCTCTGTTTTTCCTGATCAACTCCTACACCACTGGTCTTCAGCCGGCAGTGCTCAGCTATATGATGAATACCGTTTTGAAAAAACATGGCGGACACATTACTGCAGATGAGATCGGTCTGCCGGTTTCCAGCAACGGTCTGGTGCTTCCGTGCGGGGCAAGCGGCAGATTTGAGCGCTAAGGGCGGGAACGATTTTGTCCTGTTTTTGCACAATTTTTGTAAATAGTTGTTTTCCTGCATACACAATACAATTTTTGTGGTACGCTGTTTTTATGCAAAGGTGATACGGGGATCCGGATCACCGGCAAATAAAAACGAACAGGAGAATGATTTCTATGGCACAGTTTGTAAAATTAGTTCCCGAGAATTTAAAGGCTCTGCGCGAAGTAAACCCGCGCCTGATGTCTTATAATGTAGAATTCGCCGAGGTAACCGGCGGCACCTTCTGGAAAGCGTACACACCGGAGCAGGTTGCAGGAACCGAGGAATTCCATGTCGCTCCGAGCGCCGACGGCATTGCCGCAATGTACAAGGATCTGATGCAGGTATACGCACCGATCGATCTGTACAACGAGAAACTCCGCTCCCTCGCAAAGGAGCTCGGAACCGCATGGGTGCGTGTGTCCGGCACCTGGGCAACCAAGACTTACTATGATTTTGACAATACAACAGGCGGTATTGCTCCGGAGGGCTACTTAAATGTCCTGGCAAAGGAGCAGTGGATTGGTGTGCTCGACTTCGTAAAAGCGATCGATGCGAAACTGATGATTTCCGTTGCGAACTGCCCGGGTCTGCATTCCGCAGAGGAACCGTGGAATCCGAGTGAGGCGGAGAAGATTTTTCGTCTGAGCAAAGAATACGGCGTACCGATCAACGGCGCCGAGTTCGCAAACGAACCGAACATGATGGAGGATACCGGCTTCCCAGCTGGTTATACACCGGCTAATTACCGCCGCGATCAGGATCTGTTCTTCGCGTGGGTACGCGCCAACTATCCGGAATGTATCTGCATCGGACCGAGCAGTGTCGGCGAGGGTCTTTCTTTTAACAGCGGAGACAACAAGAGCGGTGGTATCGAGCAGCTTGTAAGAGAAAATTGCTCCACAGCCGAGCTGTTAGAAGGCACCAAAGAGCCGTTGGACGTATTCAGCTACCATTATTACAACGGTGTATCCGAGCGTCTTGCTTCCGTGATGCCGAGCGGACACTGGCTGGCAGATACCGCCCATACCGAGGCGTATCTGGACGTTGCATTAAACTGTGCGCGCACCTATGCTCCGCTCCGCGACAAATACTGCCCGGGCGGCGAGATGTGGGTAACGGAGTCCGGCGACGCAGGCGGTGGCGGTGATACATGGGCTTCCACGTATCTGGATGTTTTCCGTACCTTAAACGAGCTCGCTGGATTCGCAGCGATCACAGACGGCGTTATTTTCCACAATACACTGGCTTCTTCCGACTACGGCTTCCTGGCCCGCGAAGTATTTGATCCGCGCCCGAACTATTTTGCGGTATTGTTGTGGAACCGCCTGATGGGTACGACCGTTTACGATACCGCAGAGCCACTCCGCGAGGGCGCACATATCTTCGCACATTCCCGCAAAGATGGAAAAGAGGGCGTTGTATATCTTGTGATCAACAACTCGCTGACAGAGACAACCACCGTAGAGCTTCCGAAGAGCGCAGAGCGCTACACACTCGCCGGCGAGGGCGGCAACGTGCGTGCCGCTGTCATGACCTTAAATGACAAGCCGCTTGTTCTGGGTGCTGGCAATTCGCTTCCGGAACTCACACCAGCAGCACAGGAAGCCGGAACAGTGACTCTTGCACCGGCAACCTGTACATTCTTCGTACTGTAAGCAGCGCGGGGAAGCAATCTGCACCGATGAGTAAGCCGTATAAGCTGGCTAGTAAGTTGCATTACTGGCTACAGTGGGGCTTAAGTAAGTTGCAACGGCATGTGCGTTAATACTTGTATCGGCTGGCAAGCTGCAGGGCTGAGTCTCACATGCACCCACAGGAGCTTTCTTGGTCAATCATTGTTTGCTGATGTTGTGTATAAGATCAAAACGGGTCTACAGAGGACTTTTTCTCTCTGTAGACCCGTTTTTGCGTACAATCTTCTATTTTTTTGACTTACATGGCTGCATTTTGGCTTCCGCCGGGTCTGGCGACACTCTTTTTCTCTCCCAGACCCGAAACTAATCTCTTTTCGGGTCTCACAGGCTGGTTTTCCCTTCCCAGACCCGCGAACAGCCCTTTTTCATTCCTAATTTTCTAAAAACAAAGCTCCCTCGGGTCTGGAGAGACGTTTTTTCTCTCTCAGACCCGCCGGGACCTTGCACAAGACCATTTTCCTTCTTAATATCCGGTCGGACGGTCTTTTTTCCCGACCTTGAGGCGCGACATCGCGCGCGCCAGCGATGCTTTGGAACGATAATACTCCTGAATGCTCTGTTTCTGGCGGAGCTGCTCCTGTGCACGCTCTTTTGCCTCCTCGGCACGCCGCACATCGATCTCCTCCGGGGACTCACAGGTGTCAACAATCACCATTGCACGGTTATTGATGATCTGTGCAAATCCGGTGCCTGTCACACCCACGATCTCCTCGCCTGTTTCGTCCGTGATGCGGATCTCGCCGATCTCAACGGCAAACACCATATTTTCGTGATGCGCCTGGATTGCTTTCTCTCCGTCATGCAGCGGCAGAACGACCTGCTCACATCTTCCGTCAAAAAAGACACGGTCACAGGCAATCACTTTCAGACTAAATGTATTCATGCCCCCATCTCCTTCGCACGCTCGATCACATCATCGATCGTACCTACATTGAAGAACGCTGCTTCCGGATACTCATCCATCTCACCGTCAATAATTGCCTTGAATCCTCTTACCGTCTCTTTCAGTGGCACATACTTGCCCGGCACGCCGGTAAAATTCTCTGCCACGTGGAACGGCTGGGATAAAAACTTCTGGATCTTTCTTGCGCGGTATACCACGAGCTTATCCTCCTCGGACAGCTCCTCCATACCGAGAATTGCAATAATATCCTGCAGTTCTGTGTACTTCTGTAAAATCTCCTGTACTCTTCTGGCGGTCTCATAGTGCTCTTTTCCAACGACGTCCTCCTCAAGGATACGGGAGTTGGACTCAAGCGGATCCACCGCCGGGTAAATACCCTGCTCTACGATCTTTCTGGAAAGTACCGTGGTGGCATCCAGATGTGCAAATGTCGTCGCCGGAGCCGGGTCTGTCAGGTCATCTGCCGGCACGTAAACAGCCTGTACGGAAGTAACAGATCCGTTCTTCGTGGAGGCAATCCGCTCCTGCAGTTCGCCCATCTCCGTCGCCAGGGTCGGCTGATAACCTACTGCGGACGGCATACGTCCAAGCAGCGCGGATACCTCAGATCCTGCCTGTGTGAAACGGAAAATATTATCGATGAACAGAAGTACATTCTGATGCTCCTCATCGCGGAAATATTCTGCCATCGTAAGTCCCGTCTCAGCAACTCTCATACGGGCTCCCGGCGGCTCGTTCATCTGTCCGAACACTAACGCGGTCTTATCCAGTACGCCGGATTCCTTCATCTCAGACCACAGGTCATTTCCCTCTCTGGAACGCTCTCCGACGCCGGTAAAAATGGAATATCCGCCATGCTCTGTCGCAATGTTGCGGATCAGCTCCTGAATCAATACCGTCTTACCGACTCCGGCACCTCCGAAGAGACCGATCTTACCGCCCTTTGCATACGGTGCCAAAAGATCGATGACCTTAATACCGGTCTCAAGCACCTCAACGACCGGGCTCTGGTCTTCAAAAGATGGCGGATCTCTGTGAATCACCCAGTGTTCCTCACCGTCAAGGCTTTCGCCTCCGTCAAGTGTATCTCCGAGCACGTTAAACAGTCTGCCCAGGGTCTTATTTCCAACCGGAACCTTGATACCGCCGCCCTCGGCAATAACCTCCATATCCTTGCATAAGCCCTCGCTTGCCGCGAGCATGATGCAGCGGACGGTATTATTGCCGATGTGCTGTGCAACCTCCATCACGCAGCGCTTTCCGTTGTTGTCCACTTCAAGCGCATCTTTAATATATGGAAGGTCATTATCTTCAAATTCTACGTCAACGACAGGTCCCATGACCTGTACAATTTTCCCTTTCTTCATACAAGCTCCCTTCCGCTTTATTTCTTTTTCTTGTTCTTCTGCGCTTTCGCACCGCCGCTCACCTCTGTGATCTGCTGTGTGATCGCCGCCTGCCGTACCCGGTTGTACTCGATCGACAGCGTCTGTATCATGTCCTTTGCGCTGTCCGTTGCCGCCTGCATTGCCATCATTCTGGAATTATGCTCGCTGGCAAACGACTCTACCAGCGCACAGTAGATATATCCTGTGACATAGTTCGGTACTACATGCTCCAGAATCGCCTCCATGGATGACTCCACCCGGATCTCTTCCTGATAGATATCCGCAGGGGCAGGATGCAGGAAGTCTTCCTTCACAAGCGGAAGGAGTTTCATCTTCTCCGCATTCATAGAAAAAGAGTTTTCCATCTTTGTGTAGATGATATATACCTCGTCAAGCTCATTTCCCGCGTACAGATCCATGACGTGATCCGCAATGACACGCGCGCGGTGTAACGACGGGTTCTGCACGGTATACTTGAACTCCGCATCCACCGCGAGACCCTCTTTCGCAAAATACTGGCGTCCAAGCTCGCCGACGACAAACAGCTTATTGTTCTCGCCCTGCGTGAAAAGCTCATGCGCCATCTTGATGACGTTGTGGTTGTATGCTCCTGCCAGCCCCTTATCCGCAGTAATCACGATATATCCACGCCGCTTTTCTTCCTCCGGAATCTCCTTTTTCTGGTCGAAATAGCGGTTCTGCACCTCCGGAATGTGGCGCAGGAATCTGGAGATGGAACCCTGGAGTGCATAGAAATAAGGTTCCGTCTGCTCAAGCTTCTGCTTGGCACTGCGCAGTTTGGCAGAGGATATCATATACATGGCGCTTGTAATCTTCATGGTATCCCGGATACTTTTCATTCGCTTTTGAATTTCCTTGGTATTTGCCATGCTCTATCACCTGCTCTTATATTCTTTGACCGCCTCTACAATCTGCTCCGTAATCGCATCATCCAGCACTTTTTCCTCGTTGATCTTCGTCACAAGCTCCGCGTGCTGTACATGGATGTAATCTAACATACCCATCTGGAATTCTTTCGTCTTTGCCGTGTCTACGTCCAGCATCAGACGCTTGTTGGCAGCGACCAGCGTGATGACCTGATCCGCCAGGCTCATCGGATGGCAGAGCGGCTGCTTTAACAGCTCCATCAGGCATTTTCCGTGCTGTAACTGCTCTTTTGTCATGTCGTCCAGATCGGATGCAAACTGTGTGAACACTTCCATCTCACGGTACTGCGCCAGATCAATACGGATCGTACCGGACGCTTTCTTCATCGCCTTGGTCTGTGCCGCACCGCCGACACGAGATACGGAGAGACCGACGTTGACTGCCGGGCGCATACCGGAGAAGAACAGATCACTCTCCAAAAAGATCTGACCGTCTGTGATGGAGATCACGTTGGTCGGAATGTATGCGGATACATCGCCCGCCTGCGTCTCAATGATCGGCAGCGCCGTGATGGAACCTCCGCCCAGCTCATCGGAAAGCTTGCTGGAACGCTCCAGCAGTCTGGAATGCAGATAAAATACGTCTCCCGGATAAGCCTCACGTCCCGGAGAACGCTCCAGCAAAAGGGACAGTGCGCGATATGCCACTGCATGCTTGGAGAGGTCATCATATACGATAAGGACATCCTTGCCCTGATGCATGAAATACTCTGCCATAGCGGTTCCCGCATACGGTGCAATGTACTGTAACGATGCCGACTCGCTGGCTGTCGATGATAAAATGATGGAGTAGTCCATCGCATCATTCTTCGTCAATGTATTCACAAGTTTTGCTACGGTCGATGCCTTCTGACCGATCGCCACATAAATACAGATCACATCTTTTCCCTTCTGGTTCAAGATGGTATCTACTGCGATCGACGTCTTACCGGTCTGTCTGTCGCCGATAATCAGCTCCCGCTGCCCGCGTCCGATCGGGAACATGGCGTCAATCGCCAGAATACCGGTCTCGAGCGGCTGCTTGACCGACTGACGGTCAACAATGCCCGGCGCTTCCTGCTCGATCGGGCGGTAATCGTCCGCCGGAATATCTCCCTTGCCGTCGATCGGCGCTCCCAGTGCATTTACAATTCTTCCAAGATAGGCATTTCCGACTGAAACACCCGCCTTCTTCTTCGTGCGTGTGACCTTTGTGCCCTCTTTGATGCCAGTGTCTTTTCCGAGAATGATACAGCCGATCTGATCGCGCTTGATATCCTGCACCATACCTCTGACGCCATTCTCGAAGATCACGATCTCACCATACATGGCATGCTCAATGCCATAGATGGTCGCAATTCCGTCTCCTACCCAGATGACAGAGCCGACTTCCTGCTCACCGGTCACCATATCATAATTTTCTATCTCTGTTTTCAGTATGGAGATAATCTCCTCTGAATTTATGGAACCCACGTCATCACCTCCATGTCAATTTTTGTTCTAAATTCTTGATCCGCCCCCGGACGCTGTAATCTTCCACCAGATCTCCCGTCTCCAGCACAAATCCGCCGATCAGTTCCGGCTGTGTGCAGATGGTAAGCTCCACCGTCTCTCTGTGGTGCTTTGCGGCGAGATATGCTTTGATCTGTGCAAGCTGCTCCTCATCCGGTGTACCCGCGCAGTACATAACGGTCTTTAAAATTCCATTTGCCTCATCGTAGCAGCGCGTATACGCTTTAAAGACATCCTCCATCTCCGATACGTTTCCGTGGTCGCACATTTCTTTTAAGAAATTCCAGACCTCTTTCGGAAACAGCTGCTCAATCAGCCTGTGTTTTTCCCTGCCGGATACCACCGGACAGTCCAGCACGCGCGGCAATTCGCCAGTCAGTGAGAAAATCCGCTTCATCTCTTCCACAGTCTCTTTCTCCACGCCCAGCTCAAAAAGAACCGTTCCGTAATTATTTGCTGTTTGTGTCATTTAAACCACCCGTTTTCGCCAAAAACTGTTCATACATAAGCTTGTTCTGCGCTGCCTGATCCGTGTCGCCCAATACCTTGGCGGTTGCCGCCATGGCAAGTCCCGCAATCTGCGACTGCAGCTCCTGCACGGTTTTCTCACGCTCAAGGTCAATCGACTTGTGTGCGTTGGCGATAATTTTCTGCGCCTCTGCATCCGCTGCATCCATACGGCTCTCATACTCCGCCTGTGCGCTCTTTCTCGCTTTTTCAACGATCTGCGCCGATTCCTCATGCGCCTGCTTTAAGGCGTCCTCATACTGCGCTTTCAGCTCGTTTGCTTGATCATTTACATGGCGTGCGTCCGCCATCTGCCCTTCGATCAGCTGCTTGCGCTGATCCATCACTTTCGTGACCGGTCCGATCAAAAATTTGCGGAGCCCCAGATATAATACGATCAGATTGACGATGGTAAAGATGACATTCCAGTCGATTCTAAGTAACTGCATACTCTACCATAACCTTTCCTTAGCCTAAGAATAAGATGATTAAGATTGCTACTACCATACCGAAAATTGCAGTACCCTCTGCCAGTGCACATCCAAGTAACAGTGCCTTTGTGATCTTTCCGTCAGCCTCCGGCTGTCTTGCGATAGCGTCTGTTGCCTTGGAAGTTGCAAGTCCGATGCCGATACCTGCTCCAATGCCTGTAAGTGCTGCGATTCCTGCTCCGATTGCGATTAAAGATGTCATAATAATGTTCTCCTTTTCCTTTTCTTTTTCGATTTGATTACTCGATGGTTTCCTTAATAAAAAGTGATGTTAAAAATACAAATACATATGCCTGAATGAATCCGTCAAACAGGTCAAAATAGAGGCTGAGCGGTACCGGCACAAGTAACGGTGCCACGATCTTGATCAGCTCCATGATAACGAATGCGCCTAAGATGTTACCGAAAAGTCGCATACACAGTGATAACGGCCGGATAAATATTTCCAGAATATTCATCGGCAGCATAAGCGGGATCGGTTCCGCAAAGCTCTTTAAAAAGCCCTTGACGCCTTTTTTATGTACGCCCGAAAATTCAATCAGAACGATACTCATCAGTGCGAGAGCACCTGTGACGCCCACATCCTTGGTTGGAGACTTGAGACCGAACAGACCGATCATATTGGCTACGCCGATATACAGCCCTACTGTCATCAGATACGGGATATACCCCTTTCCATCCTCCCCCAGGAGATCATAAAAGAAGTTGTATAAGCCTCCCACTACCGTTTCCAGTACAACCTGTTTCCTGCCGACATTCTCTACTTTCAGATTGCGCACAAGAATGATCGAGCCGAGCAGCAGCACTGCCATGATGATCCACGTGACCACGACCGACTCTGCCACAGGGATCCCGCCAAAAACGGGGATCGTGAACGCAGTCTCACAGTTCAGCTCTTCCATCAGCTGCTTTGATAGTTCCTCCGTATTACCACTTCCTTTCTCTTTTTTTGTGTTCCTATTTTATGAAGTTTCCCATTAAATGTCAATTTCGTCAAAAGTTCTAATTTTGCGTTCTGTTTTTGTGCAATATGCATGCATAGATTGTGATTTTTTTCACATTTTCCGCCTTTTTACAAATTGAAAATTGCAAAAATATACATTTAGTCAAAAATGTCTTCCAATGTTTGTAAAAAATATCGGTTTCCATAGATAGAACTTTCTATCTATTTGAACGGACTTCCTACCTATTTTGACCTTTCCTTAACAAATACGCCCAAAAAGGGGCAGTCGCCCCTTTTCATGAAGCTGGATTTTGATAAGTAGCATTATAAGAAACTCGCACTTTGCGGTTTCCGTTGGAAATGCAGATGGAAATTCGGTCAAAAAATATGGCATTTCTAACCAGTCAGATGTTTGCATCTTCGATGATCCGTGTCTTTCCAAGTTTGGAACAATCCGCGGGTCAGGTCCGCACCCCGTGAGACAATTTGTAGGGTTTTCGTGCTGCACTTACCTGCACTCCCGCAGTAAAACATAACCGCGCGAAGCAGATGTTTGAGTTGCCATCTGCCCGGACTTTCATAGCAGGTGGCAACGAGTTTCTGTTCGCGCGGTTTTATGATGTCTACGAGGGAGTGCAGTTAGTGCAGCTAGAAAACCCGCCCATTGTCTCCGGTGTGCCGGACATGCACCTGTCGGATAGTCAAAACGTGGAAGAGACACGGAATCTGATGCAAACATCCAACTGGTAGAAATGCTCACATTTTTCTCCAACGAATATTCCATCTGCATTTCCAACGGAAATCTGCATATGTGCTTCTTATAATGCTGCTTATCACATCAACTGCACGAAAAAGGGGCTGCACGCTTAATGTGCAGCCCCTTAACAAGCCTATATTATTTTCTTCTGGACTCAAGTTCTTTTACGTTTGCCTCTACCTTCGCCTTGGAAAGCGGATATACAAGTAACAGTGCCAGTCCGCATAATGCATAGATGATTGCCGGGAAGAAGGTGGACAGATTGTAGATTCCATTTGCAACTTCCTGCGTCTGGCTTGTTGCCAGCTCATCATAACCGATCCAGCCAAGTGCCCAGCCGGAAAGTCCGCCTGCAATTGCCTGACCGATCTTTCTTGCGAAAGAGTACATACCGTATACGGTACCGTCATCTCTGGTGTGATTCTTCACTTCCATGTCATCGATAACGTCCGTTACCAGTGCCCAGCACTGCATCTGGAAGAAATACATACCGATCATGGCAAGGAATGCCAGTCCGACGAACAGCCATACATTCTTTACATGCAGTACGCCAATAATAAAATATAATCCTGCGGAGATAAACATTCCGATAAGACTGCACTCTTTCTTTCCGTACTTCACGGCAAGCTTTGTGGACACTGCGGAAAGTACAAGCACGCACGGAAGCATCAGCAGCGAATATACGGATAATGCTGCAGTGTTCTTAAAGTAATCTGCAAACAGATACTGGTTGATGCCCTGGGACATTAAAGATGCCAACAACAACAGCACTGCCGAGAGAATCAGGCCCATCAGCGATCTGCTGGAAAACAGTGCGGAAACCGTCTGTCCGAACGTCTTCTTCTGGACATCCGGCTTCGGTACATACGCGACACGTTCTGTTGTCAGCGTATAGCATAACAGATAGCAGATAACGGCAAGTACGGAAAAGATTCCTGCGATCATGGAAATTCTGGACGCGGATACGACCTTGTTTCCTGCCTCATCGGTGTAATATACCACCATCGGTGCAAGCATACCGATCAGGATACCTGCCAGCGTACCGCCCAGAGAACGGAACACAGATAAGGAGCTTCGGTCCTTCGGCTCACTGGAAATAACAGATGCCATGGAGCCATATGGAATATTTACGGATGTGTAGAAAATGGACCCCCATAAAATGTAAGTGATGAACATGTAAGCAACTTTTGCCGCATACGGTGCATCTACCAGGAATGACTGGTACATCATGAACGATGCCAGTGCAACAAATGCACACATACGCAGAATCCACGGACGGATACGTCCGTTCTTGGTCGGCTTGCTGTTATCAACAATGCGTCCCATTCCGATGTCGGTAAATGCATCCAGACATCTTGCAAGCAGGAACATGGTACCTACCATACCGGCAGAGACTCCCATGACCTTTGTGTAAAATACCATTACATAGCTGCTGGCGAAAATGAATGTAAAATCATTCGCAATATCACCGCACATGTAACCGATTTTGTCCTTTACGCCAAACGGCTTGGTGTTTGTGTTTCCCATAATGCGCCTCCTGTAGCAGACCGCCCCATGCGGTCTCTTTGATGGTTTTATTATAGCAACTTCCCTTTCCCTGTACTTTGCCTTTTTTTGTTTGACACGGATTATTTTTGTGTTATATTTATTTTGTACTAAAATTTTTTCACGTTGTTATTTGCAGCTAACAGTTTCCGGATCAAGCAAGGAGGATTCTTATGGCATTGCCCTATATTTCCGTGGAGGACTGTTTTCCGGTCATCCGCCAGACCATCTTAGACACCTACAAAGTCGACTCTTTTCTGATGCATTATCCCTACTCCGATCTGGAGCGGCTGGACATGGGGCTTAGGAAGATGGTCTGGGGAACCTACTCCACAAATTCTGCCATCTTCTCCCTGTCTCCCGAGCAGGATGCCTGGCAGATTATCGTGCTAAAAAGTGTTCTGGGCTTTTACAATCTGATTATCACAGTTACAAACGAGGAGCATCCCGATATGTTTGGCTTCATGCCGTTCCGTACCGAACCTGCAACTCCGGCTGTCATCAACCGCATCATGAAGGAGAACGGCATTCCGCCACAGTATACATCCAGCATGCAGCAGGTCTACTACAATCTTCCCGTCGTGGAAATGCAGAGTCTGATCACCACACTGCAGCATCTGATCACTGCATTTATCCCCGGGTTTGCAGCCAATCACGTCGAGTATATCAATTATACCTCCGAACAGCACGAAGTTGACTTTAACGAGGAACGGATTCACAAATTTACTTCCGATTATATGGCAAACCTCGCCGAACACATAAAATCCTGTGGCGATGCTGTCATCACCGGTGATCAGACAGCCTCCTCCGAAAGCATGAAATCCCTGTTGAATTTTGCGGTTTCTTTTTCCGAGACACCACTCTCCCAGTTAAAGGAATATCTCTCCTACATCAACACTTTTCTGTCTGCCAAAATGATGGACACACAGGTGCATCCCGCCTATATCTTTAAGCAGATGCATACCTTTCAGCTTAAAATTAACGAAACCGTGCAGGCGCAGGAACTGCAGCATCTTCCTTATGAAATGGTACGCAAATACTGCCTGCTCGTGAAAAACTTTACCTATGACAATTATTCCTATCTGATACGAAGCGTGGTCAATTATATCAACCAGCACCTGTCCTCGGAATTATCGCTCGCCACGCTTGCTTCGGAATTTGGCAAAAATGCTTCTTACCTCTCCAGCGAATTTAAAAAGGAAGTCGGCGACACACTCACAACTTATATCAACAAGCACCGCATTCTCGCCTCGCTGCGTTACTTTAACACCACGGACATGAGCGTTGCGGAAGTATCCAACGCCGTCGGCTACACCGATATGGGCTATTTTTCACGCCTCTTCCGGAAATATGTAGGACAGAGTCCTCGCGAATATAAAAAGATGCTGGATAAATGACATTTTATGCCCCACTATCTGCGCTCTTCCAGATACCACTCCGCCTCCCGCACCGTATCCACCAGAACCTCCATCGCCTCCAGCGGATATTCTCCTGCAGCGGTCTCGCCCGTCAGCATCACAGATGCCGCGCCCTGCTGCACCGCGCGGAATATATCGGACACTTCCGCCCGCGTCGGCACCGCCCGATGCTCCATGGAGGCGAGCATCTGCGTGACAACCATAAACGCGCGCCCATGCTTTCTACACTGAGCCGCAATCTCCTCCTGCGCGCACGGAAGCTTTGCCAGAGGCATCGCATTCCCCAGATCTCCTCTGGCGATCACGATCTCATCGCAGTGTGGCAACAGCTCCCCCAGATGCTCCATTCCCTGCAGATTCTCAATCTTTGCGAAAATGCGGATGTCCCCGGCATCCTCATTTATTAAAGCTTCTTTTAAGTTCTTTAAGTCTTCTTGATTTCTCACGAATGGAAGCATGACCCCTGTGATCCTGCACTGCTTTACTCTGGCAAGATTCCTGTAATCACGCTCCGTCAGCGTCGGTGTCTGTATCTCCACACCGGGCGCCGCGATACTTTTCCCGCTTTTTAAGACGCCGCCCCGCACAACGGTACATTCCACCGCGACAGACGATCCGCAGCGGAATTGTTCTTCTACTTTTAATGCAATCCTGCCGTCGTCCAGCAAAATCTCCTGTCCGGGCGCAAGCGCCACAAGCAGCGTTCCCGGCACCGGAATCTCCGTCGGATCAAACAGATTGTTTTGTCCGGCCGCCACAAGGCTCAGACCGTCTCCCTCTTTTAAAAGACGCTCTGCCCCAAGCGTACCGATGCGGAGCTCCGATCCCCGCAGGTCAATCAGAATCTCTGGCGTTCCGTCATGCAGCCGGCTCCATGCGCTGTGGATGCCGGAGATCCACGCATCCGCTTCTTCCAGATCCGCATGGGACAGATTGATTCTGATTCCTGTCATTCCTTTTTCAAACAAATGAACCAGCATCTCTGTATCACAGCATGCTGGTCCGATGGTTCCGTAAATTTTTGTCTTCATTATACTCTTCTCTCCGCGCAGCTGCTCTGCTGCGCCGCCCGTGATTCGATCGTGCGGCAGATTCTCCCGCCGCTTGTTCTATAGCATCTTTTTCTTACGCAGTATCAGCATCGTGATAATGCAGATCAACAGAGTCAGCACACAGATCAGCAAAAATCCGTGCGGCGTATTAGCAAACGGCATCCACCGCTCATCCACGTTCATTCCATAGATACCGGAAATGACCGTCGGAATCGCCATGACAATCGTGATTGAGGTCAGATACTTCATGACGTTGTTCAGGCGGTTGTCAATCACGGAGGACATCAGTTCTCTGGTGCCGTTGATGATGTCACGGTAGATGGAAGTCATCTCGATCGCCTGCTGGTTCTCGACTATGACATCCCCCAGAAGCTCCGTATCCTCCGGGTACTGCTCCAGTCTCTTATAGCGCGTCAGCCGGTCTAACACCACGCCGTTTGCACGCAGGGATGTGGCGAAATAGACCAGCGTGGACTCCAGTTCGTGCAGATCAATCAGATCCACGTCCTCGGTGTGTTGTCCGATCCGCTCCTCAATCTCCGTGCGGCGCTTGTCAATGATGCGCAGGTTGGTCTGATAGATTGTCGCGGTGCGGTACAGAATCTGGTACACAAAGCGCAGACGCTTTTTCGTGCTGAACTCCTTCACGCGGTTGATCACAAAATTCTTGAGCACCGGCGTATCCTCCGTGCACACCGTCACGATCACATCCTGCGTTAAGATAATGCCGAGCGGAATTGTCGTGTAGGACTGCTTATCGTGCCGGATCTCCGTCGTCGGAACGTCCACCAGAATCAGCGTATATCCGTCCTGCAGTTCGATACGGGAGCTTTCCTCCTCATCGAGTGCTGCCTTGATATCGTCGATATCCACATTCAGCACATCGGCAATCTCCTCACATTCCTCCTGCGTGGGGCTGATCATCCGCACCCACACGCCGTCCTGCAGCTTCTCCTCCTCATGTATCACCTGATTATCGGTCATAAAATATTTCATCATAGCTTTTGCCCTATATCCTCTCTACCTGTCATATAGAATCTGATATGCATTCAGACTGAGTTTTCTTCCAAACTTTGTCCCTGCATTTTTAATCTGACCGCAATACTCAAATCCATACACCTCATGCAGATGAATGCTCGCCGCATTCTCACTGGTAATCAAAGAGATGACCGTGTCAATCTCGTCACACTCCGCTGCATAGGCAAGCACGTTCTCCATCAGGCTGCGGCCGATGCCACGCCCTCGATAATCCTTGTGTACATAAATCGATATCTCCACCGCCGGGTCAAATGCCTTACGGTCCCTGTAACGGGAAAGCGACGCATATCCCGCCACCTTGCCGTCCTCCACATCAACGTAAATGACATAGCGCCCGTTATGCTCCGCAAACCATGCCTTCCGGTTCTCCATATCCTTAACTTCCGTATCAAACGTCGCCGTCGTGTGAAGGACCGCTTCATTATATATATCCATCAATGCAGGAATATCCTGCGGTACTGCTGTGCGTATCATTGTCTTACCAGCTTTCGTGTCCTAAAATGTCTCTGTAACAGAAAACGCCTTCGGAATCCGAAGGCGCCTGCCCTTTTTTATCATATCACAGTTTTTCTGGCACTTCTACGCTAAATTTGCAAAATCACAGGAAATCACGCGCCACGTTTCCGCTCCGGAAGCTGCGCCAGAATGATTGCAGCAAACATCAGCACACAGCCGGAAAGCTCACGCACCGAGAGCGCCTGCCCTAATATTACCCAGCCTGCAATCAATGAAATTACCGACTCCAGGCTGAGGATTAAGGACGCCACCGTTGGGTTCATGCCACGCTGTCCGACAATCTGGAGTGTGTACGCCACGCCACAGGAAAAAACACCTGCGTACAGCACAGGAACCCACGCCTGCAGAACCGCTCCCATATCCGGTTTCTCAAACAGCCACATGCAGACCGCCGACAGCAGTGCACACACAAAAAACTGGATGCACGACATTTTTACACCGTCCGCCAGCGGCGCAAAATAATCAATAACAAGAATGTGCGCCGAAAATGCAAATGCCGACAGCAGAACGAACAGATCTCCCTTCTGCAGGGAAAAGCTGCCATCTGTCATACATAAAATGTATAACCCCGCGACAGCCAGCGCCACAGCGGCCCAGATTTTGATTCCCGCCTTTTTTCCTAAAAAAATACTTAATATCGGCACCAGCACAATGTACATCGCTGTGATAAATCCCGCCTTGCCTACTGTTGTATACTGTATTCCGATCTGTTGCAGATTGCCTGCCACAAAAAGCATGACCCCGCAGCAGATTCCGCCAAGCAGCAGATTTTTCCGGCTTCCCGGTGTCTTTCCGGCATCCTCTTCCTTTGCACCTGTTCTATGAAACACTGCAATACATGGGATCAGCACTAACCCGCCAATCACATTCCGCACTACGTTAAAGGTAAACGGTCCGATATAATCCATTCCAACACTCTGCGCCACAAACGCAACGCCCCAGATCGTTGCCGTCAAAAGCAGCAGTAAAGATTGTCTCATCACAAATTTATTCATCACCCTACTACAGAACGCTCCGCAGGAACTGTCTTGCCTCTGGCATCTTCGGATTGGAAAAAATCTCCTCCGGCTTTCCTTCCTCAAGAATTCTTCCATCCGCCATAAAGACAACCTTGTCCGCAAGTCCGACTTTTCCGATCCGCTCTTTTGCAAGAGCTTCTGTCCTTCCTTTCTCCATCTTTTTTACATGAACAGGCGCCAGCATTACATTCTCAAGTACAGTCTTGTGTGGGAACAGATTGAATCTCCCGCACATAGCAGTCCGCCAGGCCGGCAATCGCCTCCTGATCATTTCTGCTCGTCTCATCGTAGAGCCCCACCGTATAAAACCCGGCTGCCTTTGCCGTCTTAATCGCATAGAGCGCGTCCTCGAACACCCAGGTGTCCGCCGGGTGCGTACCAAATGCCTTTGCCGCTGCCAGATAGATGTCCGGCCTTTCTTTTCCCGCGCCGATCTCCGTGCAGGTAAAAATCTGTTTAAAATAGCCGGCAAGTCCTGTCCGCGCGAGCGCCGCCTCCACCATCGGCCGGTTCGTCGCGGTGGCGACCGCCATCGGTATTCCCTGCTTTTTGAGCGATTCCAGATATGCCGCAACGCCCGGCTTCGGCAGAACCTCATCCCGGTATGCCGCAAACACAATCGCGTCCATGTCCGTCACAATCGTATCAGGGGGATCCGGCAAACCGTACCTTTCCTTCACATACACAGCTCCGTCCCGCATGCTCATGGGAAAAAGCACATCTCCGAGCCCTTCTTCCGGTTCGATTCCCCGGTTCCGCAGATACTGCTCGCCGACGTGAACCCACACCTGCATGGAGTCTAGCAGCGTGCCGTCCATATCAAAAATTGCACCCTTCATTCCTGATCCCCCGCCATTTCCTCTGCCAGAGCGTGCAGACGCCTCGTCGCCGCCTCGATATCCTTCTGTGCAAAAATGGCGCTGATCACGGCAACGCCGCACAGACCGTTTCCGCGCAGCTGCAGAAGATTCTCCTCCTTGATGCCGCCGATCGCAATGACCGGAATCTTTACCGTCTCGCAGATGGCACGTATCGTCTCCGCGTCAATGTGTCCCGCCTCCGGTTTGGAGCTGGTCGTAAACGCAGCGCCGACGCCCAGATAATCCGCACCATGACGTTCTGCGCGGAGCGCTTCTTCCACATTATGCGCGGATACGCCGATGATTTTGTCAGCGCCCAGAATGGCACGCACATCGCCGGCTTCCATATCATCCTGCCCGACATGCACCCCGTCCGCGTCAATCTCTTTCGCAAGCGCCACGTCGTCGTTAATCACAAACGGCACGCCGTACCGCCGGCACACTGCCTGGATCTCCAACGCCTCCGCACGGAGTGCTTCCCCGGTCAGCTTTTTTTCCCGTAGCTGGACAAATGTCGCGCCTCCCCGGAGCGCTTCTTCCACCTGCGCCCCCAGCGTTGTTCCTTCGCTCCAGCTTCGATCAGTCACTGCATAAAGCAGCAGATCTCTTTTATCGCACTTCATAATGAATCCTTCCCTCCAGCATTTTCTGGTCCATCCGGTACACAGCATCAATGATACCGGTCCCGTAGGAGGCATTTCCGCCGCATAAACCGCGCTGCTCCCACGCAATCTCTCCTGCTGCATTCATCACGCAGACTGCCGCCGCGACCGCCTCCATGCCGCGCGCCGCGCAAGCTGCTCCTACCGCAGTATTCCCGACGGTGCTTCCAGCTGGCGCTTCCATATTCCGCGCCACCGCGAGGAACGCCGCCGCAAGTCCGGAGAGCTGGCACCCGGTTCCGGTCACTCGGCTCATCTCCTCTCTTCCTCCGCGGATCACCACACACTGCTGTCCGTCCGAGACAAGATCGATCGCACCGGTCACCGCAAGCACCGCACCAAGGCGCTTAGAGACCGCCTTTACGAATGCGACCGTCTCCACAAGCGTCTCCTCCGTGACCGCATCCACCGGACATACATCCACGCCGCCGGATGAGCCGGTCACCTTTTTTTCTGCCAGTTCAGAAAGCGTCCGGATCTCCGACATGTTGCCGCGTATGGCGGTAAACGTCACCGCCTCCAACAGCTCTTCTGCCATCTTCCGGCGAAATGCGCTCGCACCGACGCCGACCGGGTCAAGCAGTACCGGAATCCCGTTCGCGTTTGCCGCCTTTCCCGCCGCAAGCATTGCCTGCTCTCTGCGCTCGCCAGGAGTTCCCATATTAAGGGCGAGCGCCCCCGCATGCGCCGTGATCTCTCCCATCTCCTGCGGCTCGTCCGCCATGACCGGGTTCGCTCCACACGCCAGGATCATGTTTGCCACGTCATGCGCCGTCACATAGTTCGTGATACAGTGTACCCGCGGCGCCGCCGCTCTTATTTTTTCCAGATATTCGTATGCTTCCAAGTAATGCTTCCCCTTTTTCCAACGCCATTTTATAAATATTTTCCACTTTTTAGAAATTTCTTACACTATATTAAGACATTCTTCATTTTGCCGTCAAGCTTCCGACACATTTTCCCGATAAGATAGAATCATCAAAAGGAGCTGTTGAGTTTCGACGCGGGGGTTGGGGTTCTGTCAGTTCCGCCTAAAAACTCTCTCACCGGCACTGCCGGCGGGTTTTATATATATTCCATATACCATATTACACTATTTCAAAAAGCCTTTCGGAAGTCCCTCCTACACTTCCGAAAGGCTTTTTTTCATTTATCCACAAGACTGCTCTTCTGCGGATAAAAAAGCTGCCTGATCTTATCGCGGAAGAACCCTCTTCTCTCCCCAAATTACCCGGCGGTATTCCCGCTGCCGCCGGTCTTGTCACTAACCTCTGGCCCGGCCGCCGCAGCGCCGCCTGACTGCGCGTTCCAGCGGCTCTCGGGAACCTCCCGTTCCCGCAGTCTTTTTTTCACAAACATGGCAAACAGTGCGTACAGCACGGAGCAAAGCGGAATGAACACCAGAATACCCAGGATGCCGAACATGTTGCCGCCGACGGTCACTGCCACCAGCACCCAGATGGAGGGCAGTCCGACGGAACTTCCCACCACGTGCGGGTAGATCAGATTTCCCTCTATCTGCTGCAGCACCAGAAACAGCACCAGAAACCACACCGCCTGCACCGGATCTACCATCACGATCAGAAGCATTCCGATGACACAGCCGATAAATGCGCCGAAAATCGGAATCAGCGCCGTTATCGCAATCACGATTCCGGTCAGCATCGCATACGGCATCCCCAGAATCGACATGGTAATGACAAACAAGGTGCCGAGAATCACCGCCTCCACGCACTGCCCGGACAGAAAACTGGAAAACACCTGATTGGACAGAGCTGCCACCGAGAGAATCTTCTCCGTGGCCTTCTCCGGAAAGACTGCGTACAGAATCTGTTTTGCCTGTCTCGCCAGACGCTCCTTCTGGAACAGCACATAGATGGAAAACGTAAACGCAATCACAAACGTCACCACACCGCTCACGATCCCGGAAAAAATACCAACGCCGGAGCTCACAACCCCCGCCGCAAAATTCTGCACAAACGTCACAATCGAGTCGGCAAGCGATGACCAGTCAATATTAAGCTCCGCCACCGCAGGGGCAAGTGCCGGATAGCTGTCCGGAAGATCTGTCAGCCACTTCTGTACGGCTTTTACCGCAACCGGAACCTGCTGTACAATCATGGAAATCGTATTTCCAAGCTCCGGTATCACGACCACAAGTGCCAGCGTGATAATACCGATCACAAGCGCAAGCGTCAGCAGATAGGCAACGGGTCTTCTCCATTTTGCAAGCTTCCCGTTCTTCGCAAACAGATGCCGCTCGATACTCTTCATCGGAACATTGATCACGAATGCGATCGCGCCTCCAACCAGAAACGGCATCACAATCCCCAGCACAAAATCCACCGCTCCGATCACCACGTCAAAATGCTCCATCCCGCAATAGAGCAGAATCCCAAATGCAATGATCTGCATCATCCGTTTCCGCGTCTCCTTTGATATCTCCATACTTACTCTCTTCCTCTCTTTCTCTCCTACACCACCGCAATCTGCGCGGTTCCCATCCCTACACAGATCAGATAAAGAACCAATAGATGCACCGGGTAGAACGCATAGAACAGGTACTTTATGTTCCATCCGCGCTTTCCATTATAGAACGCAATCGGGATAAACGCCACGATCGCCGGAAGTTCCCAGCAGAACGCCAGGCAGCCTGCCACGATCTGTAATCCCCGCATCTGTCTCGTCATATAAAACACCAGAATTGCGAGCACGCCTTTTGCATCATAATCTGTGTGCAGCAGATAGGCCGCACCCATTCCCCCGAATGTGATGATGACAAGCAGCGCACTGCGCAAAACCGGATGCCACTCCTGCTTTTTCACCACCGCATCAAACAGCATGATCGTAAGAAGCCCGATCAGCAGCGTGAAAAATACATTCTGATAGCCGAATTCCAGTATTTTCCCGGAAAATGCCAGATCGAACGGTATCTCCGACAGCAGGGCAAATCCAAACAGCCGAAGTGCATATTTTTTCCGGCTACCCGTGTAAAAAAATCCCTCCACAAGCAGAAAACAGAAAATAGGGAATGCCACTCTGCCGACGGCGCGCATCGCATAATAGATCTTATAGAGCATCTCACTCCCCTGCCCGGCAATCAGCAGTCTGGCAATGACCGCCGCTCCGATATGGTCGATCAGCATCGTGATGATCGCGATCAACTTCAATGTGCTTCCGCTCAATCCTTTTTGAGGCATCTTCCCCACCGTCCTTTTCTTCCTATGAAAAAAAGAGGAGACCAGGCTGTTTCGTCCATCTCCTCTTCGTGTATGTCGTCCTAACCTACAAATTCTTCCACACATCTGCGGTATGCCGCTACCGGATCCGCCGCCTGTGTGATCGGTCTTCCGACTACGATGTAATCCGATCCGAGTTCCTTTGCCTTTGCAGGTGTCGTCACACGCTTCTGATCTCCCACATCGCCGTCCGCGAAACGCACGCCCGGTGTGATCGTCAAAAACTTTTCTCCGCAGACTGCATGTACCTTGCCTGCCTCAAGCGGCGAGCATACGACTCCGTCCAGTCCTGCTTCCATGGTATTTTTCGCATAGTGCATGACCGTCTCATCGATCGGCTTGTCAATCCACAGCTCCTGCTGCATCACTTCCTCGCTCGTGGAGGTAAGCTGCGTCACCGCGATCAGCAGCGGTCTGCTGCCGTCCGCTCTCGTCAGTCCCTCCAGTGCCGCCTGCATCATGCCCTTCGTTCCCGCTGCATGTACATTGCACATATCAACATCCAGCCCCGAGAGAACCGCCATCGCCTTTTTCACCGTGTTCGGAATGTCATGAAGCTTCAGATCAAGGAAGATCTTGTGTCCCATCCCCTTGATGGTACGCACGATGTCCGGTCCTTCCGCATAAAAAAGCTCCATTCCGATCTTGACGAACGGCTTCTCGTCCTTGAACTTCTCAAGAAACGCAATGACTTCTGCCTTACTGTTAAAATCACATGCAATAATAACGTCTTTTCCCATGTCTTCCTCCCGTGTTCTTCACTCGCAAATCATCAGTGCAATTATACACTGCACCGGGGGCTTTGACAAGGCAATTCGCGTTCTGTTGACAGAATCTTTATCCTTGATCCTTTTTCCTTTCATCGCAATAAAACTCCTTCTTTCATCCAAAAATTCCGGTTGTGGCAAGTGATATTCCTGCATCGTTCTGCGTATTGTCGGGATTCCCCATCGTCCTGATTGGAAAAACTGGACAGCGAATCATATAAATGTCTGGGACATCCCTGGTTTGCACTCTTTATCTGTTGGAGTTTCACATTTAAGTTTCTGAATTAACTCTAATTTTTCAAGTAATTCTTTCGTTGTCATTTTAGTTCTCCCCATATTTTTATATTGTATCACTATTTTTTGTGTAAGAAACTCAAATTTTATTTCACGAACTCAAAAAGGAACTCAAATAATTTGAGTTCCTTTTTGAGTTCCTTCCTATGGATATCACCCGGCATTAAATGCCCATACAGACTAAAGCCCATACATAAAAAGGAGCCACAGAGTGACTCCTCCAGTGCAGTCCGAAAACATACACCTCTTTCATTACATATAATATATCTTATATCCTTGAAAAATGCAAGTTTTTATTATTTTTTCAAACATTCAAATACGCCTCTAACCCCACAACCTTTGCCGGAACATTATTCTGTATAATATGATCGTAAATCTCCGAAGCAACACTATTCTGCAGTCGCTGATTCTCTTCCTTGTACTTATTTAGCAAAGTCAATGCTCTCGTACCACTAAAATCCACTCGTTTAAGAAGACAGCACACAATTATAATATAATCAATCAGAGAATACAACGTAATATTCTGAATACCCGTTTCTTTTTCTACCCATTTTTTAAGCACGGGGCTGATTTTCCGATCTTTAAATCTAGTATCGAAAATAATATTATTATGTGCAACAGAATTCCGCAGTGCTTTCAAAGTGTAAATCATGATAGAAAGTAAATTTTTATTAGCATCTATCGAAATATCAAACATATTCATCTGCTTTAAGATATTCTCACGTACCGCCTCATTTAGGCACTCAAAAAAACCTGCCAGATCACTAAGATATAGTATTTCAAAAACGACCCAGATAGGTGCATCTTCTCCTCTATTATAAAAGTGCCGCACCATTTGATTTTCTTTTTCTTCTTCATCATGATAGCGCGCAGCTAATTTGGCGTACACCGAATTACGCAATTTAAGGCGTTTTGACTGCAATTTCGTATTTGTCGTATTATCACTCATACGTTCTTTATAAAGATGCTCAAAAGTGCCAAGCTTAAGACCTTTCACTGATTCATTGCACACAATATTTTTAAGTGCTGTCTCAATAAACATAAGTTCCGGATACAGCGCTGCCTTCAAATTATTATCATACTCAATAACCGCTACCACCTCGCTGAAATCAGAATATGGAATCTGCCTGTAACTATTTCCGGCAAAACGGTATCCCTTATACCCATGATAATAGCCATAGCTTGTTAATTGCTGTTTTTGATAACTTCCGCTAATTTGTATTTTGCAATCATTTCTCAAATGCCGCATTAACCCATTGATTGTCTGCGGAGAGTTCATTCAGGTTCCTCCTCTCGTCATTGTTTGTATTGCTTTTGTAATTATTTTAACAAAATCCATCCTATCTGACAAGCAGTGAACCTATTATCAGGCAAGAAAGTGTACTATCTTCTCTCTTAACATTCATGATCCTTTTCTTCTGATATTCTATACACAAAAAACCGCCAACCCTTGATCTCTCTAAGGTTGACGGTCTCTACCAGTCAGTCGATGCGACAGGATTCGAACCTGCGACCTCTGCGTCCCGAACGCAGCGCTCTACCAAGCTGAGCCACGCATCGTTATTCAGTTCTTTCACACGCTCAACTATATTAGCATATATCACATTTTTTGTCCAGTAATATTTTTATTTTCTTTTCTACTTAATCGTTTTATGTTATACTTAAGTCAATCATAAGAACGGCTTTTACAATGCCGAAGCAACTTTTTTTACCAGAGAAAGGCACATTATGGAGAACAACCAGAGACCAACAATTGCAATTATGTTAGGTGACACCCAATCCAGCTACTCAGAAGACTTACTTCGAGGCTTCTATACCTGTGCCAGAGAAGAAGATATCAATATTATTTTTCTGATGGGACCTCAGATGCCACAATATTGTAAAGATATTTTATCCTGCAGTTTTGACGGGGACTATAATTATCAGTTTGATACGATTTATGATTATGTGCATTTTACCAAACCAGATGCACTCATTATTACCTATGGTTCTCTTTCTATTTTTAAAAGCAACCAGGTAAAGGCAGACTTTCTTTCCCATTATAAAGATATTCCATTTCTGATGTTAGAGGACACACCGGACGATTCTGACATTCCATACCTGATTGCTGACAACTACAACGGCATGCGGCAATGTATCGAACATCTTGTGAATGTCCATGGCTATCGTAAGATTGCTTTTGTAGCAGGACCAGCTAACAACAAAGACTCCAATGAACGACTGAAAGCCTACCGCGATGTTATGGCGGAACATCAGCTTCCGGTCACGAATGATATGGTCGTCTATGGCAACTACTCAGAGCTTGTCACCGAGCAGGTGGAATATATTCTAGACCACAACCCGGAATTAGAGGCAATTGCTTTTGCAAATGATAATATGGCAAAGGCAGGATACCGCGTCTGTGCTGCAAGAGACCTTTTGGTGGGACATGACATTGCCATTACCGGTTTTGACGACATTGACCACGCAAAAACCATGGAGCCACCACTGACCAGTGTTTCCCACAGCAGCTTCCAGTTCAGCTACCAGGCATTACAGAATGCGCTTATGCTCTGTCAGGGAAAGAAGCCACAATCCTGCCGGATGTCAGCCATTTTTCACCAGAGAAGCTCCTGCGGCTGCCAGCTGCACACCGGCTTTACCACACTGCGTCATATCAGCATGGAGCAGCTGCACGATTTTATACACCAGCAGGTCGATGCTATGGCTGAGGAATTATTCTCTTCCATTTCATACGAAAAAGATCGTAATTACTATACCGAAGTTCTACATGCATATTTTGAAAATATATATGAAGAAATCTTTATCCGGAAGGGAACTGACTTCTCCAACGAGCCTCTGATTCGTTATCTGAGAAAGCTTACTGCATATCCCCATATTTCCGGAGAAATGCTCCTAGAGCAACTTACTTCATTACTCCGTACACTGATTAACTTCTCGGAGGAAGAACTGCTGCAGACACAGCTTTCCGGCATTTTATCCTTTACCCAGCAATACGTTCATTCTGCGGATGTCTTCCAGCTAGAAAAAGAAATCATGGATTCTAACCGGAAAGCCTGGTTTGTACCTTCCTTTACAAGAGATTTGATTAACTCCGGTGCCAATTTCAAAGAAACGATTACACATATCATGGAGCGGCTGCATCTGATGAATGTCAAAAGTTCCTTCTTTTTCTTCTTTGACAAACCGGTCATTCATCAGGAAAATGAGCTTGCAGAGTATCCGGACGAAATCTATCTGGCAGCATATTACCATGATGAAAAATCAGTCTACCATGAACCGGGCAAACGTCCAAAAGTAACGACTGCCAATGGATTTTCCAGTTTTCTTCCAAAGGAACACAGCCACTGCTATACATCATTTATCCTCTTTTCCGGAGATGAACAGTTCGGTCTGCTGCTTTGCGAAGTGGAACAGAAAGATATTTCCTTTATGCAGATTTGCAGCCTCCAGATTGGTGCACTCCTGCATTTTATCCAGTTAAATGCCAGCGAACGCCAGATTCAGAAAGAATTACAGGATTCCATGAAAGTCATTCAGGAGCAGAACAGCATCTTAAGTTATATCTCTGAATATGACGATTTAAGCCAGCTTTTGAACCGCCGTGGATTTATGGAACGGGCATCCCATGCAATTGAATCCAATTCCGGCAAAAAAGCTTATCTTCTTTTTGGTGACTTAGATCACTTAAAGGAAATCAACGACTGCTTCTCCCATCTTGCCGGTGATTTTGCATTGCGTACCGTATCTGAACGGCTCCGGAAATGCCTGCCGAAAGATGCCATTACTGCAAGACTGGGCGGTGACGAATTTGTATCCTTTATCTTAACAGATATACCGGATTTCAAAGAACAGCTTTTAAAGAATCTGAAAGCAGAGAGCGATGCTTTTAATGCCGTATGCGATAAACCTTTCTATGTAGAAATCTCTGTCGGCATCTACGACTTCTACTGTAATCCGCAGATGGACTTAACAGACATATTAAAGCATTCCGACGCAATCCTCTACGAGGAAAAGGTCAAACGGCGTGCAAGTATTAAAAAGTAGGCTATGTTTTTCTATAAGCTGCAAGAAACACACGCTATGAAAATAGCGGAAAAAAGCCGGATGGTCAACCCATCCGGCTTTCTGAAACCGCTCTTTTATTCATCCATTCCCCATTTATCTTTCATGTACTCTTTTCCGAATCCAGAACCGATATTTTCATTGATTCTACGTCCGAAGCAGGCATAAAATCCAATCATTGCGGCGAATATCAGAATTCCAATAAATATAACCATAGTAAGCACCCTCCCTGCGTCACTTTGTTTTTCCAAGTATAACATAAGCCACCCGGAATGTCATCTTTTTCTATTTCATATTCATAATAATCTCTCTTGCAACAGCTTCTTCCACCGGTGTAGCAAATACGCCTTCCTCAAACTCGACGATTCCACCGATTCCTTTTTCTACTACGAAACGAAGCTTTCCATCCCGGACTTTTTTATCGGTATATAATTTCTTAACCAGTGCCTCTCTATCAATATATTTCGGAATCTCTACCGGCAGCTTCGCTTTCTCTAACAGATTCTTTACTTCCGCTTTCTCTTCTTCTGTCATATAGCCAAGTCTGTGGGCAAGTTCCGTCTGTGCAATCATTCCAATGGAAAGTGCTTCCCCATGAAGCAGTTTATAATCACTGACTGTTTCTATGGCACGTCCTACGGTATGTCCAAGATTTAAGATTTCCCTTAAGCCCTGTTCTTTTTCATCCTTCATTACCACGGCATATTTTATCTGGCAGTTCTTCTTTGCGATGTATTCACAGGCTTCTCTGTCTCCCGCGAAAATATCTTCCATATGTTTTTCCAGAAATTCAAACATTTCCTTATCTGCCATGCAGGCATGCTTGATTGTCTCTGCCATACCACTGGAGAGCTGCCGCTGTGGCAATGTCTTCCATGCAGCAATATCAAGATATACCTTCTCCGGCTGATTAAACAGCCCAATCAGATTCGTTGCCAATGGCGTATCTACTGCTGTCTTTCCTCCGACCGATGCATCTGCCGCCGCCAGAAGTGTCGTAGCATAATTAATAAATGGCACGCCTCTGCCATAGGTTCCTGCCAGAAATCCAGACAAATCCGTCACTACACCGCCGCCCACGGCAATGATGCAGCAGTCTCTCCGAAAGCCAGCCTCAAGCATAGCATCTTCGACCTCTTCTTTGGTTTTTCTGGTCTTACTGGTTTCTCCTGCTGCAAAGACAAACTCCTTTGCCTGATAACCTGCTTCCTGCAGCAGTTCTACAATGTGTTCTGCATAAAGTTCCTTTACAGTGCTATCAGTAATTACTGCAAATTTCTTAATCTTTCCAACCAAACCGTTTTTCAAATCTTCTATTAACCGGTTCTCAAGCTGGTAGCCTATCTCGATTTCGTAACTGTCATCAACTACCTTCTTCAATTCTACCTGAAATACACTCATGTTTTTCTCCGTTCTATCCTGTGTCTTGTAAATCTGCGCCTGTCACAGATTTTTATTTCGTTTATTATACTATTTTGCTCTTTTCTCTGCAACCACAGGAGCTCTAATCGAAAGAAATTCCCTGTTTGCGAAATTTCCTATTTCACGCCAGATGCTTCTCTATATATGCAAAATACGGCTTCTTATTTACCTTATCCTGATTTGCCACATACCAGTCATAAGCTTCTTTTAACCCATCCGCCAATGGCTTTGTTTCTTTCATAAGTGCAAGCTGTTTCCTGACATCCAGTGCATATTCATAATTATAAAAGCTGAAGTAATTGCGCTGTTCTTCCTCCGCTGGAACTTCCACAAACTCCGGCTGCTTTCCTGCCGCCTGATAGCACAGAGTTACCCAGTCACGAATGGATATGCTTTCTTTATTTCCAACATTGAAAATATGCTGCTTTGGATGTTTTTCCACCAGAATATCTATAAATCTGCATAAATCCTTCACATGGAAAAATTGCAGCTTCATGCCGCCTTCCTGCGGCAGATAAAATTTGCGGTTTTCCAGTGCACAGTCAAATACAAAGGCTTCCCGGTAAACATTATTCATTGGTCCATACAAATAAGGCGGTCTAAGAATGTATGCTTTCGGATATCTCTCCATCAGTGCTGCTTCAGCCGCTATTTTATTTGTTCCATATGCACCCCAGTGCACATTTTCTGCAAGCTGTATTTCTTCCGTAAATGGTGCCGGCGCATATTCCGGATATACGGCACTTGAACTTATAAGAACATAATCTTTGTAACTTTCCAATGCATTCAGCAAATCCTCCACATCTTCCCTGGTATATGCGGTATCAATTACCAGGTCAAAATGCAGTCCCTGCAGTGCATCACCGATTGCATGCCGGTCTGCCTGAATCAGTTTTACAGCCGCCGACTGCGGTTTGGTGTTTCGATTTAACACATAAACCTCATCACCTTTTGCCACATAATGCTCTGCAATAAACCGACTCACAAATACAGTGCCACCAGTTACCAAGATTTTTCTCATACTTGTCCTCCTTGTGCATGGGTTTCTATGAAATTTTTATTATTCCCGCTCTATTGTTAAAACCATACATTCTTTAGATTCGGTAAATCCGCAGGCATGATACAAGGCTCTGCCACTCTCCGTTGTATCCAGAATCAGTTCTGTCACGCCACGCAATTTGGCTTCATTTATCAGAAGTTCCATCATATGGTGGGCAATCCCCTGTCCACGATAGTCCTTCTTTGTATATACATTCATAATATGTCCACGTTTTCCGGTAGGATGGGTAAATGTCGGCATGACCTCAATATAGCTGACCGACGCACAGCCAACTACTTTTCTTCCATCCATTGCCAGAATTGTCGTCTGATTGCCATCTTCAAAATACAATCTGCTGCTGTCGACCAGATTATCCGGAAATGTATCATCCTCTGACAAATCATTTACTTCCCGAAGCATCTCCAGCCGGGTACTCATCAGATTCTCCATATCTCTTCGTGACGCATTCATATATGTTATCATAATCATTCCTCCAGGTCGCATTTTTTCTGTCTTCTTCGTACAGCAGTATCATATCACAGAACGGAGGAAATAATACTTAATTTTTTATGATTCTTTGATTTCCATATAAAATGTCACATTCTTACAATCATATCCTACGAACTTCAGTCGATTTTTTCCCTCTTTCAACTGAATAGAATAGGTAGTCAGTTCATTCACTTCAGAATCCGGCGTACATTCCACCACCGTTGACACATTTCCATCCTCATCAATCTGCACCAGCTTTGCTTTTCCTTCATCCAGCGTAAACACAAGCGTTATATCTACCCACGTCGCGCTGCTGCAATTCGCTTCCCAGAGTGTCTCCCTGCCATCAAATTTTCCAACGGTGTATGTCACATTATTTCCATAATTATTCAATACACTATTTGTTTTAGCATACCGGTCCCCACCCTCTGCTATCTGAATATCTGAATCGTACTGCTCTTTTGCAAATTTATTATTACAGCCAGTAAGCAATAGCCCCATAACTAAAATACATACTATGCCAAATCTTTTCATTTTCCCTGCAATCTTGTTTTTCATTCTATTTTTAATCTTCCTTTTCATTTACACTTCCTTTGCGTTCTCTCTTCTTTTCCGTTCACTCTTCCTCTTCATTCACTCTTCTCTATCACCGATTGCATGAACAACGCAGGCAAATCCCGCAACCATCGAAAATAAAATAGCTCCTCCCATTGAATTGTCCAAAAAAGCCCCCATAAAGAAACCTACAATTCCCGCAAGTACCATAATACAAACTGCATCCACTGCTTTAAATTTTCTCATAAAAATACCTCCGTTTTTTGCGCTCTTCTTGTTTTTAACTTCTATTTACCCACAACAATTTACATATCATATTATACTTATTATTGTTTCGCATGTATATAGCTTATCTTTAGCTTTCTTTTATGAATTACTTTTTGACTTTCTTTTTTTAATGAAATAAAGACGAAGGGATTCAAAAATGCTGTTAAAAATAGATGAACGCCAAAATATCAACTCCACGATGTTGTTTTGCCGAACACTTTTAAACGTTATTCCCATGTTTCTTTCCTCCATGTCATAATTTTTAATACAATAACTATTGAAACAAAAGCTGAGAAAAAGAAATGCTACAATTAAAAAATGCAGTCATTCCTTTTTCTCTATACATTTATTCTGTTGTTTCAACCTCTTCCTGCGGTGTCACATCATATAGCCATACATCTTTGATGTTTTGCTATTGGCCATACTTTTTTCAGTGCTTTTGCAAATC
>OGEU01000573.1_pt1 | contig 36994 bp, 24 predicted proteins | sample 1570651 | NCBI WGS metagenome assembly OGEU01 (sample SAMEA2582129, study PRJEB24529) | metagenome | biome: Human gut stool | place: China | collected 2011 | reverse complement strand
TGATGTATGCACACCTGCTTTTCTCATATATGCTGTCGTCCGTACGTTAAGAATGCGTGCTAAACAACCATACTACTTCTCATTCACAACCGCGTTATCCATAACTATATTCTGTGCTTTCTTTACAAGCATTGCCTTTACTATTGTATTCTTGTCAAACTTATCTGTGAATGTTGTTACCTGTGAATAACCACTGTCCTTTGCAAACTGTTCAAGGTCATCTTTATATTCATATTCTGTTATATCAAGTCCTTCTTTTTCTGCTATTGCCTGATATATAAGCTGCTGGCCTGCTGATGCCTTTACGAATTCATCAAATGTTTTACCATAAAGGTTCTGGCAGTATTCATCATTAGTCTTTCCCTGAAGAGTACTATAAAAACTGATTGATTCTTCAAGCTTTGATGTCTGCTGTGCAAGGAATTCTTCAGGGTATCCTGTTACCTTACATACATCAAGAAGCTGTGTAAGAATAGCCTCATTCTTTGCTTCACTCACCTTTGTATCTATAGTTGATTTAACATCGTTCTTAACATATTCCTTATATGAATCTACTGATTCAAGACCAAAGTTCTCTTTTACAAACGAATCTGTGAGCATAGGAACATTTGGCTGCTGTACGTAGCTCATGGTTAGTTCAAACACCACTCTCTTACCTGCATAATCAGTATACTTAGAGTTATCTGGCATAGTTACTGTTATAACCTTTGTCTGACCTGCTGCCATACCATATAATTCATCTGCAAGACTCGTTCCTGCAACTGGAAAAGCATCCTTTCCAAGAACCATACTATAATCAGAACCCGTGAAATCATCTATTGCAAGTCCACCTGCTGTTCCTGAGTAACTAAATGTTACCTTATCTGACTTCTGAGCCCCACGGTTAACATCTGTATATGTAGTTACATCATTCATCTGCTCAGCTATCTTGTCATCTATAACCTTGTTAGTTATGGATGTGACATCAACATCGGCTACTATTCCCTTGTAGTTTCCAAGCTCAACATAATCTGTAGGACTATATCCATAATCAACCTTTATTTTACTATTACATGCTGTAGTCATAAGCATAGAAACAACCATAGCTGCTGCTACTGCATATTTAACGCACTTTCCTTTTAATACTTTTCTCATAACCTGTCTCCATAAATATATATTATGCCGGATTGCCGACTTATAAACTATACCATAATACAGCCTCTAAAGCCAGTATTACATAAATGTTTCACAATATTATCACAAAAGCCGCCATACAGGATATAAAGAGTTATCTCATCCTATATAGCGGCTTAAATGCTACTAATCAGAAGATATCCAGAATCTGACAGATATAAATCTGATATATAACATTATATTTATCTTTACACTAATTAATCTAATGATTAAGCAATCTTAGACTTAGCAACTTCTGCTAACTTAGCAAATCCTTCTGCATCATTAACAGCCATCTCAGCTAATACCTTTCTGTTAAGGTCAATGTTAGCTAACTTTAAACCATACATGAACTTGCTGTATGAAAGACCATTCATTCTTGCAGCAGCATTGATTCTTGCGATCCATAACTGTCTGAACTGTCTCTTCTTCTGCTTTCTACCCTTGTAGCTCTCTGTAAGAGCTCTCATTACAGACTGCTTAGCAACTCTGTACTGCTTAGATCTAGCTCCTCTATAACCCTTAGCGAGCTTTAATACTCTATTATGCTTCTTCTTTGCGTTCATACCGCCTTTAATTCTTGCCATTTCTTAATTTCCTCCTAAAATAATCAATCACAGACACCCATATCTTATAAATATGGCATAATCTTCTTCATTGTCTTTACATTAGTTGCATCTGTCATAGCTGCATGTCTAAGATTTCTCTTTCTCTTAGTAGTCTTCTTTGTAAGAATATGGCTCTTGTAAGCTTTCATTCTCTTTAATTTACCTGTTCCAGTTACTTTAAAACGCTTTGCAGCTGCTCTTTTTGTCTTTACCTTTGGCATAATAATCCTCCTAATTTAATTCTCATATGGAATAATATTTTAACGTTTTTCAGTTAAAAACATAGTCATGCTCCTGCCTTCTAACTTTGGAGCCTTATCTACTACTGCTATATCACTTAACTTCTCTGCAAAATCTTCAAGTATATGCTTACTTGAATCAACATGAGCCATCTCACGTCCTCTGAATCTGAGTGATACTTTAACCTTATCGCCTTTCTCTATGAACTTCCTTGCTGCGTTACACTTAGTGTTAAGGTCATTCACATCTATGTTAGGTGATAAACGAACTTCTTTGACTTCTATTGTTCTCTGTTTTTTCTTAGCTTCCTTTTCTTTTCTGACAAGCTCATACTTATACTTGCCATAATCCACAAGCTTACATACAGGTGGCTTTGCGGATGGAGCTATCTTTACAAGATCAACCTCTGCCTCTCTTGCTAACTTCATAGCATCCTTAGGAGACATAACTCCAAGCTGCTGTCCTTCTTGTCCAATAACACGAACTTCCTTATCGCGGATCTGCTCGTTAATCATTAATTCGCTAATAGTAGTGCACCTCCAAAATCAAAAAAAGTGGATAGTCAGACTATCCACTTTTTAATCATAATGCATCTTAATTGCTGTTTATCATGCATATTCTTAAAAATATAAACCCGAGTCGCCTTCATGCGCTAAGGTGAGAGTGGATACTCTGCTTCGTTTAACAACTATTAGAGTTTAACACTAATAGTTATAGCTGTCAACTATATTTTTAAACATTTCAAATATTTCAAATTTCTGCAATACAAAAATGATACATTATTTTATTTTTTATCTTACAACTGACTTTCTTCTTAATACTACGAATGCAAGACCTGCACATGATACAACTGCGAATAATACATAGAGTGCTATATTATACACATCACCTGTATTTATTGTGTTATCTGATGACTGTCCGTTTCCTGTTGCTGCTACATCTTCATAGCATATAGCGTATGTAGAGAACTTATCTGTTGTAAATGTAATAACTCCGTTTTCGCAGCTTGTTTCAAGTGCCTCTGCTACACCATCATGAATTCTTACAACTGTATATTTTCTTTCTACAGATGAATCTGTATTCTTAAGACTTTCAGGAATATCAAGCTTAACAACAACTCCAGCAGCTGTTTCTGTTACTGATACTTCTTTGAGACTTCCAACTTTCTTTAATAATGTAAGATCAAGATATGCTCCAACTACACCATTGTTAAGAACTTCCTTAACCTTATCTTCCACAAGCTTCTTATCGCTTTCTGATACTGTAGCTGTTACATCTTTGACCTCCATAGATACCGAAACTGTACTTCCGTTTTCTATTTCTTTCTTTTCCTCTTCTGTGAATGTGATTCCGCTCACTGGTACTTCGGCTTTTATATTGATGCCAGCATCAGCCTTAATTACTGCATTTACCTTATCTGAATCTGGTGTGCTTGGTGTATCACTTGGTGTGCTTGGTGTATCGCTTGGTGTGCTTGGTGTATCGCTTGGTGTGCTTGGTGTGTTATCTCCTGGCTTATTATCTCCCGGCTTATTATCTCCCGGTTTATTATCATCAGGCTTAACATCTGAACCAGTTACTACCTTACCATCTACAACAAGCTTTATATCTGAGAATGTTACATCTGCCTGTCTTGCTACAAATAAACCTACATATACATAATCTGCATCTATTGATGTAAGCTTGAAATCAAAACCACCTGATATAGCAGCATTATCGCCAAATGTACATGCGTATCCATCACTGTTGCTCTCAATCTTAAGTGCATACGTCTTACCAGCCTCTACTGGATTCTCTAATTTACCACCATAGCCTAATGCACCATCTTTTCTCTTAAAGCAGTTAGCTGTTCCCTGCTGGATACTTCCTGCTGCAACATAATCTCCAAGAGCTGACTTATCATTAACATCAATATACATCGCATCTCTTGCCATAAGACCAAATGCCACCTGATTGTGTTTATTAATGCTGTTTACTGTTGCATTAGCTGTTATTACAAAGTTACTATCTGCTGGTACTTTATAATAATACATTGCCATTCCATCTGTTGTTGATGATATCTTTCCCTTACCATTAACAGCAATGTGAATGCTTCCATCTTCATTGCCCTCAAGTATAAACTTATCCTTAATAAGATTTGGATCTCCGCCTATATCTCCAAATATTGAACCCTTGAAAACTCCTGCATCTTTCCATAATTCACTCTGCTTAAGTTCTCCTGAATATTCAGCTTCCTTATAATCAGGATTAGACTTAAGTACATCAGCCTTAACAGGTGCTTCCTTAGCTGTTATATGTTCTGATATTCCAGCTACCCCAAGTTCCTTAATTGTCTTAGTTACAAGATAAGCATTATATGTTCCACCATAAATGTTTGTATGTGTATTATCAACGCTTGTAGCCTTAGATGATGTCCATGCATGAAGGTTGACTGTCTCATCTGGTCCTAATGTATCATATAACTCTTTTGTCATCTTAGTCATATCAACAACTGGTATATTAAGTTCCTTACCAAGATTCCTTATAGACTGGGCATAATCTCCACCCTTGAAATCACCACTATCCTTTGTGATATGAAGATTACTGTCAGACCATTCTGCTGTAGCAGTTCTTCTTACTATAGGTGTACAGAGAATAACTGTTGTACCAGCTGCCTGCGCAGGCTTAATATAGTTTTCATATAATGAGTTAGCAAATGAGCCAGCTGTCTTATAATCACCATTAGGATCTGTATATCTGTCTGCTTCTGCCTTTTCATCATTATGACCAAAGCCTATAAGAAGATAATCACCCTGCTTCATACCGGCTGTAAGTTCTTTATACTCCTTATCATTAACATAGCTCTTAGAACTTCTTCCTGATAAAGCTATATTCTTCACTTCATATGTTCCATCAAGATACTTATCAATCTGTGTACCCCATCCATATCTTGGATAATAATAATTATCAGCAAAAGAACTTACTGTAGAATCACCTATTATCCATACTGTAGGCTTGCTGCTGTCTTTATTAACCGCATCATCAGCCATAGCCATAACGCTCCAGCCTATGCTCATAACAAGCAGAAGCAAAGCGCTAAGCAGACAACTTATACGTTTTCTGTTTCTTTTCTTCATCATAAATAACCTTCCCTTTCTTTTCTGGACAATCTGCCCTTTTTATGGAATTATAAAGTATGAACCAATGTCAAGGTCAATATCTTTTTGCACATTTAATAATGTATTGTACATAAATCCATACATTATTATATTTCAAAAAACATTCAGGCAAATAATATTCGAACAAACAATATTCAAGTATTCAAAAACCAGACACACAACAACCTAAGTCATTGTGTATCTGGCTTTATTCAATGCCAATCAATACTAATCAATTCTAATCATCACTAACACTAGTATCTATAACTATTATATTATTTATTAATCAGCCTTTTCTTTTTTCTATCTTCATTCACAAGAAGTACTATTCCAGCTAATGCCATTGTAAATGCCACACTATATCCCATCACGTGATATACATCTGCTGTTTTTACATCATCTTTAGAAGCATCTGGATTTTTATCGTCAGATGATATAGCATTGTCATCTTTCTTACTGTCACTACCTGACGTAGCTCCATCATCTTTCTTATCGCTGCCACCCTGTTCTGGCGCTGGTGTTGGATCTGGTGCTGGTGTTGGGTCTGGCGATGGCGTTGGATCCGGCGCTGGTTTCTCACTCTTATTAAGTTCTTCATTCTTAGCACTTATTACACCTAAAAGGCTCTGGCCTTTTGTTGTCCAGTACACTGCATCTTCTGTGAAGCTGCCATTTGCATCTGCTGCTTTAGCAGTAAGTACTCCGTTCTTATCAACAACAAACACCTGCTGTCCATCCGGATTAACACCTGCTACTCTGGATGGTGCTTTAACAGCCTTTGAAAGTGATATATTCATATTCTGGATCTGCTGTGCAAAGAGTTCTGCTGTTATGAAACCACCAAGCTTATTGCTATGTGTGCTGTCTCCTGCTGACATAACCTGTGTACCATTAACAGACTTGCCATTAGCTGCCTTTTCATCTGCTTTGTATGCTTCCTCATACATATTCTTTGTTATCTCAAAACCATCAATAAGTAATACATCCTGTTCCTTTGCAAGCTGTTTAACTGCTTCAACATATGCATTATTTTTAGTTACAAGTGTTCCTGTTTCCGTATCTGTTGAATCATGATGTGGTTTGATAGTACCATCACTAGTATAATAAAGTCTTGATACTGGTGTTACAAGAACTGGTATTGCACCTGCTTCCTTTGCCGCATCAACATATTGCTTAAGATACCATTTATAAGTACCACCACAATCATATGAATAGAATGTATCTCCATACTTTGAAGTAAGTGATGATGGTGTTGCCACTTTAGTTCCTGCTGTTACCGGATATATTCCGTTGGCATCTGGCTGTCCAAGTGGTACATATCTATCTTCAATATATCCTTTTCCATTGGCACAGTCATTGTGTCCAAACTGTATAAACAGATAATCACCTGCTTTAATATTGGCTTTTATCTTATCTAATGAGCCCTCATTGATAAAGTTTCTGCTGCTTCGTCCTCCATTGGCATAGTTCTGCACCTTAACCTTTGAAGCATCAAAGAACGCCTGTAAATATTCGCCCCATGAACCTTCAGCCTGGGCCTTACCGCTCATATACATACCTGATGCTGAATAATCCTTAACAGTTGAATCACCTGCTAAAAATACATTTACTCCATCACCAAGTTCTATATCTGTTGAACCTGTAGGATCTTCATATCCATCTCTTACATATGCCTCTGCCTTATATTTTACTGCTTCTGACTTAACACCACTTAAGTTCTCAGGTACAACTTCAACTTCAATATGCTTTCCAATAGCATCCTTAGAAATCTTATATGTATTATCCGCATTGGCAGTTGACGATTTTACAAGTGTTCTGCTGCCATCCTCATTAACAATATACCAGTGGATTACTGATGCATCATTTTTATCATTCTTCTCTCCAAGCGAGTATATAACAGTAAGAGTATGTCCTGGATATGGTGCATTGATATCTCCATTATCAACAAGATATGGTTTTTTTACAAATGCTACTGTGCTCTCATCAGCCACATAAGCATCAGGTGTCCAGCCTGAAAGATAATCATTCACAACATCTTTCTTTGCAACACTGTCATCTGTTGTAACTCCTGTTACTCTCTTAGAAACATCTACTGCTGTTCCATCTGTATAAACCGAATTATATTCTGTATAACCAGCCTTCTCCGGCTTATTGCCAGACATTTCAAACCAGCCTTCATCCTTAATGTAACTACCATTTATCTTAGTATTAAGGAATGTTACTTTTGCATCCTGACCCCAAGGTCTTCCAAGATATCCTGCACTCACCTCAAGTTCATCACTGCCTGTTATTGTACAGTTTCTAAATGCATAGCCAGTCTTAGTTGCTGCAGCAGATGTTGGCTTATGTGCTGTAATATAACCACCTGTAGAGCCAGCACTGTAACCTGCGAATCTAAGCTCACATCCATCAAACACTGCGTTGCCATCACCAAATATGTAATCTGTATTACCCTCTATACGGCAGTTTTTAAAGTACATATTAGTTGCTGAATTGCCAGTATATAATGTATCCTGGCTTCCAAGAAATGCGCAGTCTGTGAATTCAACCTTATCAGCTTCTATAGCCATGGCTGTTGCTCTTTCTGTTGCTGCCTTTGATGTAACATCTGTTGCGTAGTTTCTGTCTGGATTCTTATTTTCTGTAGGTGTCACACCATCTTCTATTTCTTCATCTGTTAAATAACGGTTAAACGAAGCTTCAAATGTGATTCCATCAGCACTAAATCCTGTTGCTGTATTTTTAAGCAGTACTGAACAGCCCCATTTTGCTGCAGCTGCCTTCTCGTACTTATCATATGCATTTTCAGCATTATAATAACCTTTAGCATCTATGCTGTAATACTTATATCCTATTCCATAATACCATGTAAGAAGCACTTCTTTGCCTGATGACTTTTCATCATTAACAAGTCTTACATATGGAGTTGATATAATAACCTGTTCTCTATATGTACCAGGAGCAATATGAATAGTAACTCCATTATTCTCATCAGGAGCAGGTGTCATTAATGATACTGCTGATACTGCTTCTTTTACTGTATTATAGTTTACATTTCCTTTTTCTTTATATCCGACATATATATCAGATACTCTTTCAATCTGTTCCTTATCTTTAGTTGACACCATTAAGATATCTTTAGTTACATCTGCATCATTGACTACTATATGTGTTGTTGTTCTATATCCATCAGCTACTGCTTCAACTTCATATGAACCATTTCTTAAAGAAACTTCATATCCATCTGATGTAACCTTTCCTGTATACACATATTTGTCATCAACATTGATAAACTTAATATCTGTAACTGCTGCTTTAGCATCAATATCTGTAAATCTACCTGTTACCTTATATAACTTCTTAGCAGAAACGCTTATATCTTTAGAGTAATCTGTCTGACCTGTAACCTCTTTGCCATCAGCTACTTCATAATCATTAACTCCACTAAGCTCAACTGTATACTTAACATCAGGCTCAAGTGTTGCTTTGAAAGCTTTGTTATCATCAAGCTTAAGAACTACATCATCCGCTAATGAAGCTGGGTCAGCTACAAGCTTAACTGATAATCCAGATGTATCATAATCTGCTGCAAAGCCTGTAACCTTTCCTGTATATGTATATACTTTCTTTTCTTCTACCTTTAATGTAACTCCTGTCTTGCCTGTCAGAGCTTCATCTACAGTTGTTGTAACATTCTTTGTATCAGCAGAAAATCCATATCCTGCTGCTCCGGATAAAACTGCTGTATAATCACATCCTGCTGCAAGTGTAGCTGTAAATGTATTCCCCTTTACATCTGCATCATATGTGATATCGTTAACATCATCCTTAAATAAAACCTTCAGACCGCTTACCTGTACGCCATCTATTGTTCCACTGACTTTTACTCCCGGAATTCTTACCACCCTGTTATATATAGGTTTTCCTGCTGCTGCATCTGTATATACCTTATATGAACCACTATACTTAGCTACAAATTCATACTTAGCGCCCTTGTTAGTAAAGCTTGCTTTTTCTACCTGTTCATTATCTTCACCAAGATACTTAAAAAGAAGTGTTCCATTAGCAGCATTGCTTGATGCCATGTATACAACTATCTTATCTCCGGCTTCTACATTGTTAATAGCAATGTATCTTCTTCCTTCTCCTCCTGTACCATTACAGTAGTACATACCGGATGCTGTATATCCATCATCATATGCTGTTGTTGCTAACGCATTGCTTCCATAGTTTTTGCCTGATGCCGAGAATAATCTGTCATTGGCATTATGATTGATTGTAAGATCACCAAATGTTGTTTCTCCGGCAACGAATTTACCATCCTTTGAAACATTGTCACAATTCTCCCAGTCAGCAGCAGTAATATGATTATTATACTTATCTGTATCTGCTTCCTGTACTGTGCCCATGTCCCATACGTCAATCTTTCTTGTTGACGCTTTTGATTCTGCTGCAAATGCAGTTACGTCTATGCTTGTAACAAGCATAAGTACTGCACACAAAAGACTGCTAAGACGTCTTTTAGTTGTTTTGCGCATATTGACCTCCCTTTCTGCCTTTAAAGGCATTATAACATTATATATCTGCATGGATACTGTCAGGGTCTGTTTATAAAACCTTTTTGATATCCATAATACAAACTATAAAGTATGAACCAATGTCAAGGTCAATATCTTTTACATATTTAATAAAGAATTGTTTTTATATGCGAACATAACATCTCATAATTCACTGTTTTTCATGCCGTACAGGAACACTCATAAGAATATACATCACATGATCATCACTATCATCATCCTTAACCTTTGTTATAACTATACCTGTTATATCACCATCAAGGACAAGATTATGCTCTTTCATATACGCAAGATGACGCCCTATCATAATCTCCTTAATCTCATCCTGTGAATAATCATATATACTGCTTAACCTTGCCGGCACCTTTGATATACCCATAACTGACGGCTTAGGAATATACTTCTGTGCATATTGGTTAATATGAAGATGATACTTTTCAAGATGCTCTTCCTTAATCGAATAACCACAGCTTACAGTAAAACGTCCTGCTTTCATCTCACTCTCAGGAATTATGTATATATGCTGTATTTCTGGTGAATTGTATAAAAACTCGCTTAGCTGCTCCAGTCTTTCTGGCTCCTGAAGCAGCTTTCCGCCATTCTTATATAAGACATAATACATAGGAAGACTTTGCTTTTCATATATATCTGTATTAGTTGCCGCCTTATTCATAAGCACACAGTCATCCTTAAGCCTGTGTCTTAAATACGTCATATAGGCTATCTGCCTATCCATCTGCTGCATGTGTTCCTGACACGCCTCTATAGTTTCATCAAGCGTATAATTCTGCATTTTACTTATCTGCTCATGCGTAAAACCATACTTTATATGCATTTTAGCATTGAGCACGCCAAAAACTCCATCATCATCGTAATACCTGTATCCACTGTTCTCATCCCTCACAGCAGATATATAACCCATATCCTCATATCTTCTCACCGTATTTGTAGATACGCCAAGAAGCTTTGCAAGATCACTTATCTTATACCTCATATATCTTTTGCCTCTTTCATTTGTACACATTACTTTATATCATCATAATATCAGCACTATAATACTATTTCAATACTGTTTAAAGACAACATTTCCATAAGCCAGACTATATCATGCCCGCTTACATAAGCTCAGCTATGCCTGACAGTCTCACATATCTGTCTGATATACGGTACCATGTCGGAAAATCAACGACTCCTGTCTGTGGCATATTGTTAATCCTCTGAAACTGTCTTACCGCTTCTGCTGTCTGCTCTCCATATATTCCATCAACTGACAATGGTGGTATAGCCTTGTAATAATCTCCTATGAGATTCAGCTGCTCCTGAAGCTGTCTTACTTTCTGACCCGATGACCCTATATCAAGATTGGCACCAGGCCATGATGAAGGAATACCCTGTATCTGCTCTGCTGTATTTATATACATATCATCGCCATAATAATATCTTAATATATCGATTGATGAATATCCCTGGTCACCAAGATACTTACTTCCCCACTGTGTCATCCAGTTCGGACAGCTTGATTTTTTTCCATCACAGTACTGTGTAAGTATTGGCTGCTTAACATTCGGACGTGAAAGATAATTATCAAATATTTCATCTACTACATTTGATATACTCTCAAATATATTTCTGCCATTCACCCATTTATGATCAAATGCTGTTGAAGATGTTATAGTAAAATTATAACTCTGGTTTCTATACCATTCTGTATACACCCTGTTCAATGTAAATGACATGATTGCAAGTATATTAGCCTCTAACGTCTGCCTTGGCCATGTTGAATATATCTCGCTGCTTGCAACATTTTTAATATAGTCCTTATACCTGACATAATAATCAAGCGCCGTTGAATCAGTAGGAACACCATCATGCACAACTATAGTTTCAGGAATAACAACACGGCTTAGTACTATCTCACCAGACTGGTTAAGTGGCTTTATCTCACTCTCTGGTATCTTGGCTGGATAGTTTCCATACAGGGTATTAACCGGAATAACTATGTTATCTTCCGCAACTGTATACTGATTTTCATTAAGATATACATCCTGTATACTCGTTTCCCCTGAAAAAACATCTATTCCGGATATGTTAGTCTCCTCATATCCGTTGGCACTGACATCAATCGTATATTCTGCAAATGGCTGTTTTTCCCCTGGCTCCATGCTGTACTCTATCGGTGGTGCTAAAAGTTCATCAAGATTAACCGCCCCCTCTGAATCCGTTACAAGTTCATTTATTATCGAATCCGGATTACCTGTGTATGACAGAGTGATTCTTGCATTTGCAAGCGGTGCTCCCTGCTGTTTATCATATACATTTATGTGCATCTTCCCTTTATCTATCATATCCTGTGGTGTTTCCATAGTATGAACATACACCATTATACCCCCATTCTGTATACACCTATATACAAAAATCAATATTTTTTCATTATTATATGTATCTTTATATATTTTTATGAATAAAATAAAGTGATAATTCCTTTAGGAGCGGATATGTCAAAATATAAAGTAGCTCTTGATGCAGGTCATGGTGGCAGCGATCCTGGTGCTGTTTATAATGACAGACAGGAAAAAGATGATACCCTCGACCTGACTCTGGCCGTCGGCGATATTCTTAAAAAAAATGGAATTGATGTTTTCTATACAAGAACTAACGACGAATATGAGACACCTTTTAAAAAGGCAACTGATGCTAACAACTCAGGCGCTGATCTTTTCGTGTCAATACATCGAAACTCTTCTGAAAAGCCCAACCAGTATTCTGGTGTTGAAACTCTTGTATACAATGATTCAGGACTTAAGTCAGAGGTTGCAAGAAACATAAACAACCAACTTGAGAATGTTGGATTTAAGAATCTGGGAGTTGATACCCGGAAAAATCTTGTGGTACTTAAGAGAACTAAGATGCCAGCTGTCCTTGTTGAAGCAGGCTTTATAAATAATGAAAAAGATAATTATATATTTGACCAGGAATTCGATAAGGTTGCAAATGCTATAGCTGATGGAATACTTGAAAGTATTCCGGCCAGTGCCCGTAATAACAATAATAGTCATAGCAATAACAACAATAATAAAAATGATAATACAAGCAATAATAGCCGCAATGATAATATAAGCAATAATAACCGCAATGATAATATCAATAATAATAATAGAAACGATTATAATAACAGCAATAATAGTAATAAAAACAGTTTAAGTCCTGCTAATACAACAGACAGCATGGCCGTTACCAGTTATATAAGCAACGGAGCTGACTGCGGTTGTAACTATGATGATAACACAGATAACTCTTACTCACCACAACCACTTTACAGAGTACAGACTGGTGCATACAGAAACAAAGAAAATGCAGACCGTATGTTAAACTCACTGCTCATTGACGGATTTCCTGCATTTATAATATATGAAGATGGCTATTATAAAGTACAGGTTGGAGCCTATGCACATTTGGCCAATGCCATTAAGATGGAGCAAAGACTAAGAAGATTCCATTACAATACTTATATAACAACTTAACAACGAAAGACTAAAAGCAGGCTCTGATTTAAACTGACTAAAAGCTTATAATAGCAGGAATATATACCATGAAACCAGGGTCAAAAGGTCTAAACCCACATGAGCTTGCTCATAGATGGATGAAAGACCTTTTGACCCGCCCTGATATTCGCATATATTTTATCTTTTTACTCTGCCTTTATATCCCCGGCTGCCTTTAAACGCATATTGTGTCTATGGTATTTTACATCTGTTTCAACATCATACTTAATATTATCCATATCCTGCATATCCAGCTGGATTGATGCATTTATATAATTGTTATTTATCACTGCTGTCGAAACTGTCATATATATACTGTCATACAAGTTTTTTTCACCAGTAAATCTTACAGATATATTAGCAAGCCTGGTATCTGAATCTGACTTAAACGCAAACTCTGCTCCGGTCAGTCTGCCATCATCGTCCATATCCATAGTAATAGTTGTGTATACACCCTCTGCATACATATTAAACTTTGACTTTATCTTATCAATAGTTATTCCATGAACATTCAGAAGAGATATATATGGAAGAATGGCTGAATCCTTATACATTTCTTCTACAAATGTATTAAAACCTGCTATAAGTGACTTATCACTTATAGTTATAGTACATCTTTCATCGGATATTGTGCCAATTGCAGTCATAGAACCATCATTCTTGTCAGACTTATTATCATTACCAATATTATTAAAATTATCAAAGTTATCTTTTACAGCCACTTCATACCCATTCATAATATGTGAAAGCACTGCCCTTAACATAGCTTCTGTCTGTCCAGAATCTATCTTTGCAAGACCATATGGTAATATATCGTTTTTATCGACAACAAGTGTACCATCTTCTACCTGTGGCATAGAAAATGTTATATTGTTATTATCTGTAACAACACTATATTTATGGCTGTTATTCGTTGTATCCGGTCTATAATCCACGCCATCATATGTGAATTCTGATACCGTTATATTACCTGTATATGTATGGTTGCCCATTGGATCAAGCTGCACCACTTTATCAACAAAACCTCCAAGAACCTCTTTGAGTGTATCTGCTGACTGTTTCATAGTCTTAATCGTCTTTTCTTTTGGTGATGCATAAAGATGTGGAATACCATAACCTGCAAAAACTCCTGCAAATATAGCAGATATAAGTATTCCTGCCATTATATGCCTTATTTTCTTTCCTTTTTTATTCATGCCATCCCTCACACTCTCTGGTATCGTACAAACTCATAACATAAATCAAAATACGTATGTTCGTCACTTCTTGCTGTGACCTTCCACCCATCAAGCTTGTCAAAGTCAGCTATATATGTATCTGCTTCATATGTATAATCAACTCTTGTTATATGCGCAGTATCGCAATATGGAATAAACTGCTCATATATCTGTGCACCACCTATTATATAAACATCATCTGAATTATACTGTTTTAGTTCCTCTAAAACTTCATCAACACTGTGGCACACCATTGCATCTTTTGCTTTATAATTCATATTGTTAGTAAGGACTATGTTCTTTCTTCCTTCAAGTGCAGACTGGTTAGGAAGGCTTTCATATGTCTTTCTCCCCATAACAACAACTTTTCCGTATGTTTCTCCACGGAAAAGCTTCTTATCCTCCGGAATATCCACAAGAAGCCGTCCGTTATTACCAATCCCCCACTTTTTATCAGCAAGTGCTATTATATTCATAATATATACTTATGCCCCTTTCTTTTTTCTGACATCATCTCTTATTCATAACACATATATATACATAGCTTTGCACAACAGATACACCAGCTGCGCAGCGGTTGCACAAGCCACACAACAAATGCATACCAGGCGATACACCAGCTAAAGTTTACCACCAACCCATGCCGGTACATAACCTTTAACTTTAATACCCTCCTGAGTATATTCTTCACTTTCAAGCTGTCCATACTCTCTTATAAGCTGAAGCTTTCCTGCCTCATTATATGGAAATACCCTTTCTATCTGGATTCTGCTCTTAAGGATAATATCCTGTATATCCATCAGGAAACTATCAAGTCCCATACCAGTTTTTGCTGATATATTCTCTACATAATCAGCTTTACTATCTTTAAGTATAGGTATCTCATCGAATTCATCACATTTGTTAAAGAGTGTAATAACCGGCTTATCGCCTACATCCAGCTGTTTAAGAGTATCATATACCGTTGCCATGTGTCTCTCATAATCATCATTAGAACAGTCAACAACGTGTACTATCATATCTGCATATTTAGCTTCTTCAAGTGTACTCCTGAAGGCCTCAATAAGATTATGCGGAAGCTTTCTTATGAATCCGACTGTATCTGTTAAAAGCACTTTTTCGCCATTCGCAAGTTTAAGTGCCCTTGTCGTAGGATCAAGTGTTGCAAACAGCTTGTCTTCTGATAACACACCAGCATCTGTAAGCCTGTTAAGAAGTGTTGACTTTCCTGCATTAGTATACCCTACTATGGCAGCCACAGGTGTTGAACTGTTCTCTCTGTTCTGTCTTTGTATATCACGATGGCTTTTTATTTCTTTTAATTCTGCTGATAAGTGGGATATTCTGTCACGTATTATTCTTCGGTCCGTTTCTATCTTCTTCTCACCAGGACCTCTTGTTCCTATACCACCACCAAGTCTTGACAGTGTTATTCCAAGACCTGCAAGTCTTGTTGACCTGTACTTAAGCTGTGCCATCTCAACCTGTATCTTGCCTTCACTTGATGACGCTCTTGCTGCAAATATATCTAATATAACCATAGTTCTGTCCATAATCTTTGTATCAAGAACATCTTCAAGGTTCCTTAACTGTGCAGGTGACAGCTCATCATCACATATAATACCTGTTGCTCCAAGCTCCTGTATCATAGCTCTTAACTCTTCAAGCTTTCCTTTTCCTATATAAGTTGCAGGATGGAAGCTGTCTCTTGGCTGTATCATCTTTCCAACTGTAACTGCCCCTGCTGTCTTTGCAAGCTCAGATAGCTCCTCAAGTGATTTCTCACAATCATCTGCCGGGTCAAGCTCCACACCTACAAGTATAACTTTTTCCTGCTCTTCATCTGTTACATATATCGCCATATGTTCCTCATTTCTATCATTTTTATTATCACATTACTTATTCATTATGACATTTATTCATAGCATTATTTATCCGTTATGTCATCTATTCTTTATATTATCACATACAACATATTTTATAATGCACTGTCATTACTATCTTTAGCTGTCTGCTTAGATGTTTCAGCTCTTGATGATATATAATCACTCAGATAATTCGATACTTCCTTTTCCTCTGAATATCCTAGTATATTCCCTGCTATATCACCAGCTTCTTTCATACTCCATGATGCAATCTCTTTTCTTACCTCAAGCACACGGCTTACACTGACTGAAAACTCATCAAGACCAAAAGATAAAAGCAGTGGTATCATGCGTTCATCTGCTGCCGCCTCACCACACATACCTACATCAATACCTGCGTTATGCGCACATTCTATTATTCTTTTAATACTTCTTAGAACTGCCGGATTAAGTGCCGAATACAGATATGAAACATTTTCGTTACCTCTGTCAACAGCAAGCGTATACTGCGTAAGATCATTAGTTCCTATAGAGAAGAAATCAACCTGCCTTGCAAGAACATCTGCCATAATAGCCGCTGCTGGTGTTTCTACCATAATACCAACTTTAATATCAGTATCATACTTAATATCCTTCTTATCAAGATCCCTGCATATTCCTGCTATAATCTTTTTAACCTCGTTGACCTCTGAAACCGATGTTATCATAGGTATCATAATTCTGATATTACCGTAAGCACTAGCCCTTAATATAGCCCTTAACTGTGTCGTAAAAACATCTATCCTGTCAAGGCAGAATCTTATCGCCCTGTATCCTAAGAATGGGTTAGTTTCTTTAGACAATCCCATATATGGAATATCTTTATCTCCGCCGATATCAAGTGTTCTTATAGTAAGTTCCCTTCCATCAAGAAGAACTGCTGCTTTCTTATATTCTGTAAACTGTTCTTCTTCTGTTGGAAGCTTGCTTCCATTCATAAAAAGGAATTCAGTCCTGAACAGTCCCACACCTTCTGCACCATCCCTGACTGCCTTTGCGGCATCAAGTGCATTGCCAATATTAGCAGCCAGCATCACACGTCTGCCATCTTTAGTAACTGTTTGTTTATTGATATATTTCTTAAGTTCTATAACACTCTCATCGTACTGTTTTTTCTTTTTGGCGTATATCTTTTTAGTTATGTCACTTGGAGATACAAACACTTCACCATATGCACCATCAACTATTATGTCTTCTCCATCCTTAACCTCACTGCATATACCCTTTACACTAAGAACTGCTGGTATCTCCAAAGCTCTTGCAAGTATCGATGCATGTGAGGTGTCTCCACCTTTTTCAGATATAATGCCTGCTATATGCACAGTATCCATATTCGCTGTCATAGATGGATGTATCTCATCAGCTATAATAATCGTGTTATCAGGAAGCTGCGTAAGATCAATACTCTTAACACCAAGAAGTATTGCTGTCAATCTCTCCCTCATATCTTCAATATCAGTTACACGCTGGGCTATAGCCTCGTTATCCATACTTAGAAACAGCTGCTTCAAAGATTCGCAGGCCTCATAAAGGGCTGCCTCTGCATTAATATTATTCTTCTTTATAATATTACAAACCTCTGACGTAAGCTGTATATCACCAGCTAAATATTCCTGGTTCTTAAGAACAAGTGCATTCTTATCATCGCCGTTTAACTTAGCTGTCAGCTTCTCTATGAATTCGTCTGTCTCCTTTATGAATGTGTCCACTCCATCCTTGTATCTTTGAAGTTCTGCATCTACATCATCTATTTTATACTTTTTTACCTCGCACCCTGTATTTTTTAACACCAGTGCCTTTCCTATACCTATTCCCTTAGATGTACCTATTCCCCTAAGCATACATACCTCCTTGTTTTGCAAAGCAAAATGCGACTGCTATTGCAGGAGCAGAGGTATTTACCTCATTGTTTTGCGAAGCAAAATGCGACTGTTATTTATTAAATACATATTTAATCATATTTGTAATAGTTTCACTTGTATTCCTTGAATACACAACCTCCCTTGCCATAACAGGTTCATCTGTTATTATATTATCAATACCTTTATTAGCAAGATTCTTTATAGATGTATCGTTATTAGCTGTCCATGCATATACCTGTTTACCAGTATTATGTATGGCATCCACTGTTCTCTTTGTAAGGAATGAAGCGTTAACACTAAAGAAGTCTACGTTGGTATTCTCATAAAATCTTCCATATGCAACAGACAGTATATATCCAGTCTGTATATCCTCATCCATGCTCTTAACTGCAAGAAGCGCATCATAATCAAATGAAGTTATAACACAATTCTGTTCCATGGAATATTTCTTTATAAGCTCTATAACCTTTCCAGCTGCTATGCTGCTATCCGCTGATGACTTTATCTCAACATTAAGCTTTATACTGACAGGACTGCTTTTAACAAGCTTTAACACCTCTTCAAAAGATGGAACCCTTTCACCCCTATATTTTTCTGAAAACCAGTACCCGGCATCAAGCTTCTTTACTTCCTCATATGTCATATCTGTTATATTCTTGGCTACACCTGTTGTCCTATATGCTGATGCATCGTGCATAACTACTATATAACCATCGCTTGTCATCTGCACATCAAGTTCAATATAATCAGCCATATCATCTATGGCACGCTGGAAAGCTGCCAGTGTATTCTCCGGTGCTTCCCTTGATGCACCCCTGTGTGCTGTTATCTTAGTATCATGGAATATAGCAACTCTCTCAAAAGGGTTGCTGTTAAATGTTAACACCACATATAACACATCCAGGACTATCGACATCACAAGAACAAATGAATATATAATCCTGTTTATCCTTGCGCTTCCTTCATCTATATCAACAAACTCAAAATTAATATCCGAAAGATTCTCATACTTGTAATACATATATGATATCATAGAGAATGAACAAGGTATAGATAAAAATACAAGAAATAATCTTACTATCGTCCTTAATGTACTAAGCACAGAAAGATACACCGCACTACCCATATAAGCAAGATCAAGCAGTTTAACTCCGGCAATAAGTACAACAGATATAATTATATAAAATATATAAATAGCCGCTAAAAGTGCAAGATTATATAGTACAACTACACCCACTATCTTCAGTACATTATTTTTAACAATGCTTCTGCTTTTAGCACATGACTGTCTGAAGTTTTTTCCCTCCATCATGTATATGTTAAATGAAAAAATATCCCGTATAACAAAGTAAAACAGGCATATTATGATAATTGCTGTCACAATAAATATAACAGTTCTGTTTCGTTTTACCTCACTTTTTATAATATTTTTTACACTTTCGCTAAATATAATATTGCCAGTAACTGTCACATTAATAACTATTATAGATATCAGAAAATATAAAAAAAGCGGTATGCTCTGAATCCTCAACAGCTTTTTAAGCCGCAAAAAGGCATTATATATGTTATCAATAATAGATGCCTGTATACCTTTTCTCTTGGTTTCAAAACATACTGCAAGATATGCCATTTCATATAAGCAGTAAACTATGAATCCTATAACCCCTAAGAGGCAGAATATGATTATTACAGGATTCATAAACGCTTTCGCTATATATTCATTTGTAAGATAATTAATCCCTGTTATTCTCATGCACAAACGGATAACGCCCGTAATAACAGGATAAAACACTGCTAATGCAAGGAGCTTATATGCAAGTTCAAACAACAATACATGTCTTTTACTGCTTTTTAGCAGTTTCATGTTATTTCTAAGACTTTCTAACATATCTCACCCCGAAATCACCTATGGAATCTGTTAAGAAGATTACTGCAGCCTGATGCATGTTTAACTGCATCTCCCATTCTTTTGTTTAATAAACGCTTTGTAAAATGATATGAAAAATCACATACATATGACACAACAAGAACAACTGAAATCACTGTAACCGCTGACATACGCATAGAAAATACTGCCTGTTCTACAAGCCTGTTAAACACTCCGAATATAAGCACTGCCAGAAATCCCCAGCCAATTGTGCTCTGAAGGCATATTATACCCTTATAATTAAATCTAAGGTGATCATAGTTCCACCATACTTCGCCGAACAGCTTTAACATAAGCTTCGCCGTCATATACTCAAATATTGTTGCACATACAGCACCAAATATATATAATGCAATATAGTTGTTTTGTATAGGTGCAAATATATTGAAAGCTATATATGTTCCAAAACCGTATATTACACAAAATGGCAGCTTTGCAAACCCTCTGTTTTCCCAGTAGCCAAGCTGCTTTCTTATAACTATGCACTCCATTGCCCATCCAAAAAAGCTATATATAAAAAACCAGACTGCAAGCTGGTTAATATTCATTCCCCTGAAACTGAAATCCAATAATATATTACGCATAACACTCCTTAAGTTACGTTCTGTTTCATATCTCTTACAACATAATCTGCTCCATTGATATTATAATATCAATGGAGCAGTTAATTATACATTAATTCATAAGTTCATCAAGCGTTGCCCTTACTGCTTTGATAAAATCCTGTGTATTAAGTGTTACAGGATTCTCTAATGTTGTTATAAGTGCAAGATCCTTTGTCATCTTACCATCTTCTACTGTCTTGATACAAGCCTTTTCAAGTGTATCTGCAAATCTTACAAGTTCAGGAATAGAATCAAGTTCTCCTCTCTTTCTTAAAGCTCCTGTCCATGCAAATATAGTAGCTATAGGGTTAGTAGATGTTTCCTCTCCCTTAAGATGCTTATAATAATGTCTCTGTACTGTACCATGTGCAGCTTCATATTCATAGAAGCCTTTAGGTGATACAAGAACTGATGTCATCATGGATAATGAACCAAATGCTGTAGCAACCATATCTGACATAACATCGCCGTCATAATTCTTACAAGCCCAGATATATCCTCCCTCTGAACGAATAACTCTTGCTACTGCATCATCTATTAATGTATAGAAATATTCAATGCCTGCTTCCTTAAACTTATCAGCATAATCATTATCATATATTTCCTGGAATATATCCTTGAATGTATGATCATACTTCTTAGATATTGTATCCTTAGTTGCAAACCAGAGATCCTGTTTAGTTTCAAGAGCAAAGTTAAAACAGCTTCTTGCAAAGTTCTCTATAGAATCATTAAGATTGTGCATACCCTGTATGATACCAGCACCCTTGAAGTTATGTATAAGCTCTCTTGTTTCGTTACCCTGTTCGTCTGTGTATACAAGCTCAGCCTTTCCTGCTGCTGGAATCTTCATCTCTGAAGCCTTATATACATCACCATATGCATGTCTTGCTATAGTTATAGGTTTCTTCCATGTCTTAACATAAGGTTCAATACCATTAACAATGATAGGTGCCCTGAATACTGTACCATCAAGAATAGCTCTTATTGTTCCATTAGGGCTCTTATACATCTCCTTAAGGTTATATTCTTTTACTCTTGCTGCATTAGGAGTGATTGTAGCACACTTTACCGCAACACCATACTTTTTAGTAGCCTCTGCTGAATCTATAGTAACCTGATCGTTAGTATCATTACGATGAACAAGTCCAAGATCATAATATTCTGTGTTAAGATCTACATAAGGAAGTAAAAGTTCATCCTTAATAAGCCCCCATAACACTCTTGTCATCTCATCTCCATCCATCTCTACGAGAGGTGTTGTCATTTTTATCTTTTCCATACCGCAATCCTTTCCATAATGGCAATTATGTCCAAAATATATAAAAAATCTGCCTTTAATTATAAAATATTTTCATGATTTTGTAAATGCCTCATTTCATTCTTGTTATATTACCAGCAATATCTATCTTCCATATCTGTACACAACTATCATTGCTATAATCCTTAAGACTTTTTATACTATAGCTTCCAACTGTGTCATACCATGCTTCATCTCCTGATGTACGCCGTATAAGTGTATCAAAGTACATTGTTGATGCTGCCTTTGTTATATTACTCTCAGAGTTGCTTTCAGGTATTACTTCTTCCCATATTGCATAAAACCTTGTATCTTTTTTTATTGATATTTTATCACTTGGATCATAAGTGTTTATTCCATCTGACCAGCCAGTTAACTCAAAACCAGGCTTCGTTACCTCATCTTTATCTGGCAGTGTGATTTTACTTTCTTCCCACTTCGCATAAACAGTTTCGTTACATGCATATGGATAACTGTAAATATCGGCTTTACCTTCACTGTTATACCAGTAATCATTCACATCAGCCATTTCTTCAATATTAAGACTGATTTTCCAGCTGCCAAAACTATCTGGCCCATACTCTGGTCCGAAGTACCTGATTCTTATACTGTTAACCTTATTAACATAGACATCTACATAGTTATTATCATTTGAATGTGGTAAAAACCATATTTCCTCGTTATCACTGTCACCATCAAGAGTACTCCACTCAACATTAACAGAAACCTCTTCATCTGTACTGTTATAACCATCATAGTAAAAATACAAATAGCCAGTATATGGTCTTGTTAATGTTACTGTTGAAATAATAGAATTATCAGCATTAGCATCTGAATAATTATAACTTTCATTTAATATACTTCCCAGACTGACTTCATTTCTTTTTTCTTTCAACATATATCCTTTAAACTTATTAATCTGGACTATATCAGATAATAACAGTCTGTCATTATAGTTATCATCATCATAAAATGAAGCTTTATATTTCTGTTCAGGAACCGTTATATCAGGCAATCCCTTCCTGTAAGATACCATAACTGATTGTGTTCCCCTTTTTGTTGCATCCTCCTGCGATAATGTCAATATGAATTTTCTTGATATATCAACATATTTTTTACAAGCCTTTGTCACTGTATATCGTAACGACGAACCATCTGCATATGTATCTGGAAACTCATATAACGTGGCATCCCACCTTGAATCCTGTTTAATATCTTCAACTCCAAAACCAAACGATGTACCATTATCTACATGCCACAGAAAGTTCTCCCAATAGCCATCAGGTGCTTTCTTTGTTGGTGTATGCCAGTATGTGCTTGAATATTCACCCCATGAACCATCCTCATTCTGATACCTCACATATATCTCCTGGTCATTCTGTATTTTTAATCTGGCTACACTTATATAATTAGTTTTTGCACCACTTACTTTATAGGCAAAGGATGTTCCATCATCAAACTGCTCTGGCATCCTGTATAGGTTTGAATTCCATTTTGAATTTCCAGTTATATTCTTAGTATCAAATGTATACGTTGAACCACATAATACATTTTCAGTTATTGCTGAAGTGTCATCCCATCTTTCCCACGTACCATTCTGATTCTGATATCTTATGTATACAGTCTGCTTATATGATTTTATAACCTCTTTCTTCTTAGTATGAATATAAATGCTCCGGCTCCTATTCATAGTCCAGTAGTTATCCCATCTTTTACATGCTTCATTCCATGTGGAATCATACCATTTTTTGTCACCTTCCTGTATATAATCAAGTTCATATCCATCTTTAAGATATATCCATGTAGGAACCAATGTACCTTCTTTATATGTAATAGTCTGTCCATCTGAATACCGCATATCAAGACCACTCGTGCTGTGTCCTATAACATCACTGACTCCAGAATCCCATTCGATGTTAAAGTTGCATGCCCATCCTAATGTGATAGTTAATGGTTTTCTTTCACCGGAATATTTATCTCCATCATAATTGATATTACAGCCAGCTTCAAACAGGTAACCGCCAAGCATTTCCTTAACATTGTTGTCTGGATTGTCCCAATTGTTATAGTTTTTATAGCCAGTGAAATCCACATTGAATATACAGCCTTCTTTCGAAATATTGTATACACGAAGATACGGCGTATATCCACGACAGTTCACATGTTCTGTAAATGTTCCTTCATGCGGTGCCTCATTATCACTATAAAAAGGTATATCATCAAAATATATCTGTTTATTCTTATCATTCATATATACCCATTGTAAATCAGCTGTTCCACCGGCAAAATCAATGGTTATCTGTCTTTTAAAATCATCATCTGTATAACTTCCTGCTTGATACGCATATGCCAGACCTACAAATGATAACAACAACACCAATACTGATAATATATATAATAAAGTCACTCTTTTTTTGTCCTTCCTAGGACATGCTGCCATATATATGCCCCCTTTATTCCACTATTCCAAGACATGTAAACACAACGGAACCACATCTATATATACCCATAACACCCTGAAACATAGCTGTATCCGCGTTAAACAACGGACTCCCCATTGCATCAACCAGGCAATCAAGAATTTCGGTTTTATCTGAAACTGTATAATATCCTTTATATGTATGATAACCACAATGCTCATCATACATAACCCTTGTTGTCATAACCTCTATAGGATATGGACATTCCACTGTACTTCCTGTATTAACATCCTTTCCCATCTGTGCTTCACTTGCGTTTTCACCATATTGCAGTACGCCATTAGCTATATAGATTTCATGTCCATAAGGACTATCTGTTACGGCTGGTTCCTGCTTTTCTTCTAGTTCTGGTTTATCTTCGGGCTCTGGCTTCTCTTCGAAATCTGGTTTATCTTCAGGCTCTGACTTTCCTTCGGAATCTGGTTTATCTTCAGGCTCTGACTTTCCTTCTGAATCTAGCTTCCCATATTCTTCTTGTTCTTTTATATCTATATCTATTCCTGAATCTGCCTGTTCATTTGATTCTTCTGGCTCTGCAAGGTCTGATTCTATTTCTTTTTCAGTTTCTTTTTGTTCTGCAAAATCTGATTCTATTTCTTTTTGTTCCTTATATTCTTTTAGTTCTGCAAAATCCGATTCTGATACTGTTGCTTTTTTTGTCTGTATCGTTTCAACTGCAGCACTATTTTTTTCTGGCACTTTGTTTTTAGCATCCGCATTCTTCTTAACAACGGCTGCAGCTGCTAATAAAGCTCCAATTGTCACTATTATTAATATTATTTTCAATAAAATATTTCGCTTCATTCTCACTTTTTCCTTCTTTATATTTATCTTATATTTGTCTTATATTTATCTTATATTTGTCTTATATTTTTTTAGAATAATATGCTTATGGGTACTGTCAAATATCATCGTTCATCCACTTTGTCTTATACTTTTTATAAAATAATATGTACACAATCCTGTTATATCTAAGCATGACATGCACAACATGTCTTATATAAGCGTATTGATATTGTTAATATAATATTAAGTGTCTTGTGGAAATTAATATGAATCAATGTGACATTACGTTATATATTCACATCAGATGAATAGTTTTTATTAAGATTACCAGATTAAATATTCTTTATGCTGTCAATAATATCTATAGAGTTATTATCCTGATTTTGTCATCTTGTGTTTATATCAGGAATGTCATATATATTCTTCCAATCAATCATCTCCTGTCTTTTTGTTACCGCGCCATAACTTTATTATTTAAACTAAACATATCATATATATACTTAATTGTCAATATCATGGGTATTATTTTTTTATTATTTATAGAACACGCAATAACGCATAATATTATTACATTTTCTTGTATTAAATACTCTGGTTTGTTATAATTACATAATTGATTTATAAGATATATGTGTCAGAATTTCCTTTTGACCCCATATCTTTATCTCACAAACAACATTTAGTTTATGAAAGGACGGTTTTGTAATATGTGCGGTTTTGCTGGATTTACAGGATACCTTGAGAATGGTAAAGATGTTCTTACTGATATGATGAATAAAATTATCCACAGAGGTCCCGACAGTGCCGGTCAGTATATAGATAACAAGGCATATATGGGCTTTAGAAGACTTTCAATCATCGACCTTGATAACGGAAGCCAGCCTATGTTTAACGAAAATAAAAAAATTGTCATCACTTTTAATGGTGAAATATATAATTACCAGGATTTAAGAAAAGAGCTTATTGAAAAGGGACACACTTTTGCAAACAACTCCGATACAGAGGTTCTTATTCATGCTTATGAAGAATATGGTGAAGATATGCTTAATAAACTTCGCGGTATGTTCGCTTTCGTTATCTGGGACAGCGAAAAAGAAACTCTTTTTGGTGCAAGAGATTTCTTTGGTATTAAGCCTTTTTACTACACAATAGTTGATGGAAATATAATATATGGTTCAGAGATTAAGAGCATACTGGCTCATCCTGCTTATAAGAAGGAAGTTAACGATGTGGCTCTTGAGAATTATCTTACTTTCCAGTACTCAGTACTCCCTGAGACATTCTTTAAGGGTGTATACAAGCTTATGCCTGGACACTGCTTCACTTTCCATAACGGACAGATTAATATAAAAAGATACTGGGAACCTACTTTTGAGGCTGATGAAAACAAGTCCCTGGATGATTTTGTACAGGAGATTGATGATGCCATGCATGATTCAGTAGAACATCACAAGATTAGTGATGTTGAGGTTGGCTCATTTCTTTCCAGCGGTGTTGACTCAAGCTATGTCGCTGCCACCTTCAATGGTGATAAAACATTTACAGTTGGTTTCGACTACGAAAAATATAACGAAATAGATTATGCAAAGGCTTTATCTGAAAAGATTCAGATAGACAACTATTCAAAGCTTGTATCAAGTGAAGAATACTGGGCTGCTATCCCTAAAATCCAGTATCACATGGATGAACCTTTAGCAGACCCTGCTGCCATCGCACTTTACTTTGTAAGCCAGACTGCTGCAAAGCACGTCAAGGTTTCTATGTCTGGCGAAGGTGCTGATGAATTCTTCGGTGGATACAACATTTACAAGGAACCTCTTGATACTGCAGGTTACAGAAAGCTTCCAAAGGGTCTTCGTAAGGGACTTGCTAATGTAGCACAGGCTATTCCATTTAAATTTAAAGGTAAGAATTTCCTTATAAGAGGCAGCAAGGATATTGAGGAGCGTTTCATCGGTAACGCATTTATGTTTAATGAAAAAGAACGCGCAAAGATATTAAAGAACCCTACTGGAAAGTACGATCATAAAGAGCTTACAAAGCCTTTCTATGATAAAGTTAAGGATAAGGATGATGTTACGAAAATGCAGTACATTGATATCAACTTCTGGCTTATTGGTGATATTCTGCTTAAGGCCGACAAGATGAGCATGGCACACAGCCTTGAAGTACGTGTTCCTTTCCTTGACAAAGAGGTATTCGATGTAGCAAGGACTATACCTACTAAGTATAAAGTAAACAAGTCCAACACAAAATATGCTATGCGTATGGCTGCTCATAAGTATCTTCCAGATATGGTAGCTGAAAAGAAGAAGCTTGGATTCCCTGTACCTATAAGAATCTGGCTCAAGGATGACAAGTATTACAATATGATAAAGAAAGCCTTCACAAGCGAAGCTGCAGAAAAATACTTTAACACTAAGGAGCTTGTTAAGTACCTTGATGATCACAAAGAGGGAAAAGCCGATAATTCAAGAAAGATATGGACAGTATATATGTTCCTTGTATGGTATAACGATTTCTTTGGTGATTCTGAATATGCAGCATAGAAATATTGGTGTTTAATTGAATATTAGTTGGTGACGAACGGACGACAAATATAAGCTACAGGCAGTCCTGCACACTATGTTCAATGCCAGAAGCTTTGATTGGATAGTTCTAAGTCTTTCCATGTAAACTATGGTAACTGACGCTACCGCTCAGACGCGCCGTCCATGGCGCGGCTTCGCTGCTTCGTACATCCGTGTACGAAGCTAGCTGGTTGACTAAGGGAAAGACTAAGAACTATCACAATCAAACTTCAAGTGCATTTCGCATAGTATGCAGGACTGCCTGTAGCTTATATTTGTCTGTGTTGCGGCATAATTTAATGCTGAATATTCAATTAAATCAAGGGGACGAAACAGGGCGGAATTGTGCGTAAAGCGCACAATTCCGCCCCTCATGCCTCTCCCCTCTGATTTAGCCACACATTCATTTTTCGTAAATCAAGCCAAAGTCAGACAGCATATATAAGAAAAGCAGGTGCGCAAACATCATAAGATGCACTTGAAGTTCAATTGTGATAGTTCTTAGACTTTTCTTTCTCTACCCAGCTATCCACAGACACGGATGTCTGTGGAAGTGAGATATGGGACATGGATGTCCCGTATCGAACGGTAGCGGAAACTACCATTACGTATATGAAAAGTCTTAGAAATATCCAATTGAAGCTTCTGGCATCGTTGATGTATGCACACCTGCTTTTCTCATATATGCTGTCGTCCGTACGTTAAGAATGTGTTCTAAACATCAACTCTGTTTTACAGATGAAGCACTCTTTCTTTTATCTCCTGTGTACGTCCCTGGTTCCAGAACTGTGTACCAATATATCCACATGTTCTTCTTGCAACATTCATCTTATCCTGATTACGGTTTCCACAGTTAGGGCATTCCCAGATAAGCTTTCCGTCATCATCTGTTATTATCTGAATCTGTCCTGTGTATCCACATACCTGACAATAATCACTCTTAGTATTAAGTTCAGCATACATAATATTCTCATATATAAACTGCATAACTGAAAGAACAGCAGGAATATTATCATTCATATCAGGAACTTCCACATAACTGATAGCTCCTCCAGGTGACAGTTCCTGAAACTGTGCTTCAAACTTTAACTTGTCGAATGCATTTATATTTTCTGTAACATGTACATGATAACTGTTAGTTATATAGTTCTTATCTGTTACACCTTTTATCTTACCGAATCTCTTCTGAAGATTCTTGGCAAACTTATATGTTGTTGATTCCAGTGGTGTTCCATAAAGACTGAAATCTATATTAGTTTCTTCTGCCCATCTGTTACATGTATCTCTTAAATATGTCATAAGCTTTAAGGCGAATTCTGTTCCCTCAGGAGCTGTATGTGTAACCCCCTTCATATAATAGGTACATTCACATAAACCTGCATAACCTAACGAAATAGTTGAATATCCACCATAAAGAAGCTTATCTATAGTTTCGCCCTTCTTAAGTCTTGCAAGCGCTCCGTTCTGCCACAGGATTGGTGCTACATCCGAAGGTGTTCCTTTTAATCTGTAATGTCTGCACATAAGTGCTCTTTTACAAAGTTCAAGTCTTTCGTCAAGAATCTTCCAGAACTTATTCATATCCTTACCTGATGAACATGCCACATCAACAAGATTAAGTGTTACAACACCCTGGTTAAATCTGCCATAGTACTTAGGCTTTCCTGTCTCAGGATCATTATATGGAGTAAGGAACGAACGACAGCCCATGCATGGGAAGCAATGTCCATCACCATTCTTATCAACCTTAAGTTTTTTCATAATCTTCTCTGATATATAATCAGGAACCATTCTTTTAGCTGTACACTCTGCAGCAAGTTTTGTAAGATTCCAATACTTAGAATCCTCTCTTATGTTGTCCTCTTCAAGAACATATATAAGCTTAGGAAATGCTGGTGTGATCCACACACCCTTTTCGTTCTTGACACCCTGGATTCTCTGCTTTAACACTTCCTCTATAACAAGTGCAAGATCCTCTCTTGTCTGACCTTCTGGAACCTCATCTATATACATAAATACAGTTACAAACGGTGCCTGTCCATTCGTAGTCATAAGTGTGATGACCTGATACTGTATCATCTGTACACCACGTTTTATCTCATCTCTTACTCTTAGCTCTGCAACCTCTCTTATCTTTTCTTCACTTGCTGCTATACCTGTTGCTTTGAATTCTTCAGCAACCTGCTTCACAAACTTTTCCCTGCTTATCTGTACAAATGGAGCGAGATGTGCAAGCGATATACTCTGTCCACCATACTGTGAGCTCGCTATCTGTGCTATAGCCTGTGTCGCTATATTGCAAGCTGTTGAAAAACTGTGTGGCTTTTCTATCATAGTTTCACTTATAACTGTACCATTCTGCAACATATCTTCAAGATTCACAAGGCAGCAGTTATGCATATGCTGTGCAAAATAATCTGCATCATGGAAATGTATAAGTCCTTGCTCATGTGCATCTACAATATCTGCTGGAAGTAAGAATCTCTTAGTTATATCCTTACTTACTTCACCAGCCATATAGTCTCTTTGCACGCTGTTTACAGTAGGATTCTTGTTTGAATTCTCCTGCTTGACCTCTTCATTGTTACATTCAAGAAGGCTTAATATCTGTTGGTCTGTTGAGTTGGACTTTCTTACCAACGCCCTCTTATATCTGTATGTAATATACTTTCTGGCAACTGCAAATGCACGAAGATTCATAATCTGATTCTCTACAAGATCCTGAATCTCCTCTACGTTAAGAGATCTGTTCATCTCCTCACATATGCTCTCAACATTATCTGATATTGTCTGAATCTGCTCATCTGAAAGTCTCTCACTATGAACCACTTCCTGATTAGCCTTAGAAACAGCCGCCATAATCTTGGTAATGTCAAATGTTACCTCTGAACCACTACGCTTAATTATCTTCATTTTAATTAAACCCTCCCATTCATATATGCCAGATATTTTAATGTAAATGTCAAAATTCACTTTCGACATACATATCACTATGTAATCTGCCTATCACAAGAAACTCAATAGACAGCCTATAGACAATGTAATGCACTATACAAGTGTCCTGGTTATCACCTGTATAGTGCATTAATAATCACTATCTTTGAACAAATTAAATTTTACTACATATTGGTGCTTTCGTCAACTCACCATACTATATATAGTATTAGATACAAACACGCCTCTATGCCTTATAACTACTGCATTTGTGAAAATACATCCATTATAAAACTACTAAAATATTTTAAATAATTCTATAAGTATGATGTAAGCATAGCCATCTTAAAAAGTCTTATTATGACTGCATAATAAGACTTTTAACTTTAGAACACAGCTGACATATGCTAATCATCTTCTCTTGCTGATCATCTTTACTGCATAAGCATATTGACAAGTGTAGCAGTTATAACACTACATTCTATCTCATATTCTGCCCATTGTGATGCTGCTTTCATTCTGTTTACCGTAAACATGCCTTTAACTTCATCCTTACTTCCAATAAGACAATGAATCGTAGAATATATATGTCTTTTTCTCATCTCATCTGCGAACTCTGGTGCGACATCTCTGTTGTTATTAACAAAGCTGGCTGCTATATACGTCTTATCTCCCATAAGTCTCTTAAAACCATCTGAGTATACATATGACATATCTTCATCCTCAATGCTTGTACCAACTGATACTTCCCTGACTAAATCCTTGCCTTTATATATGCTTATATTATCGACCTTGTACAACTTCTGCATATGTTCAAGCATAGCCATAACCGCAGCTTTTTTATCATTGTTATACTGTATCATAATGTCAGTAAGGTATCTTAGCTCGCGCATCTCCCTGCCATCATTGATTATCTTATCTTTCTTGTTAATAGAATTTTCATAAGCCTCCCTGTGCATTTCATCCCTGAAGAATACATATCTGTCTCTTCCCTTTTCCTTTGCCACATACAGACAAAAATCTGCCTTTTTAAATAACTCCTCGTATTCATGACCATTATTAGGGCTGAACGCAACACCTATGGAGGTTGTAACCTGGAAGTTCTCATAATCGTTCTTAAATTCCCACTTAACCTGTGTTCTTATGGCTCTTAGCACGCCTCTTAAAGCATAGTCATCATTGATGCCTTTAAGGACTATCATGAACTCATCACCACCGATACGTCCTACTATACCATCTTCTCCAACAACCTCTTTAAGCTTCTTTGCCACTCTTGCAAGCACCTTATCACCATAAAGATGCCCATATCTGTCATTAACCTGCTTAAAGTAATCTACATCAAGAATAACTATACTTACCCTGTCAACCGTATCCTGTTTAACAAGCTTAGCCGCATATTCTGTTATGGTTTTCTTGTTATATACCTTAGTAAGTGAATCCATAGTAAGTTCATCAACAACCTCAACTATGTTTCCCATGCTGTTAACTCCATCAGCAAGAACAATTCTTCCTGTGACAATATTCTCACCAGTATATTTAGTATGTATAGTACCTATAAACTTGACTTTTTCGTTAACCTTTCCCATAGTTCTCATACTTGTAGTAAGCTTCACACAGAAATCTGACATATATGTTTTCATGCAATTGACAAGGTTATCAAGCTCTATAATATCTTCAGGTACTACTATTCCATCAGCCATATACTCACGCCATTCATCTAGTGGCATACGAACTCTGACTTCTCTTGTGCTTCCCTCATACCTGACTATTTTGATATCTCCACTCTGACCAGAATATGTAAATACATATTCCCCAGTAAGTCCCATAACCAAACGTTCTCTGGCTATATCATCACATATCTTGTAATTAGTCTCCACTATACTGTCTATATCCAGCATCTCAATATCAATATTACGCAGCACAGAATCACCTTCAAAAGCAATAAGCTTAATAAGGTTAAGCCTGTACTCACCATTGCCATTCTTAAATAAAAAACACTTTTCTGTTTCTACACCATCAAACCCGTCAATAAATTCTATAAAACTTTCTTTTTCCCCTGGATTAACAAACTCTGTCAGGCAGCCATATGTAACATTACCAAAATATTCATTGAATGCCCTATTTGTTACACTTGTCAGATAAAATCTATCTATAACAGCTTTTCTTCTGTCAAGTCTGTGTGCTGCTATATAACTGTCGTTAAAAGCAGCATCCTGTTGTGAATGCATAATATTTCTTCTCCTTAATACCATTATATACGACAAACCATGTTATATATTATAATTTATTCTTAACAAATATGCAATGTTTTTACAGTCTTTTTTGTAACATTTTTACCAATTGCTGGTACTTTAGTACCAATACAAAATGTAGTATTTTAATTTAAAATTCACTATGATATAATACAACATGTTGTTATTAATTATTGAATATATCAGCTTGATAACAATATTAATATGTGGAGGTTTTTATTATGGAGCGTGTAAAGTACAGCAAAGTAGAGGTGAAACACGGAAACAGCGTGAAAAAGTTTCCAGTATATGAAATCTATCTTGATGACATGATTGTGACGAAGGTATCATCTGAAATGGAAGCAGTCGAGATGGTATCCCGCTGGCAGGAGATTTATAAGTAACAGATTGCTACTTTTAATGATTATATATTGTATTATAAAGCTGCCACAATAAGATTACATATTGCGGCAGCCTTGTTTATTTTCCCTTTTCCTCTTTCCTTTTCCTCTTTCCTTGTTCTTTATGTTTACACTATTCTACAGTTTTTAAGGCTTCATCCATAGGGATTTTTTTAATCTTTGCCATCATAAAAAACGATATAACAACATATTCTGTTATGTTAAGTATAAACATGACCGGAAATATATGCGGAGCATAATAGCACGATATCCAGCCTGACATTTCCTCCATAAACACTCTGAACAGGTAGTTCATAATAACAACTGATAATCCTATACTCAAAGCTACTGACAAAACAACTACTATTGTCGTTGATGTTACATAAAGTCTGCTTATCTCCCTGTTAGAATATCCCAGTATCTTTACCATTGATATTGATGTTGTATTCTTCTCTACTATAAGCTTTGTAAGAAGGAACATAAGAACTGCAAACAACACAACTGCAAATATCTTTACAAGATTAAATGTCTCCCCCATAGAACGGTCTAACTGTCTTGATACCTTTGTAAGGTCATCAAGCGTTATCTGTGTTGCAACGTATTTTTCGTCTATATCAAGAATATTATCTGAAAAATATCCGCTATAATAATCCTCTGACTTATCAAACACATTCTTAAATGCTGCATCTGACATAAATATTGCAAAGGATGATGGATAATCATACATATCTTTTACTGTAAATTCATATTCGTTATCATCATACTTTTCTTTAAGCGTTATCTTGTCGCCTTTTTTAATCCTGAACTTGTCAGCATATCCATTTGTTATATACACTTCATTATCTTTAAGAGAGGCTGTGTTTATATCTGCATATATGCTGTTGTCTTTCACACCATATACAAGCACATCCTCACTCTTTAATCTTCCCTCTATAGTAGCCAACGTCTTTACACAGTATTTTTCAGCAGCATTATCATCTACATCGACTAAAGCTTTAAGTACATACTGATGCTTTGCTATAAGCTTATCTGTTATCTCATTCTGATAATGTGTCAGCATAGGACCAAGCATAATCCCGAACAACAATAAAACATTGGCAAATAATATTCCAATAAACAATGTTATATAATTAGGCATATTCTGTATTATTATTCTTAATCTGAATCTGTTAAAAAATCTGAAAGCAGGCAGTCTCATAGCCTTTTTCTTCTGTTTTCCTGAAAGATCTCTTCTTAAAAACTTAAGTGGTGAAAGCTTTAATCTGCAGCCTATTATTACAATATTGATAACAAGCATTATGATAACTGGCACAACTGTCGTAAGTAAAAATGCATCTGCATTCCATAATGTATGATATGTTGGAAGTGAATAGCTTCCATAGTAAGTAGCTACAAAGATATCCTTAAATACCGTATATCCAAGAATATTTCCTACAAGTGCACCAAATATAGTAACAATGATCGGAAGAAGAATATAATGTCTTAAAAGTTCACCTCTTGTATATCCTGATGCCCTTAATGTTCCTATAACATTTGCCTCTTTTACTATAGTGTTATTAGTTGTAACTGCAAAAACAAATGCCATGATAACTATAAGTACATATAAAAGCACTATCATCATAGACCTGTCGCTGCCTATATCATCTCCTGTAAAATGTATAGCCTGATTAATATACTGTGGTATGTAATTAACCAGTATGGCATTTGCTGATATTGTTTTCACAAAATCATCAGCCATAAGCTTAGCCTCTTTATCATCTTCCGGCTTATTATCGTAAAGCCATGAATAAACATAATGTATATGTGTATCATCATACGCATCAAAGCATTTCTGCGACACAACACCTACACCAAATTTAAGTGAATCAAACATGGTATCTGAGTTATCTGAAAACAGACTGCTATAGTCAGAAAGTGCAACAAGACCAGTTACTTTAAGTATACGTGAGCCTACTGTTAATGTATCCTGGACTTTGATATCATTATTTACTGCATACATCCTGTCTATCGCAATCTCATTAATGTCTTCTGGCAGACTGCCCTCCATAAGATCCACTTTGTCAATCTCTTCCCTGTTAACATAGAATCTTAGCGTGCTCTGACTGTCTTCGTCGTTTTTAATATTATTATGCCTTACAACATTCTCTTCTTTATAGAAATTCTCATATATAGTAACATTTTCTTTTTCAAGTTTATCTATAACGCTTTCATCAGCCTTTGAATAAAGCTCAAAATTACCATCTTCTATATTATACTTTTCAAAGCTTTTATTATATGTATCATACATACTTCCATCAGCAATCAGAAAGCCACTTATAAGCCCGATTACAGCAGTCATAAATACAAATATAACTATGTATTTGGCAAGTTCTCCCTTAAGCTCTCTTAAAAAACGCTTATTCAACGGATTTCTCATAGCAAATAACCTTACCTTTCCTTACTTGTTCCGTTTTTAAACTTTATATAAAATCTTTTACATTATTTTTTAGATATTACCACTCAAGATTTCTGGCATCTATTTTGTCCTTATTGACAATATTATCCATAATCTCTCCGTCCCTTAGCTTTATAACTCTGTCTGCCATATTCTGTATAGCATCGTTATGTGTAACCATTATTACTGTATTTCCATATTTTTTATTTACATCTTCTATAAGCTTTAAAATCTCCTTTGATGTATGATAATCAAGTGCTCCTGTTGGTTCATCACATAGAAGTATATCCGGATTTTTAACTATGGCCCTTCCTATTGCAGTTCTTTGCTGCTGACCTCCCGATAACTGGTTAGGCAGCTTATATCTATGTTCAAAAAGTCCAAGTGTATTAAGCAGTTCATCTATATCAAGTGGTGAATCACTCAGGTAAGCTCCAACTTCTATATTTTCCTTAACATTAAGATTAGGAATCAGATTATACATCTGAAATACATATCCCAGATGTTTTCTTCTGTATCTTGTAAGTTCACTTTCTTTCATATCCTTTGTTTTTTCATTGTTAATACTTACGTAACCTGAATCCGCATCATCTATCCCACCTATTATGTTAAGCAGCGTAGATTTACCAGAACCTGATGGACCGAGCAATACACATATTTCTCCTTTCATGACCTCAAAGTTGATTCCTTTAAGCACCTCTACTTTAGTAGAACCACTGCCATATGACTTCTTTAAATCTTTTACAGTAAGAAACATATTGCTTCCTCGCTTTCCTTTTTATATTTATGCTGCCTTTTTATGTGACAATTTTTCAGCCTTTTTCAGCTTTTTTTCAATCTTTTTTCAGCTTTTGTCCAGCTTTTTTTGCCTTTTTTGGGCCTTCTAATGTTGTCTTTTTTGTAGCTTAGCTAGTTAGATAAGGCTAACTCTACGTTAATATTATAATATCTTTGCGCTGAAAAATAAACATTGCAAATGAGAATATATATCATTAAGCTGGATATCTGGGAAATTATGGACATTTAAGTAACTTGTTGTTTAATTGAATATTAGTTGGTGACGAACGGACGACAAATATAAGCTACA
>OGEU01000562.1_pt1 | contig 37624 bp, 26 predicted proteins | sample 1570651 | NCBI WGS metagenome assembly OGEU01 (sample SAMEA2582129, study PRJEB24529) | metagenome | biome: Human gut stool | place: China | collected 2011 | reverse complement strand
AAATCCCACACCACACTATGGGTGATGCGAGATTTTCTTAACTTAATGCCATTGGGACATAGGGCTGGTTTCTTTTTTATAGATGGATTCGTTCAGGAAGATATGATAGAGAAACTTATGCAGTTCTTCTATTCATTGAAAGAATCAGACATGACCGATATAGATGCATTCCTGGAAAAAGGTATGCCTTATACAGAGGTGGAAAAGAGTGGTAATATAGATTCAGTTATAACACAGTTTCTATCTGGAGTATCAATTATGACAATAGATGGTTTTGATGAATGTCTGCTTATAGACTGCCGGACTTATCCGATGCGTTCGGTATCTGAACCCTGGAAGGACAGAGTGTTAAGAGGTTCGAGGGATGGATTCGTTGAAACGCTGGTGTCTAATGCAGCACTGCTTAGAAGAAGGATAAGAGATCCTAAGTTCTCGATGGAATTGTTCGGAGTAGGGCGGCGTTCAAGGTCGGATGTAGCTGTATGTTATATATCTGATTCAGTAGACAGGAATACGCTTGACAGAATGAGAAAACTTATACAGTCTATAGATGTTGATGCTCTTACGATGAATATAGAGAGTCTTGCAGAGTGTATGTTTACGCATAAGTGGATTAATCCATTCCCAAAGTTTAAGTATTCGGAAAGGCCGGATACAGCTACAGCAGCTATTCTTGACGGTAATATTGTGATTATGGTAGACAATTCCCCTGCGGTCATGATAATTCCAGCATCTATCTTTGATATTATAGAGGAAGCAGATGATTTTAATTTCTCGCCTATGATAGGTTCATATCTTAGGATTACAAGATTTTTCTTTTCTATAATTACATGGATATTAACACCGTTGTGGCTGCTTTTCGTTAATAATCCAGACTGGGTTCCGGAATTTCTTAAGTTCATTCTTATAACGGATGATATTACAGTACCGGTGTTATTGCAGCTTCTTATACTAGAGCTGGCGGTAGATGGACTTAAGCTTGCAGCGGTGAATACACCAACTATGTTATCAACACCGCTAAGTATAGTGGCAGGTATTGTTGTTGGCGAGTATGCTGTAAGTTCAGGATGGTTTAACCCGGAGGCACTTCTTTATATGGCGGTTGTAACTGTTGGAACCTATGGACAGACTAACTTTGAAATGGGATATGCTTTCAAGTTTTTAAGAGTGCTTATGCTCATACTCACACAAATATTCAATCTTGCTGGATTTATCACAGGAGTTGTCATATCTCTACTTATGATAGCATTTAACAGGACTATAACAGGGAAAAGCTATATATATCCGCTTATTCCATGGGATGGGAAGATGCTTAAGAGAAAGGTGTTCAGGGTGAGGCTGCCGCATGGTTATAAATGATATGCGTAAATAATACGTGCGTAAATAATACGGATGATTATTATTGCGATTTTCAAGAAGACTAGTATGTCGTATTACAGATAATGAAGTATCGGGATACAAGAGTATTTGAAATTGTCAGAGATTAATATGGTTAAAGTGAAACAAGTTTATATAAATTTTCTAATTAATTCTACTTTTATTAATGGTAATTCCTCATAAATATGATAAACTTATAACTATCGAATATAAGTGTTATTATTCTTAGTGTGAGTTATGGAGGAATTATGAGTAAGGTAATTGGAATCGATCTTGGTACAACTAATAGCTGCGTGGCAGTTATAGAAGGTGATTCGCCAACAGTTATTACTAATAGCGAAGGGTATAGAACAACACCATCGGTTGTTGCATTTACTAAGAATAAGGAAAGACTGGTTGGGGATGCTGCAAGAAGACAGGCATCGGTTAACTCAGACAGAACCATATTTTCAATAAAAAGACATATGGGAACTGATTATAAGAAAAAGATAGATGGCAAAGCATATACGCCACAGGAGTTATCAGCTTATATACTTATGAAACTAAAGAAGGATGCAGAAGGATTTCTTGGAGAGGAAGTAACAGATGCTGTCATTACTGTGCCAGCATATTTTAATGATGCACAAAGACAGGCTACTAAGGATGCAGGAAAGATAGCGGGGCTTAATGTGTTAAGAATCATTAATGAGCCAACAAGCGCTGCACTTGCATATGGACTTGATAATGGCAATCCTCAGAAAGTGCTTGTATATGACCTTGGTGGAGGTACCTTTGACGTATCTGTTATAGATATTGGAGATAATGTTATAGAGGTTCTTGCAACCTCCGGAGATAATCATCTTGGAGGGGATGACTTTGATTCCCGCATTGTTGATTATCTTGTTGGTAGGTTTAAGGATACAGATGGAATTAATCTTGCAAAAGATCCAGCGGCTATGCAGAGATTAAGGGAAGAAGCTGAAAAGGCTAAGAAAGAGCTTTCTTCTGCAATGAATGCCAATATTAATCTTCCATTTATAGCTGTTGCAAAGGATGGTCCGCATCACATGGATATGAATATCACCAGACAAAAGTTTAATGAGCTTACAGATGATCTGGTTAACAAGACAGTTATTCCTGTTGAGAATGCACTTCGTGATGCCGGGCTTAGTAAGAGTGATATTGGTATGGTACTTCTTGTTGGAGGCTCCACAAGAATTCCTGCTGTTTCGGATAAGGTAAGACAGATTATGGGAAAAGAACCATCAAGGAATCTTAATCCGGATGAGTGTGTTGCACTTGGAGCAGCAGTTCAGGGTGGAAAGCTTGGTAACCAGCTTAAGCCAGGTTCAGCAGCTTCGGAGATTATACTTATGGATGTAACACCATTATCTCTTTCAATAGAAACTGTTGGTGGTATATCAAGCAGGCTTATAGAAAGAAATACAACTATTCCTACAAGGCACAGCCAGATATTCACAACGGCTGGCAATTTCCAGACATCAGTTGAAATCAAGGTATTTCAGGGAGAGAGAAGATTTACAAGAGATAACAAGCTTCTCGGAAACTTCAGGCTTAATGGCATTAAGCGTGCGATGGCAGGAGTTCCACAGATAGAGGTGACTTTTGATATAGATGCCAATGGTATTGTAAATGTGTCTGCAAAGGATCTAGGAACGGGAAGAGAGCAGTCTATAACTATAACTTCAAGCTCTAATATGTCAGAGGAAGAGATTGAGAAAGCTAAGTGGGAAGCCGAGGTGTATGGCGCACAGGATAAGCAGAATGAAGAGTTTTGTAATTCGCGTATCGAAGCTGAGAATACCTTAAGACGTGCAGAGGGCGAGTACAGCCAGAACAAGAAGGTATGGGATAAAGCTAAGAAAAAGGCTGTTAAGGAAGCTATGAATACCTTAAAGAAGCTTATATTAAAGACTAAGCCAGAGAAGATGGATGCACAGGCCGCGGCTGCGATGGATGAAGCTAGAAATAATCTTGAAAATGTTTTGAATAATTAATAGAAATCTGATATTATCTATAGAGTATTGTTTTATGGATGATATCAGATTTTTGTATGTAATTATGAATTTTATACATCTATAGAATTATCGTTGAGTTGACTATGTATATTAGTGCAGAATAGGAGATATATAAGGTGGCAGCAGGTTCAACATTTGGAAATATTTTTAAGATAATGACTTGGGGTGAATCACACGGAGAAGGTCTTGGTGTGGTTGTAGATGGATGCCCAGCGGGTATTCCTTTATGCGAAGAGGATATTCAGAAGTTTCTTGATAGAAGAAAGCCGGGACAATCTAAGTTTACAACTCCAAGAAAAGAAGATGATAAGGTGAGTATATTGTCAGGTGTATTTGAAGGTAAAACGACAGGAACGCCTATATCGATGATGGTACATAATAAGACACAGCGTTCGTCTGATTATTCAGAAATAGCCCAGTATTACAGACCTGGACATGCTGATTATACATTTGATGAGAAGTATGGTTTCAGAGATTACAGAGGTGGTGGAAGAAGCTCAGGAAGAGAAACAATAGGCAGAGTGGCAGCAGGAGCAATCGCTATTAAGGTGTTAGAGACTCTTAAGATAAGCGTATGTGCTTACGCAACAAGGATAGGTGGCATAAGCATAGATTATGATAAGTTCGATATCAGGGAACGCGATGAAAATGCATTTAATATGCCGGATGCGGAGGCTGCCTGTAAGGTGGAGGAATACGCAACGAAGAAGCTTGAGGAAAAAGATTCTATTGGTGGAATAATAGAGTGTGTTGTGACTGGTATGATGCCAGGTGTGGGTGATCCTGTGTTTGATAAGCTGGACGCCAATCTTGCAAAGGCGATTATGTCAATAGGCGCAGTTAAGGGCTTTGAAATAGGAGATGGCTTCGCAGCGGCTGATAGTACAGGAAGCACCAACAATGACAGCTTTACAGTAATGGATGGCAGGGTTGTCAAGAAGACTAATCATAGTGGTGGAGTGCTTGGAGGCATGAGTGATGGTTCTGATATAATATTCAGGGCAGCAGTCAAGCCAACACCTTCCATAGCTTCAATGCAGCAGACGGTTAATAAGTCTGGCGAGGATATCAGTATATCTATAAAAGGCAGACATGATCCTATGATAGTTCCAAGAGCGGTAGTTGTTGTTGAAGCTATGACAGCATTAACGCTTGTAGATATGATATTAGGAAATATGACATCAAGAATAGACAGGATAGTTGATTTCTATAAAAGATAGATAAATGTTTCATATAGAAAAATGTTTGTCATTTATATGGAGTATAGAATAATTATAAAATGATGTGAGTGTCAAAAGTATAATAAAAATAAAAGAGAAATCATAGAAAAATCAGAAGGAAAAGACAAATATGTATAAAATATTAAAAACAGACGGAAGAGCCAAAAGGGCGGAATTCACAACAGTTCATGGAACTGTGCAGACACCGGTATTTATGAATGTTGGAACAGTTGCAGCTATTAAGGGGGCGGTTGCTACAACAGATTTGCAGGAGATAGGTACACAGATAGAGTTGTCGAACACATATCATCTTCATGTTAGACCAGGTGATAAGCTTATTAAAGAGCTTGGAGGTCTTCATAAGTTTATGAACTGGAACAAGCCTATACTTACAGACTCAGGCGGATTTCAGGTGTTTTCACTTGCTGGACTTAGAAAGATAAAGGAAGAGGGCGTTACTTTCCAGTCACATATAGACGGACATAGGATATTTATGGGACCAGAGGAGAGCATGCAGATACAGTCCAATCTTGGCTCGACAATAGCTATGGCATTCGATGAGTGTGCTCCGGCAAAGGCAGATAGAAAGTATATTATTAATTCAGTAGAGAGAACTACAAGATGGCTTGAGCGCTGCAAGAGGGAGATGAATAGACTTAATTCACTTGAGGATACCATTAATAAGCATCAGATGCTTTTTGGTATTAATCAGGGCGCGATATATGACGATATCAGAGTTGACCATGCTAAGAGAATATCAGAGCTTGAGCTGGATGGATATGCAGTTGGTGGACTTGCCGTAGGTGAATCACATGAGGAAATGTATCATGTGCTTGATAAAGTTGTTCCATATCTTCCACAACATAAGCCAACATATCTTATGGGAGTTGGTACACCAGCGAATATATTGGAGGGAGTAGACAGAGGAATAGATTTCTTTGATTGCGTATACCCATCAAGAAATGGAAGACATGGACATGTGTATACAAAGCTTGGTAAGATTAATCTTTTCAATGCAAAGTATGAAAAAGACACAGCACCTATCGAAGAAGGCTGTCAGTGTCCTGCATGCAGGAACTATTCAAGAGCGTATATCAGACATTTGCTTAAGGCTAAAGAAATGTTAGGCATGAGACTTTGCGTTCTTCATAATCTGTATTTTTATAATCATCTTATGGAAGATATCAGGGCTGCAATAGATGCCGGTAATTATAAGAGCTTTAAGGATGAAAGGCTATATCTTCTTAAAACATATGATAAGAAAGAGGATTAATAATTATTATTTAGTATAAATTGCTTATTTGTGCGAGTACAAACGTAATTTATACTTTTGACACTTACATCATAAAATTATAAAAATGCTATAAATTTCAATTTAAACATAGACACGAAGCATAAATTACGATATTATAACAATATTGAGCCTGTACACAGGCAAGTAATTAGGAGGATTTAATAATGGGTCAGATTGGTATTATTATTGTGTATGTAATAGCACTTGGTGCTTTAATGTACTTCTTTGCAATTAAGCCACAGAAGAAACAGCAGAGGGAACAGCAGCAGCTTATGGATTCAATGGCTATTGGCGATTATGTTCTTACAACAAGTGGTTTCTATGGTGTTATCCTTGATATAACAGAGGATGATGTAATCGTGGAATTCGGTAACAACAAGAACTGCCGTATTACAATGCAGAAGAAGGCTATTGCCCAGGTTGAGAAGCCAGCTTCTACAGAAGAATAATAATTGATAATATAAAGTTTTATATTAAAAACTCTGGACAGATAATGCCATCAGGCTGATATCTGTCCAGAGTTTTTTATTATGCCCCTACTTGAAAAATGCACTATTATGGAGTAAAATACTAAACAATAGCCTGAACTTGCGATATATTTAAGTAAGGGCTTCAGTACAAGAAGGAAAGGCAGGAATTAACATGGATTGTAGAATAACATTAATTCCAGGAGATGGAATCGGACCAGAAATAGTAACAGAGGCCGTTAAGGTGTTAGATGCTGTGGCAGCTAAGTATGGTCACAAGTTCGATTATACGAAGATTTTAATGGGAGGCTGCTCTATTGATGAGTGCGGAGTACCTCTTACAGATGAGGCAGTAGCCGTCGCTAAGGCTTCAGATGCTGTGCTTCTAGGTGCAGTAGGTGGTAACGTGGGTAACTCAAGATGGTATGACGTGGCACCTAACCTAAGACCAGAGGCAGGACTATTAAAGATTCGTAAGGACTTAGAGTTATTCGCTAACATTCGTCCTGCTTATTTATATAATGAATTAAAGGCAGCCTGCCCTCTTAAGGAAGAAATCATAGGTGATGGCTTTGATATGGTTATTATGAGAGAGCTTACTGGTGGTCTTTACTTTGGAAAGAGACATACAGAGGAAGTCGATGGACTTATGACGGCTGTTGATACTCTTACATATAATGAAGAAGAGATAAGAAGAATAGCTATTAAAGGCTTTGAGATAGCTATGAAGAGAAGAAAGAAAGTAACAAGTGTTGATAAGGCAAATGTTTTAGATTCTTCAAGATTATGGAGAAAGATTGTACATGAGGTTGCTAAAGATTATCCAGAGGTTGAACTTGAGGATATGCTTGTAGATAATTGTGCTATGCAGCTTGTTATGAATCCTGGACAGTTTGATGTTATTCTTACAGAGAATATGTTTGGAGATATACTTTCAGATGAGGCAAGTATGATAACAGGTTCTATTGGTATGTTATCATCAGCAAGTCTTGGTAAAACAAAGCTGGGCTTATATGAACCAAGCCATGGTTCAGCACCTGATATAGCAGAAAAGAATATAGCTAATCCTATAGCTACAATTCTTTCAGCAGCAATGATGTTAAGATATTCACTTGACCTTGATAAGGAAGCTGATGCCATAGAAGCGGCAGTTGCGGCAGTGCTTAAAGAAGGCTATAGGACAACAGATATATATTCAGAGGGATGCACTAAGGTTGGAACAGATGAGATGGGCGACCTTATAGCCAAGAGAGTATAATATATGATACCAGGGTCAAAAGGTCTAAACCCACATGAGCTTGCTCATAGGTGGGTGAAAGACCTTGGGACCCGCCCCGATATGAGCATAAAAGTGGGATGATAATCCCACGATATGCGAATATTGGGGAGAATTGTGGGAGTGCGTAGCACGGAGCAATTCGTAGGTATCAAAGTCGGGGGGCTTTTGACCACGACATCATATATATTGATATACATGTTAGGGATATATTTATAAAAGAAATGATTTGTAAGGAGAATAATTATGGTAAGTGATAACGCTAGAAGTGGTATGCAGCAGGCACCTGCTAGAAGTTTGTTTAATGCACTTGGCTTCACAGCAGAAGAGATGAAGAAGCCTATGATTGGTATTGTTAGTTCATATAATGAGATTGTACCAGGTCATATGAATATAGATAAGATTGTTAATGCAGTTAAGTTAGGAGTAGCTGAGGCTGGTGGTGTTCCAGTAGTATTCCCTGCAATTGCAGTATGTGATGGTATTGCTATGGGACACGTCGGTATGAAGTACTCTTTAGTGACAAGAGATTTAATTGCTGATTCAACAGAATGCATGGCTATTGCACATCAGTTTGACGGACTTGTAATGGTGCCTAACTGTGATAAGAATGTACCAGGACTTCTTATGGCAGCAGCAAGACTTAATCTTCCAACAGTATTTGTTTCAGGTGGCCCTATGCTTGCAGGACATGTTAAGGGAAAGAAGAGAAGTCTTTCATCTATGTTCGAGGCAGTTGGTTCATATGCAGCAGGAACTATGACTGAAGAGGACGTACTTGAATTCGAAGAAAAGGTATGTCCAACCTGTGGTTCATGCTCAGGAATGTATACAGCTAATTCGATGAATTGTCTTACAGAAGCACTTGGTATGGGACTTCGTGGCAATGGTACTATTCCAGCAGTATATTCAGAAAGAATCAAGCTTGCAAAGCATGCTGGTATGGCAGTTATGGATATGGTTAACAAGGGTATTACTGCAAGAGATATCATTACAAAGGATTCTATTATGAATGCACTTACTGTCGATATGGCACTTGGCTGCTCTACTAACAGTATGCTTCACCTTCCAGCCATTGCACATGAAATAGGTTTTGATTTTGATATTAAGTTTGCTAATCCTATAAGTGAGAAGACACCTAATCTTTGCCATCTTGCACCAGCAGGTCCTACATATATGGAAGATCTTAACGAAGCAGGAGGCGTATATGCTGTTATGAAGGAGCTTGCTGATATAGGACTCCTTAATACAGATTGTATGACAGTATCAGGAAAGACTATTGGTGAATGTATTGCAACAGCCTATAATAGAGATGAAGAGGTTATAAGACCGGTTGATAAGCCATATAGTAAAACAGGAGGTCTTGCTGTTCTTTCAGGTAATCTTGCACCAGATGGTTCAGTTGTCAAGCGCTCAGCAGTAGTTGATGAAATGCTTGTACATGAGGGACCAGCCAGAGTGTTTGACTGTGAAGAGGATGCTATTGCTGCTATAAAGGGTGGAAAGATTGTACCAGGTGATGTAGTTGTTATCAGGTATGAAGGACCTAAGGGAGGTCCGGGCATGAGAGAAATGCTTAACCCAACATCAGCTATCGCAGGTATGGGACTTGGCTCATCAGTTGCACTTATAACAGATGGACGTTTCTCAGGAGCCAGCCGTGGTGCATCTATTGGACATGTGTCTCCGGAAGCAGCAGTTGGAGGACCAATAGCTTTAGTAGAAGAGGGAGATATCATAAGCATAGATATTCCAGGTCTTAAGCTTGAACTTAAGGTTTCAGACGAAGAACTTGCTGCAAGAAAGGCTAAGTGGCAGCCAAGAGAGCCTAAGGTAACAACAGGATATCTTAAGAGATATGCATCTATGGTTACATCAGGCAACAGAGGAGCTATCTTAAAGACTCCGGAGGCATAAGAGGTGTGATGAATGCAGGACATTCAGATAACTTATTATAGAAATTGTCAGGACAGAACAATAACATATAATGAAAGGAAGACAGACGAATGATATTAAATGGTTCAGAGATTATAGTTGAATGTTTAAAAGAACAGGGTGTAGATACTGTATTTGGATACCCGGGTGGAGCTATTCTTAACGTCTACGATGCATTATATAAGCATTCAGACGAGATTACACATATACTTACATCTCATGAGCAGGGGGCATCACACGCCGCTGATGGTTATGCAAGAGCAACTGGAAAAGTTGGAGTATGCTTTGCAACCTCTGGCCCAGGAGCTACGAATCTTGTAACAGGTATTGCAACAGCGATGATGGATTCAATTCCTATGGTAGCGATAACCTGTAATGTAACGCTGCCACTTCTTGGAAGAGATAGTTTTCAGGAAGTAGATATAGCAGGGATAGTTATGCCTATAACTAAGCACAGCTTTATCGTAAAGGATGTAAATGAACTTGCAGATACATTAAGAAGAGCCTTCAGAATTGCAAAGGAAGGCCGTCCAGGACCTGTTCTTGTTGATATTACTAAGGATGCAACAGCCAATGAGTGTGATTACATAAAGGAAACACCTAAGCCAATAGAAAGAATAACTGATACAATCAGTGAAGAAGCTGTTGAGAATGCAGCAGCTATGATAAAGGCTGCTAAGAAGCCTTATGTATTCGTAGGTGGTGGAGTTATAGCATCAGATGCTTCTGAAGAACTGAAAAAGTTCGTTAGGAAGATAGATGCTCCAGTATGCGATACACTTATGGGCAAGGGTGCATTTGATGGTTCAGATCCACACTATACAGGAATGCTTGGCATGCATGGAACTAAGACCTCTAACTTTGGTGTGTCAGAATGTGATCTGCTTATTACAATAGGTGCAAGATTCTCAGACCGAGTTACGGGAAATACTAAGAAGTTTGCTAAAAATGCAAAGATTCTTCAGTTTGATGTTGATGCAGCAGAGATTAATAAGAATATACATACAGATGCATCAGTTATTGGTGATGCACTTGAAATACTTAAGAGAGTAAATGCCAAGCTTGAACAGCTTGATCATGCAGACTGGCTTGCACATCTTAAGGAATATGAAGAAAAGTTCCCTATGAAGTATAGAACAGATGTACTTAACGGACCATATATTATGGAAAAGATATATGAGATAACTAATGGCGATGCAATCATTTCCACAGATGTAGGACAGCATCAGATGTGGGCTGCACAGCACTATAAGTATAAGAATCCTAGAACTTTGCTTACGTCAGGCGGACTTGGAACTATGGGTTATGGTCTTGGCGCAAGTATTGGTGCTAAGGTGGGCTGTAAGGATAAGGTTGTTATTAACATTGCAGGTGATGGCTGTTTCCGTATGAATATGAATGAAATAGCTACAGCTACAAGATATAATATTCCTATCATAGAGATAGTTTTCAATAATCACGTACTTGGTATGGTAAGACAGTGGCAGGATCTTTTCTATGGAAAGCGTTATTCAGCAACTGTTCTTGATGATCAGGTTGATTTCGTTAAGGTATCAGAAGGTATGGGAGCTAAGGCTTACAGAGTAGCTGATATTGAAAGCTTTGAAAAAGCGTTAAAGGAAGCGATAGAGCTTAATATTCCTTGTGTTATAGAATGTGACATATGTAAGGATGATAAGGTATTCCCTATGGTTGCACCAGGTGCTCCTATATCAGAAGCATTCGACAGGGATGATCTTAATAAGAAACAGGCTGAGAGCAAGTAGGTCAATGTTAATTGCAAGCAGGTTATATTAATAAATAGAAATTCCGGATTTGTTGTATTATGAATCCGGAATTGTTTTATATGATTCTTAAGTGAGCGTTCAGAGTATTAAAAAAAATACATATATAACTTTAATATGTTAAAATATTAACTTGACATAGTAAATATACAAGCATAAAATATAGTTTAATAAATTTTTAATACTTAAGACATTTTGCGACAAATATATACAGCTTGCTTAAAAAAGTTAATTATTTGTACTTAGGATTAAAGATTTATCATATATTTAATAGAATTCAAATGGATTAGGAGGAAGAAAAAGTGGCAAGAGTTTATAACTTTAGTGCAGGTCCAGCAGTTTTGCCTGAAGAGGTATTAAGGGAAGCAGCAGATGAAATGTTAGATTACCAGGGTTGTGGTCAGTCGGTTATGGAGATGAGCCATCGTTCCAAGGTTTATGACAATATCATCAAGGAAGCTGAAAAAGACTTAAGAGAGCTTATGAATATACCAGATAATTATAAGGTATTATTCCTTCAGGGTGGAGCATCGCAGTTCTTTGCAGAAGTTCCTATGAACCTTATGAAGAACAAAAAAGCAGCTTATATTATTACTGGTCAGTGGGCTAAGAAAGCATTTAACGAAGCTAAAATATATGGTGAGGCTGTTGCTGTTGCTTCCTCAGAGGATAAGACATATTCATATATTCCAGATTGCTCAGATCTTGATATTCCAGAAGATGCAGATTATGTATATATCTGTGAGAATAACACAATTTATGGTACTAAGTATAAGACACTCCCTAATACAAAGGGACATATTCTTGTATCAGATGTTTCATCATGCTTTTTATCAGAGCCTATAGATGTAACAAAGTACGGAGTTGTATATGGTGGAGTTCAGAAGAATATCGGACCTGCTGGAGTTGTTATCGCAATTATCAGAGAAGACCTTATAACAGATGATGTACTTCCTGGAACACCAACTATGTTAAAGTGGAAGACACAGGCAGATGCAGATTCTCTTTATAATACACCTCCTTGCTACAACATTTATATCTGCGGCAAGGTATTTAAGTGGATTAAGAAAATGGGTGGACTTTCAGCTATGAAAGAACACAATGAAAAGAAAGCTAAAATTCTTTATGATTTCCTTGATGAATCTAAGATGTTCAAGGGAACAGTTGTTAAGGAAGACCGTTCACTTATGAATGTTCCATTCGTAACAGGTGATAAGGAACTTGATGCTAAGTTTGTTAAAGAAGCAGAAGCAGCCGGATTTGTAAATCTTAAGGGACACAGAACAGTTGGCGGTATGAGAGCTTCTATCTACAATGCAATGCCAATCGAAGGTGTTGAGAAGTTAGTTGAATTTATGAAGAAGTTCGAAAAGGAGAATGCCTAATGATTAACGTAAATTGTCTTAATAATATAGCTTCTGTAGGTCTTGACCTTTTTTCAAGCGATTATAATGCTAATGCAGCATTTGAAGAAGCAGATGCAGTACTTGTAAGAAGTGCTAAGATGCATGATATGGAATTGCCAGATAATCTTCTTGCTATAGCAAGAGCTGGTGCTGGTGTTAATAATATTCCACTTGATAAATGTGCAGATAAGGGTATTGTTGTATTTAATACACCAGGTGCTAATGCAAATGCAGTTAAGGAACACGTTCTTGCAGCTTTACTTTTATCTTCAAGAGATTTACTTGGCGGTATCAAGTGGGTAGAAGATAATAAAGATGATGCGGATATTGCTAAGTCAGCAGAAAAGGCTAAGAAAGCATTTGCTGGTAAAGAAATCAAGGGTAAGAAGCTTGGTGTTATCGGACTTGGTGCTATCGGACAGTTAGTTGCTAATGCAGCTATAAGCCTTGGAATGGAAGTATATGGATATGACCCATATCTTTCAGTTAATGCAGCCTGGAATCTTTCAAGCGAAGTTAAGCATATTGTTAATGTTGAGGATATATATAAGGAATGTGATTATATCACAATCCACGTACCAGCACTTGACAGCACTAAGGGCATGATTAATAAGGCAGCCTTTGATATGATGAAGAAGGGTACAGTAGTTATTAACTGTGCAAGGGATGTACTTGTTGATGAGCCAGCTATTCTTGATGCTATCAAGTCTGGCAAGGTTGCTAAGTATGTTACAGATTTCCCTAACACAACAACAGCAGGTCAGGAAGGCGTTATCGTACTTCCACATCTTGGTGCTTCAACTGAAGAAGCTGAGGATAACTGTGCTGTTATGGCAGTTAAGGAATTAAGAAATTACATAGAGAACGGTAATATTGTTAATTCTGTTAATTATCCTAACTGTGATTGTGGCGTATGTACATCAGCAGGAAGAGTTACAGTATGTCATAAGAATGTACCAGCAATCATAAGCAAGCTTACAAGCGTTATGGGCGATGCAGGTATTAATATCGATTCTATGGATAACAAGTCAAGAGGAGATTATGCATATTCTGTTCTTGATACAGGAGCAGCTATCACAGAGGATGTAGCAGCTAAGCTTTCAGCTATTGATGGCGTTATTAAGGTAAGAGTTGTTAAGTAATCACAGTATTATAGTAGTGACAATTTATTCTGGATAATCAAGAATAATAAATGTTATATAATTATATTTTGGCAGGTGTGGAATTAGATCCGCACCTGCTTTTTGTTGAAAGGTAGCAATAATTAATATATAATATTATATTAATAATTGGAATGGCAAAATAATTGTTGATGAATAAATGACAAATGTTTTAGTGATATATATGTGAAATTATTTTAGACGAAGATAAAAAAACGGAGGGAATTATAGATGGCAAGGGCTGCTAAACCAAAGAAAGAAATATCAATGGAAGAAGCACTTTGGAAAAGTGCTGATAAACTGAGAGGTTCTGTTGAGCCTGCGGAGTATAAGCACGTTGTTCTGAGTTTATTCTTCCTTAAATTTGCCAGTGACAAATTTGTGGAATGCCGTAATAAGATTATTGCTACACATGGCGAAAAATATGCGGATATGAAGCCGTTTTATACTCAGGAAAATGTATTCTATCTTCCTGAAGAAAGCCGTTGGAAGTACATTATTGAAAATGCAAAGCAGGACGATATTGCCCTGAAGATAGATACAGCACTTTATACGATTGAAAAGAACAACCCGGCACTGAAAGGTGCTTTGCCGGATAACTATTACTCACGTTTACATATTGATACGGCAAAGTTGGTTTCTTTGTTAGATGAAATCAATCGTATTAACACTGATGATAAAGAGAACGACATTATAGGTCGTGTATATGAGTATTTCCTTAGTAAGTTCGCTCTTGCAGAAGGAAAAGGTAAAGGAGAGTTCTACACACCAAAGTGTATTGTAAACCTGATTGCCGAAATGCTTGAGCCTTACGATGGAATACTTTATGACCCTTGTTGCGGTTCGGGCGGTATGTTTGTGCAGTCCATCAAGTTCGTAGAAGCACATAGCGGTAATAAAAAGAAAGTGTCTATTTACGGTCAGGAATACACAAATACCACTTTCAAACTGGCAAAAATGAATTTGGCTATCCGTGGTATTTCTGCAAATCTTGGAGAGATGGCAGCCAATACATTTACCAACGACCAGCACAAAGACCTTAAAGCAGATTTCATTATGGCAAACCCACCTTTCAATCAGAAGCAGTGGAGAGCCGAAAATGAGCTTGTAGACGACCCTCGTTGGAACGGATATGAAGTTCCGCCAACAAGCAACGCAAACTATGGTTGGATACTGAATATTGTTTCCAAACTCTCTCAAAACGGTGTGGCAGGTTTCCTACTTGCCAATGGTGCATTATCTGATGATGGTACAGAGTTGAAAATCAGACAGCAGCTTATAGAAAATCACTTGGTAGAAGCGATTATTATTCTTCCGAGAAACCTTTTCTATACCACTGACATCAGCGTTACCCTTTGGGTACTCAATAAGAATAAAAAGGCTCGTGTTGTTGAACAGAATGGAAAGCTAAAACGCTATCGTAATCGAGAAGATGAAATACTCTTTATGGATTTACGACAGATGGGAAGTCCTTATGAGAAGAAGTACATTGAATTGACAGAGGAAGATAGAGCAAAAGTTACAAGTGTATATCATAATTGGCAGCAGGAAGGCTATGAGGAAACTTATGAGAATGTGCCGGAATTTTGCTATTCTGCTTCTTTTGATGAAGTAAAGGAAAAAGGATTTACTCTTGTACCGAGCAGATATATTGAGTTTGTCAACCGTGATGAGAACATAGACTTTGATACAAAAATGAAGTCGTTACAGGGAGAACTCAAAGAACTTCTTGTTCAAGAGGAAAAATCCAAATTAGATTTGCTTGCTGTATTTAAGGAGTTGGGATATGAAATCGAATTATAAACAGTTAGGGCAATTTATCCGTCAGGTTGATGTTAGAAATTCTGAGGGAAAAGAAGAAAATTTACTTGGTGTTTCTGTTCAAAAGAAATTTATTCCATCTATTGCAAATACAGTTGGAACGGATTTTAAGAAATATAAAGTGGTTAAAAAAGGACAGTTTACATATATTCCAGACACATCAAGGCGAGGAGATAAAATAGGGATTGCTCTGTTGGAAGATTATGAGGAAGGACTTGTAAGTAATGTTTATACAGTTTTTGAGATAATAGATAAGAAACAACTTATTCCGGAATATTTAATGCTTTGGTTCAGCAGACCAGAATTTGATAGGTATGCCCGTTTCAAGTCACACGGAAGTGTACGTGAAGTTATGGATTGGGACGAAATGTGTAAGGTAGAGCTACCAGTTCCGTCCTATGAAAAGCAAAAAGAGATTGTAGACGGATATAAGGTAATTACAGAAAGAATTGCTTTGAAACAGAAGATAAATGATAATTTAGTAGCTTGATAATTTGGTTAAAAGTGTATCTTTCATATCACAAAGCATTCTTATTTCATTTGTATTAGAAAAAATTAAAGCATAAATTTTGGTGGCTATTTCCCCAAACCTTTCAAGTTCCTCATCTGAAGGTACAGGAATTTCAAACCTTTCAAGTTCTTGTTTATTTATTGCTTCACGAGTCGAACCGGATTGACCAATACCAAGTAATTTTGCTTTATTTTCAGATGTACATAAAGTACACATTATATAATAGCTCATATTTTTACCTTTATATGGTCGGATAATCATTACATGTTGGTTGACTCTGGCGGGCAGAACATCATCAGGAACTACACAACATCGGGTAACTGATACACCAGTTATATTAAATAATACATCTGCCTGTTGTATTTCCACATTTGCCAACGCATTTGCTTGAATTTGAGAGATATGAGCCAACTCCGGATACGAAAAGAAATAGTCAAAAACATTCATACTACGGATTAGCGATATTCCTTTATCAAAATATGCAGCTTTTCCACCTTTAGGAGTTGCACCACTACCTATTTTGGGACATAAATCTGCAAGAGGTTTTGTTATATATGTGTTTTGTGATTCCAAAAACATTTTTTTATATATAATCTGTAAAGTTGAAACTAAATTATCATTTACGAGGGAGGATATGTATGGATAAAGAGAAAATGCTCGGCACTATAAAATCAGCCACAAGAAGTTTCGCAGACCGACTGAATAATCAGTATGCAGAAAACCTAGATGATAAATTTTATCAAGGCTTTGATTTATGTATGCTGAAAATGATGAACTTATTGGTAGATTCAAATTTGAAGGATGCTGAAATAATCAGTCTTTTGCAGAAACATTTCGATTTGAGATTATCCGAAGCTGAGGATATGATAAGAACAGCTAAAAACAGGAAAAATCGAAATAAAGGAAAATAGTAAGACGTTCCTACCAACGGCAGGAGTAAAAAAAGAACAGCCGTTGCGTGTCGGTTCTCAATAATCTAAAGGAGAAACGACAATGAAACAGAACCTAATTACAGATGTTATTCAAGGAATGTTACCTTATTTGAATAATGCACAGGTAGAAAGATTGCAAGAGGTGTTGCAACATACACTTTTTGATTATGAAGTAACAAAGACAGAAAAAGATAAGGAACTTTCAGAACTGAATTTAGTAGAGTCTTTCTTATCGGCAAAGCGTATTGAAGGCTGTTCTGAGAAAACCTTGAAATACTATAATGCAACGATACAATCAATGCTTGATGGCGTTGGAAAAGGTATCAAATACATTGTAACTGATGATATTCGTTGTTATTTGACTGAGTATCAGGCTAAGAAAAAATCCAGTAAAGTCACGATAGATAATATAAGACGAATACTTTCCAGTTTTTTCTCTTGGCTTGAGGACGAGGATTATATTTTGAAAAGTCCAGTCAGGCGAATACATAAGGTTAAGACCGGAACGAACATTAAGGAAACTTATTCAGATGAAGCACTTGAATTGATGAGGGATAATTGTACGGAACTTAGGGACTTGGCAATGATTGATATGCTTGCTTCAACGGGTATGCGTGTCGGAGAAATGGTGTTATTAAATCGTGAGGATATAGATTTTAACGAAAGAGAATGTGTTGTTTTTGGTAAAGGTGATAAGGAGCGAATAGTATATTTTGATGCAAGAACAAAAATACATTTACAGAATTACTTAAATAGCCGAAAGGACGATAATCCGGCACTTTTTGTATCATTACAATCTCCGTATAATCGAATGAATATCGGAGGTATTGAAGTGAGATTACGACAGCTTGGAAAACGATTGGGACTAAATAAGGTACACCCTCATAAATTCAGGCGAACACTTGCGACAATGGCAATAGACAAAGGAATGCCAATAGAGCAGCTTCAGCAGCTCTTGGGACATAGAAGAATAGATACTACATTGCAATATGCAATGGTTAAGCAGAGTAATGTGAAAATTGCTCATAGAAAATATATAGGATAAGGCGGAAAAGATATGTATAAAACCATTGAGGAACTTGTAACAAGGGTAGATGAAAGAAATAGCGATGGAACAGTTTCAGAATTGATAGGTGTAAGTATTGATAAATGTTTCATTAAGTCTGTTGCAAATACAAATGGAACAGACCTTTCAAAGTATAAGATTATCCGTAAAAATGACTTTGCGGTAAGTTTAATGCAGGTCAGTCGTGATGGAAAAATACCAGTTGCAAGATTAGAAGAATACGAAGAAGCAATAATGTCGCCAGCATATCCTATTTTTAGAGTAAAAGATGAGAATATTATTTTACCAGAGTATTTGGAAATGTGGTTCAAAAGACCAGAGTTTGATAGAGAAGCTGCTTTTATTGCGGTTGGCGGTGTGCGTGGTAGTATGCCGTGGGAAGAATTTGTAAAAATGAAATTACCAGTACCGCCAATCGAAAAACAGCGAAAGATTGTGAATGCATATAAGATTGTTACAGACAGAATTGCATTGAAGCAGAAGATAAATGATAATTTAGAAGAAGCTGCCAGTTCAATTTTTAAATCATACTTTGTAACTTTTGAACATTATGGTGGAAACATACCACAAAATTGGAAACAAGCAACCATCGGAGATGTAGTTTCGGTTTCACGAGGAGCTTCACCAAGACCAATTCAAGATTATATAAGTCAGAGTGGTATGCCTTGGGTTAAAATTTCAGATGCATCATCAAGTGTGTCAAAGTATTTATTTAAAACTGCTGAATACATTATTCCTGAAGGAATACAAAATAGCAGAACTGTAACCAAAGGAATGATGATTGTATCTAATAGTGCATCGCCGGGTTTACCTATGATTATGGAAATCACTGCTTGTGTTCATGATGGTTGGTTAATTATTGATGATTATGATTGTGTCACACAAGAATTTATGTATTATCATTTCCTTAATGAACGCCAAAGTCTAATTTCTTCAAGTAACGGTAGTGTATTTAATAATCTTAAAATAGATATAGTAAAGTCGCACCCCATTATAATTCCAGATGAAGAAACAATGACAATAGTTACTCAGCAATTTCGCCGGCTTAATAAAGTGATAAAACAAAATGCTAGGGAAATCAATAGCCTTGTCGAATTGCAATATAATTTGCTTAGCAAATTATCAAATTATTAAGCCGCTAAATTATCATTTAACCGAAAGGAGATGGAACAGTTATGAGTACATATAAATTTTATTATGATGAGTCAGAACACAGTAGAAAAATCAACTATAATACCGTAACTGCTCCAAATTATTACGATAATTTTGTTACGGTTATAGTTGGTTGGGCGAAAGAAAAGGAAAAAGAAGTTTTCAAGAAATATGAGGACTTTGAAAATAAATATGCTGACCGTAAAGATAGAAACGGAGAATTAAAAAGTACAACTTTGAAGCAAAAGAAGCTTGAATATGGATTTGCTTCACTCGATAAAGGTAACACACAGTTTATAATGGACTTCTTATCCATTTTTGATGAAAGTACCAAGTTGTATTTTTCTGTTGCGAGTAAGATAGAATATTTGATTTTGCAGCTTTTTATAGGTTATCAGAATAACTTAATTATAGATGCAGATGAAGTTAAGTATTCCATTACAAAAGCTCTTGTTGTATATCGTCCGCAGAATGTTATTAAAAGTATTTATGATAATCCAGAAGGATTTGTAGAAGAATTGAAAAGATTTTTTAGAGAACGAATTGAATGTAACAGTTTAAATATAAAACTGAAAGATAAGGAGAATAAAGCCTTTGAAAATATACTGTATATTTTGGACGATATTTCAGCTATTCCGGAACTACAATGGGATTATCATATGCCGTTTAGTGGTTTTATGAAATACTTGCATGAAGAACAAATTAAGAATTATGCCTTAGTTTTAGATAAAGAGGGTGAACAGAACGAAGTCAGTAGGACAATGCAGGCAGCGTGTGAAATGGGACTGTCTAATGTAACCGAGGAAAATTCAAAAGATAATTATGGCTTGCGTATGGCAGATATGATGGCAGGGATTATTTCAAAACTGTTAAAATCTTTGTGTGATGCCTTACATTATCATTCTGTTGAAGAGGGAACGCAGAAAAAGTTATTAGATAAAAAATGGTTTCAGCTTAATGAAGTTCAGCTAAAACTATATAAAAAGTTATATAAAATAATTTGTGAATGGGATAATGTTTTGTACAAGTCTTATGCGGGTATTTATTCAGATGACTTGGTATGTTTTATAGGACTCCTTGGTTATATGGCTCATTTTGAGAACAAAGAACAGATTATCAATGAGAAACTTGAAATGCAAGGCGAATATTTTAATGGATATGTTTGCCGTCAGTTATCCGATTATTTTAACCGCAGGCGAAGTAAATTACCGATAGACCTTATTGATAAAAATGATGATGAGTATTTTCTAAACCGTCGTGGAGCGAAAGTTTATTTTGATATAACAAAACAACCTTTTCTTCAAATTGCCGAAGGCAGTCAAACGGAAATGGTTTTATCTGTTGGAATGGATAAATCAGGCATTCCGTTGATTACGATTTCAAATGAGGGCAATCCGATTTGTTATCGCTTGCCGGAAGAATTGAGCGATTGGGCATATACGGTTATTGGAATGGCGAATAGAGGAGTAAAATTATTTCCATCGCAAGTTGTATTTACTAAAGGGAAAAACAGATATTTTGCAGATATTTTATAAATCACAGAGCGTATAAAAGGAGTGAACGCAATGGCAAATTTTAATGAACATGCATTGGAAATGTCAATAATGGAGTTATTCAAAGACGAGGGATACACCTATGTCAGCGGCGACCAGATACACAGAGAAAGGACGGAGGTTCTGCTTACGGACGACCTGAAGCAATACCTCTATAATTGCTATGCGAAAGACGGTATCACACCGAGTGAGGTGGATAGTGTCATTCTAATGCTGCGTAATATTTCCGGTACGATTTATGAAGCAAACAAAGCTGTATTTAAGTTGCTCTGCGATGGTTTTATTCTTAATCGTGAGGACAGAACACAGAAAGACCTCTATATTGAACTTATTGATTTCGACACTCCTGAAAACAATATTTTCAAGGTGGTTAATCAGTTTGAAATTGAAGGCGTAAATAATCAGTTGCGTATTCCTGATGGCATTGTGTTTGTAAATGGTATTCCTGTTGTTGTTCTTGAATTTAAGAGTGCGGTACAAGAGAATACGACCATAATGGACGCATATAAGCAGTTTACAATCCGTTACCGTAGAGATATTCCGGAGATTTTCAAATACAATGCGTTTGTTGTTATCAGCGACGGAGCAAATAATAAATATGGTTCTTTCTTTAGCCCGTATGACTTCTTCTATGCGTGGAGAAAGATAAACTCGGACGATAAAGAACTGGACGGTATCAATTCTCTTGTAACAATGATAAAAGGACTTTTCCGAAAAGACCGTTTGCTTGAAGTTATCAAAGATTTCATTTATTTCCCGGATAACTCAGATAAGGATTTGAAGATAGTGTGCCGTTATCCGCAGTTCTTTGCAGCAAATAAATTGTATGAGAATATCAAGGCTCATCTTCGCCCTGAAGGAGATGGTAAAGGTGGTACATACTTCGGAGCGACAGGGTGCGGCAAGAGTTATACAATGCTTTTCCTTACACGTATGCTGATGAAAAGCAAATACTTTTCTTCTCCGACTATTCTTATTATTACGGACAGAACAGACCTTGATGACCAGCTATCCAAGCAGTTTGTCGGTTCAAAGAAATATATCGGAGATGAAACTGTTGTAAGTATTGAGTCCCGTGAGAAACTTCGGGAGGAGCTACAGGGACGAGAGAGTGGCGGTGTTTATCTGACTACCATTCAGAAATTTACAGAGGATTTGCAACTTCTTACAGATAGAACGAATGTTATTTGTATTTCTGATGAAGCACACAGAAGCCAAATCAATCTCGACCAAAAGGTTAAGATTACAGAGTCAGGTATTCAGAAAACCTATGGCTTTGCAAAGTATCTGCACGACTCGTTACCAAATGCAACTTATGTAGGATTTACCGGAACTCCGGTTGATGGAACAATCGAAGTCTTTGGTGGTGTTGTAGATGCATATACAATGACAGAAGCTGTTAAGGACGGTATTACAGTTAATCTTGTTTATGATGGTCGTGCAGCTAAGGTTATGCTCAATCAGGACAAGGTAAGACAGATTGAAGAATACTATGCTCAGTGTGAGCTTGAGGGTGCAAATGAACATCAAGTAGAAGAAAGTCAGAAAGCAGTTGCCAAAATGGAAGTTATTATTGGCGACCCTGACAGACTTCGTGCTGTTGCGGAGGACTTTATCAAACATTATGAAACTCGTGTAGCAGAAGGTGCAACCGTAGCAGGCAAAGCAATGTTTGTATGTTCCAACCGAAATATAGCATACGATTTCTATAAGATAGTAAAGGAACTCAGACCGGAATGGACAGAAAAGAAAATTTGTGATGACGGTGTTGTTTTGAGTGAAAAAGATAAAAAAGAGTTGAAGCCAATGGAAAAAATCAAGTTGGTTATGACTCGTAATAAAGATGATGAAAGAGACCTCTTTGATATGCTTGGCACAAAAGAGGATAGGAAAGAATTTGACCGTCAGTTCAAAAATCCGAAATCAAACTTTAAGATTGCCATTGTTGTAGATATGTGGCTGACTGGTTTTGATGTGCCGGAGCTTGATACAATTTATGTTGATAAGCCTATTCAGCAACACACCCTTATTCAGACGATTTCCCGTGTGAATCGTGTATGCGAGGGTAAGGATAAAGGTTTGGTTGTTGATTACATAGGTATTAAGAAAAATATGAATACTGCCCTCAAGAAATATACGAATTTTGAGAGCGAAGAATTTGAAGGTGTGGAGCAGTCTATCACGATTGTAAAAGACCAGTTAGAGGTTCTTGGTCAGATGTTCCATAACTTTAACAGCAGTGATTTCTTTAATGGTTCGCCTACCGAACAGCTTGCTTGCCTGAACCGTGCAGTTGAGTATGTGCAGTTGTCTGAAGAACTGGAAAGAAGATTTATGGCAGCAGTCAAGAGAATGAAACAGGCATTTAATCTTTGTAGTTCAAGTGAGAAATTCTCTGATGAAGATAAAGATTATATCCACTTTTATTGTGCTGTCCGTTCTATCCTTTTCAAGTTGACAAAGGGCGACGCACCAGATATTGAGCAGATGAACGCTCGTGTTCGCAAAATGCTTGAGGGTGCAATTCAGTCTGATGGCATTGAGGAATTATTTGAAACCGGAAAGCATATATCGGTGGATATTTTCAGCGATGAGTATATGGATAAGATAAATGCTATTCAGTTGCCGAATACGAAAATCAAGATACTTCAAAGACTTCTTTCTCAGGCGATTGACGAGTTTAAGAAAGTTAATAAGATTATGGGGGTGGAATTTGCAGACAGACTCAAAAAGGTTGTTGATGAGTATAATAACCGTCGTCGTGATGAAGCGTATGCCAACGAAGTCCTTGATGATGTTGCGGAGCAGCTTGCACAGTTGTTGTCTGAACTGAAAACAGAAAAGAACTCATTCAAGAATATGGGCATAGATTATGAAGAAAAGGCTTTCTATGATATTTTGAAAGCAGTTGCCAAGAAGTATGAGTTTGAATATCCGGACGATAAAATGATTGAATTATCCAAGAGGATAAAGTTGATTGTTGATGATAAGTCACGCTATACCGATTGGTCTGCCCGTGATGATATTAAGGCAAACTTGCAAGTGGATTTGATATTGCTGCTTGATGAGTTCGGCTATCCACCAGTAACCATTGATGATGTTTACAAGGAAGTTCTTGAACAGGCAGAGAATTTTAAGAAATATGCAAACTGATTATGGAGAAAATGACGAATGGCATTTGATTTTAAGAAAGAATACAAAGAGTTCTATATGCCAAAGAACAAGCCACAGATTGTGACAATTCCAAAGGCAAATTATATAGCCGTAAGAGGTAAAGGCGATCCGAATGAAGAAGGCGGAGAATATAAAGCTGCGATTAGCGTTTTATATGCGGTTGCCTATACTCTAAAAATGAGCTATAAGACAGATTATAAAATAGAAGGCTTTTTTGAATATGTTGTACCGCCGCTTGAGGGCTTTTGGTGGCAGGATAATGTTGAGGGTGTAGATTATACTGATAAATCAGCTTTCAATTGGATTTCAATTATTCGTCTGCCGGATTTTATTACAAAGAAAGATTTTGACTGGGCGGTGGAAACTGCTTCAAAAAAGAAAAAGATTGACTGCTATGTTGCTGAGTTCCTAAGCATTGACGAAGGCTTGTGCGTACAGATAATGCATATAGGTGTTTTTGATGATGAGCCAGAAACAGTGGCACTAATGGATAAATATCTTGAAGAAAATGGCTATGTAAAAGATTTTACTGATGAACGGCTTCATCACGAAATTTATTTATCAGACCCAAGAAAAACTGCACCAGAAAAATGCAAAACGGTAATAAGACACCCGATAAAGAAGGTCTAAAAAGAAATAGCAGACAAATACTATTGATGAGTGATATATAAAAATTATGGTAAAAAACTATGAAGCGAGGTGGGGAATGTGGAAAAAGACCCGTTTAAAGAATATTTGAGAGAGTCTGAACCGGATAAAGCACATAAGAGCTATGTCTGGAGTACAGCAGTCGGACTGCAGGCGGTGGACGGACTCAAACCTTCTAAATATCTGGTTGATACTGCTATTCAGAATATTGAAGGCAAAATCACAATGAAAGAGGCACAGAGTCTTATTGATAGTTACTATAAAGAAAGACCAGTTCATTTGTCAGATGATGAGCGTACTGAAGAAGCAGATAAGGTTTCTTCACGTATTGCGGAAATTCTTTCTGAAACAGCTTTTACATTTTCTCCGAATGAATATATCGCTATCCATCGTAAACTCTTTCATGGAATTTACAAATATGCTGGAAAGATTAGAGATTATAACATTACAAAGAAGGAATGGGTACTTGACGGGGCAATGGTTATGTATGGTAGTGCCTCTGAATTGAGAGTAATGCTTGAGTATGATTTCTCGCAGGAGAAAGCTTTTAGTTATAAGGGGCTTTCAATGGATGAGATTATTCATCATCTTGCGGTATTTATTTCAAGGTTATGGCAAATTCATATTTTTGGTGAAGGCAATACAAGAACAACGGCAGTGTTTTTTATTAAGTATTTGAGAATGCTTGGCTTTTCTGCAACCAATGATATTTTTGCGGAAAATGCTTGGTATTTCAGAAATGCACTTGTCCGTGCAAACTATACGAACCTGCAAGAAGGTATTTATGAAACAACAGAATATCTGGAGGCGTTTTTAAGAAATCTACTTTTGAATGAGAAAAATGAGCTTCATAATCGAAATCTTCATATAAGTGAACTTTTGAATAATAAAAAAGTGGATATTCAAGACAAAAAAGTGGACATTGAGAATGATAAAGTGGACATTCAAGACAAAAAAGTGGATATTGAAAGTATCCTTTCCCAAAAAGGTAATGAGTTCTCAATAAAAACGACAGTCCATATTTACAGACTTTTTTGAGAAGTTTGGTTTTGATGAAGTGTTTGGCAGAAGTGTAGTTATGGAACTTCTGGAACTGAAAGGTTCAGGTGCGTCTAAGTTCCTTTCAAATCTGGTTCAGGCAGATATTATTGAACCAGTATCTGGTTATGGAAAAGGAAAATATAAATTCAAAAAGTAATTTAAGCAAAACTGCAAGGGACAGTCGAGAAAATCGACTGTCCTTTTTAAAGTTGTGCGCCTAGCGGCGCACGTTTCTAACGGGTGAAAGTCCCGAATCCGCCCTAGTAGTGGGAAGGATATAGCTGAACACCAAGGGTGTCCATCGTGAGGTGGAATCTGAAGGAAGGTGGAGGCAAATCTCTGGTCTGACGAACAGAAATCACATCAGGCTACAGTTAAGGATAAGATTGCAATTCAAATCGAAGTCCAATAACTACTCGGGATTAACTGTGGTAAATGTGGCAGATAGATGGAGAGAAAGAAACGTGTGGTACCTAGGGAGGTCTCATAGGTAGGTGAAAACAGAGTATGAATCCTATAGTAACAACGAACTATGAGAAGTCAGCAGAGGTCATAGTATCATTATGGTTGCAAACATAGTGAGAAGGACTGAACTTTAGGAGATGTGAGTAAATGAAAGTAACCAAAGATGGATTTAAGGACAGACAACTTCATATTGAGGACTATCTGCAAATGGTATCTGCGGAACAGAAAGAGTATGCAGAAGTGTCCGCCCATCAGAGGATTGCTGAAAACAATGACATCATCACAGATTTTCAGACGGGCAACCTAATGGAACAGATTTTACACAAGGATAACCTTAACAAGGCTTATAAGAAAGTAAAATCAAACAAAGGGGCAGGCGGTGTCGATGGAATGAGCGTAGATGAACTTCTAGGTTTTCTGAAAGACAACCAAGAGCAACTAATCCAGCAGATAAAGGATGGGAAATATAAGCCCAACCCAGTCCGTAGGGTAGAGATACCCAAAGAAACAAAAGGCGAGGTTAGAAAACTGGGAGTGCCAACAGTAGTTGACAGGGTGTTTCAACAGGCAATCACACAGGTATTATCGCCGATTTACGAGAAACAGTTCTCGGAGAATAGTTTTGGATTTCGACCAAACAGAGGTGCGCATGACGCACTGAAACAATGCCAGACAAATGTCAATGATGGATATGTATATGTGGTAGATATGGATTTAGAGAAGTTCTTTGACACAGTTTGTCAGAGCAAACTAATTGAAGTACTATCACGAACCATCAAGGATGGGCGGGTAATATCGCTCATTCACAAATATCTCAATGCTGGAGTTATCAGCAGAGGAATGTTTGAAAAGACAGAAATCGGAATGCCACAAGGTGGACCATTAAGCCCACTCTTAAGTAACATCATGCTGAACGAATTGGATAAGGAACTTACACGGAGAGGGCATAGATTTGTCCGATACGCAGATGACTGTATGATTTTCTGTAAAAGCAGGAAAAGTGCAGAGAGAACCTTAAACAACATAGTGCCATATATTGAGGGAAAACTATTCCTTAAAGTAAATCGCACCAAAACGTGCGTGGCACATATCAGCAAAGTCAAATACCTTGGCTATAGCTTCTATAGACACAAGGGAACGTGCAGATTTCGGGTACATCCTAAATCAATAATAAAGATGAAGAATAGAATCAGAGAGCTTACTGACAGACATAACGGATGGGGAAATGAATATCGGGCATTGAAACTGACGCAGTTCATTAGAGGATGGGTAAATTACTTTGGAATGGCAGATATGAAAAGTCTGTTGCAGAATAATGACAAGTGGTTACGTCATAGAATAAGGGCAGTCTATTGGAAACAATGGAAGAAAACTAAAACGAAATACCGAAAGTTGAAAGAACTCGGAATGAATGAAGACTTTATTCAATGGCACGCAAATATGCGCCAGGGCATTTGGAACTGTAGCAATAATAGACTGGTACAGTTTGCTTTGAATAATGAAAAACTCCGTGAATGGGGATATCCAACATTCACAGAGTTTTACCTGAAACGATGTGAAAACTAAAGAACCGCCGTATACCGAACGGTACGTACGGTGGTGTGGGAGGTCGGTAGATAAAATAATTATCTACCTCCTACCCGATTCTAAGCATATGAATACTAAACTTATAACCGTTTCCACTTGCATAATCTAGCGTGTCAGTATAATATTAGATTAGGTTAATTGTATGGTGTATTTATGGTGATATCGTGTATTATTTGGATAATAAGGGACTTGGTTGTGAAAGTTTACATAGTAATACGGCATAATAATGATTTGCGTGTGAATTCTGATATTTGCGTTAGTTTGTTAAAGAAATAACCTTTGTTGTCAATTATTAACGGTAATGTTACACTATAATAGTTTGGTTATATTAATATTTTGTTTAACTTTTAAGGGTATTGTATTGCGTGTGTTTTTAATGCAGCAGGAACAGATGATTTGATTATGAGAATATTATTTCATATTCAGAATATTAGGACGTTACAGACAATAACATATTAAATTCAGGAAAGAGAGGTCTTTTTTTAGTGAGTAGATTAACTATATTAACTATGGATAAGGCTCAGGTTACAATGGAGTCGATGTATCAGGATCTTGAAAGACGAATAGTGGCATCTCCACCAGGATTATGTCCGGTTGACCTTACAAGATCATTTATAAAAATGTGCCTTGCACAGTCTTGTGGCAAGTGTGTTCCATGTCGTGTTGGTTTAAGACAGCTTGCAAGACTTTTTGATAATGTGCTTGATGGTGAGGCAACAGAGGAAACAGTTGAGAATATAAAGCTTACAGCAGAAGGTATATATTATTCAGCAGATTGTGCCATAGGTTATGAGGCAGCAAAGCTTGCACTTAAGTCAGTAGATGGCTGTATAGATGACTTTGAGTCACATATACATAACGGTTTTTGTTCATGTAATAGTAACCAGCCAGTATCGTGTGTTAAGTCATGTCCTGCTGGTGTTGACATTCCGGGGTATATAGCACTTGTGCAGCAGAAGCGATATGCTGATGCAGTAAGGCTTATAAGAAGAGATAATCCAATGCCTACAACGTGTGCTTACATATGTGAGCATCCATGTGAGAACAGATGTAAGAGAACTATAATAGATGCACCTGTTAATATACGTGGACTTAAGAAGATGGCGGTAGATAATGCAGGCATAGTTCCAGTACCAGAGTGTGAACCAGATACAGGAAAGAAGGTTGCTATAATCGGTGGTGGACCAGGTGGTCTTAGTGCTGCCTATTATCTTGCCCTTATGGGACATAAGGTAACTATATTTGAACAAAGAAAACAGCTTGGTGGTATGTTAAGATATGGTATTCCTAACTACAGATTTCCAAGAAAGAAGCTTGATGAAGAGATAGATTCTATCCTTTCAACTGGAATAGAGGTTAAGAAGAATATAAGTGTAGGAAAGGATATATCATTTGATGATATAACTGATGAGTACGATGCTACATATATATCTATCGGTGCCCATGCAGATAAGAAGATGGGGATTGAAGGTGAAGATGCCAGAAGTGGTATCATATCTGCAGTTGAGATGCTTCGTGCAATAGGCGATGGAGATATGCCTGATTATACAGGAAAGAGAGTTATCGTTATCGGCGGTGGTAATGTTGCAATGGACGTTGCACGTTCGTCTATAAGACTTGGCGCAAGCAAGGTAAGTATTGTATATAGAAGACGTAAGGCTGATATGACAGCACTTGAAGAGGAAGTTGTAGGCGCAGAGGCTGAAGGCTGCGATGTTCTTGAGCTTATGTCACCAGTACGTATAAAGCAGGATGAAGAGGGCAATGCCATAGGCCTTGTAGTAAAGCCACAGATGATATCAAAGGTTTCACATGGCAGGCCAGCACCTAAGGCAGCATCTAAGGATGAAATGCTCTTAGAAAGTGATCTGATAGTAGTTGCCATAGGCCAGGGTATAGAAACTAAGAGCTTTGAGGAACATGGAATCAAGGTTCAGAGAGGTGTTATCTCAGCACTTAATACAGGTAATATTACGCCACAGGATGGTGAAATGTCTGAGGGAGTGTTTGCAGGAGGTGACTGTGTAACAGGTCCGGCTACAGTTATAAAGGCTATTGCAGCAGGTAAGGTTGCGGCAGCTAACATAGATGAGTATCTTGGTTTTAACCATGAGATTACATGCGATGTTGAGATACCATATGCAAGTAATGAAGATAAAGTTGCCTGCGGAAGAGTTGAAGTTGCACTCAGGGAGGCAGCGGAAAGAAAGAATGATTTTGAACCGATTGAATATGGTTTTTCTTGTGAAGAAGCGTGCCAGGAGGCTGGACGCTGTTTAAGATGTGATCATTTCGGATTCGGTGCTTTTAGAGGAGGCAGAGAAGAACAATGGTAAATGCAACAATTAACGGAATAGATATAACCGTCGAAGACGGAACAACTATCCTTGCGGCTGCACGTAAAGTTGGAGTTGATGTGCCTACTCTGTGCTATCTGAAGGAAGTGAATGAGATAGGTGCGTGTCGAGTATGCGTAGTTGAAGTTGAAGGCCAGGACAGATGTGTTACAGCATGTAATAATGTAGTACAGGAGGGCATGGTTATAAAAACCAATACAAGAAAGGTGCGTACTACAAGAAAGACCAATGTTAAGCTTATACTTTCGCAGCATGACTACGAATGTGCTTCATGTGTAAGAAGTGGAAATTGTACATTACAGTCACTTGCTAATGAACTTAACATATCAGAGATGCTTTATGATTCAATACTTGAAAAGAATAAGTGGGATAAGAATTTTCCACTTCTAAGGGCCAATGACAAATGTATAAAGTGTATGAGATGCGTTCAGATATGTGATAACATACAGGGAATGCATGTATGGGATGTTGTTAATACTGGTTCAAGAACTACAGTTAATATAGCTAAGAATAAGACAATACAGGAAACTAAATGTACGCTGTGTGGACAATGTGTTGTTAATTGTCCAGTAGGTGCATTAAGGGAAAGAGATGATGTTGGATATGTTCTTGATGCAGTAGAGAATGAAGATATCATAACAGTTGTACAGATTGCACCGGCTGTCAGAACAGCATGGGGTGAAGGCTTTGGATTAAGCAAGGAATTCGCAACAGCTAAAAGACTTGTATCAGCCTTAAGAAAGGTTGGCTTTGATTATATATTTGATACAACATTTTCAGCAGATCTTACTATCATGGAGGAAGGAAGCGAACTGCTTCACAGACTTCCGGAGATTAAAGAATCAGGACTTCCTATGTTTACCTCATGCTGTCCAGGCTGGGTTAATTTTGTGAAGAAGGAATATCCGCAGTATCTTGAAAGACTTTCAACAGCGAAGTCACCACAGCAGATGTTTGGCGCAGTTACGAAGTCATATTATGCTGAAAAGCTTGGCGTGGAGCCTGAAAAGATATTCTGTGTATCAATTATGCCATGTCTTGCAAAGAAGGATGAGATTACGTGGGATGGCAGAGGCGATGTAGATGCGGTACTTACTACCAGAGAAGTAGAAAGAATGCTTAAGTCATTCTTTATTAAGACAGAGGAGCTTCAGGAAGAAGAGTTTGATAATCCACTTGGCATGGGAAGTGGTGCAGGCGTTATATTCGGTGCTACCGGTGGAGTTATGGAGGCTGCATTAAGAAGTGCTTATTATCTTGTCAATAAGACTAATCCTGAACCAGATGCTTTCCAATGTGTAAGAGGACTTGAAGGCTGGAAAGAGGCAAAGTTCACTATCAATGGAAATATACTTAAGGTAGCAGTTGCAAGCAGTCTTTCTAATGCAAGAAAGCTTATGGATGCAATAGCAGCAGGAAAGGTAAAGTATGATTTTGTTGAAGTGATGGCGTGTCCTGGCGGTTGTATTAATGGAGGCGGACAGCCTATAAAAGATGATTATGATAAGGTTGCGGCAAGAACGAAGGTGCTTTATGGACTTGATAAGGTGAATAACTTAAGATTTTCTCATGAGAATCCAGAGGTTATCCAGTGCTATAAAGATTACTTTGAAGAACCATTATCAGAAAAGGCACATGAATTACTGCATACTAAACACGTAGTAAAGTAAGCATATTAAAAGAGCTATGCTTATGTAAGATAAAGAAAGGATGGATGTGGCGATGGCAACTATTAAAGCATTTGAATGTATAAGACCTAATGAGGACGTGGCTGACAGAGTAGCGGCTCTTCCATATGATGTATACAACAGGGAAGAAGCATGCAGTGAGGTGGCGAGGGAACCACTTTCGTTTCTTGCCATAGACAGGGCTGAAACCCAGTTTGATTCGTCAGTAGACACATATGCCAATGAAGTATATGATAAGGCAAGACAGCTTTTAGATGAAAGAATAGCTGATGGAACATTTATTACTGATACTGATAAGGCATATTATGTGTATGAGCTTACTATGAATGGCAGAGTACAGACAGGAATAGCTGCCTGCGCCTCCATCGATGATTATCAGAATAACATTATAAAGAAGCATGAGAATACAAGGGCAGATAAGGAACAGGACAGAATTAATCATGTTGACAGATGTTCTGCACAGACAGGTCCTATATTCTTAGCTTACAGGGCCGATGATGTCATAAGGAAAGAGGTAGCAAAGGCTAAGCAGGAAAAGCCGCTGTACAGCTTTACTTCGCCAGATGGTATAAAACATCGGGTGTTTAAGATTGCAGATAAAGAGGCTGTTGACAATATAAAGAATGCATTTGCAGGAATAGATGACATATATATAGCAGATGGACATCATAGAGCTGCTTCTGCTGTTAAGGTTGGGTTAAGGAGAAGGGCTTCACATCCTGATTATACAGGAAATGAGGAGTTTAATTATTTTCTTTCTGTACTTTTTCCGGATGAAGAGCTTATGATAATGCCATATAACAGAGTTGTAAAAGATCTTAATGGATATAGTGTTGAAGATTTCAAGAAGCTTGTATCGGAAAAGTTTGATATACAAGAAAGAGATAGTGCGGTTTCACCAGACAAAAAATCAGTATTTGGAATGTATCTTGACAAAAAATGGTATAAACTTATAGCGAAAAAGGATATAATATCAGATGATCCTGTTGATGGACTTGATGTTGCCATACTTCAGGATAATCTGTTAGAACCTGTACTTGGAATACATGATCCTAAGACTGATAAAAGAATAGATTTCGTTGGTGGAATAAGAGGTCTTTCAGAACTCGAAAGAAGATGTCAGGATGATTGTGTGCTGGCATTTTCAATGTATCCGACATCTATAGAGGAGCTTTTTGCAGTAGCTGATGCTGGCAGGCTTATGCCACCAAAGTCTACATGGTTTGAGCCAAAGTTAAGAAGCGGATTGTTTATACATAGGATTGAGGAATAAGTACAGTTTTTAAAATATATGTAAAGAATACAGGATGATATTCTACTGGCAGGATGTGCATTTGATTAATACGGTATGACACATGGCTGCTGATAGCAGATTCATCAGAAAAGAGGATTACTATGTTACATAAAGTGTACGATATTGAACTTCCATATGAAGAACTTGGCTTAAAGACACCTGAGAAAAAAGCTACAATAACAACTTATATCAAGGAAATGTATCCTGATTATCAGGATCCCTTCAACAGACCACTTGTTATAATATGTCCTGGTGGCGGATATGATCATCACTCACCAAGGGAAGGTGAGGCTGTGGCTGTTAAAATGCTTGAGCTTGGATATAATGCAGTAGTATTAAGATATAGTCTTGCACCATATATTTACCCTACACAGGTATATGAGGCAGCTTATACAGTTAAGTGGGTAAGAGATCATGCTAAGGAATGGGATGTCAATCCGGACAGAATTATACTTGCAGGTTTTTCAGCCGGAGGACACCTGGCAGCATGTCTTGGTACTATGTGGAGCGGTGACATGGTTGCATCATTTGCAAAGAAATATCTTGGATGTGATAAAGAGTATGTAAGACCAGATGGACTGCTTTTAGGATATCCTGTTATAACATCTGGAAAAGATGCACATAGAGCTTCATTCGTAAAACTTCTTGGTGAAAACTATGAAAAATATATAGATGATATATCGCTGGAGAATAAGGTGTCAAAAGATACACCTGAAAGCTTTATCTGGCATACATTTGACGATAATTCTGTTCCATTGGAGAATACGCTTTTGCTTGTAGAAGCATTAAGAAAGAATAATGTTAAGTTTGAATATCATGTATTTCCAGATGGATGTCATGGACTAGGACTAGGAACTAAGGAAACTGCTACAAAGGGTGGCAAACACTATCAGCCAGAGGTATATGCATGGACAAGCCTTTTTAAGCAGTGGATGGACAGATATGATAAATAAAGCCTGATGTAAAATAAAGAACATATAATGTGCATATAGGTTTACGGGAAGGGGATAAGTATGGATAATAAACTGTATAAACTTATGGACTGGCCTGCTATAGAAGAGATAGTATATTCAGAGAGCAGTCATCCTAAAAGAATACTTGGTGGTCATCGTACTAAAGACGGGTTTCTTGTCCAGGTGTTCAGACCTGATGCTGTTCAGGTCAGTATATCTGTAAGCGAAAGAAAAAAGAAAATACAGATGGAAAAGGTTGATGATGCAGGTTTTTTTGCAACACTTATACCATTAAGGAAAAATGTTAAGTATGTTCTTAATATTGAAGATAAAAATGGAATTGTAAATGTTTGTTCTGACCCATATTCATTTGATGATTATGATGAATATGATACAGTTTTTAATAAGTTTATGGATGGTACACAGGATAAGGCTTATCAGATATTTGGTGGACACGAATGCAGCAAGGATGGAATTGCTGGTACATTGTTCAGAACATGGGCACCATATGCTCTTCGTGTGAGTGTTGTTGGTGATTTTAACAACTGGGATGGACGTATACATCAGATGGAGAGAATTACTGAACATGGAGTGTATGAGCTTTTTATACCTGGACTTAAAGCAGGGACCGAGTATATGTATGAGGTTAAGTTTCATAGCAGGGAAACAGTATTAAAGGCTGATCCGTATGCTATGGAAGCTACAAGATATGCAGATGCACATTCTGTTGTTACTACAGTATCATCAAAAGCTTCGCAGAATGGAAAAACAAAAAGAACAGCACCAGGAGTGAATAATGCTGGTGCTACAGCATTATCCATATTAGAGGTAAGACTAAAGAATGTAGCGGATATTATTGGTAGTGAAGCTGATTATAAAACTATGGCAGATAAGCTCATTGAATATGTCAAGGCAACAGAATATACGCATATCCAGCTTATGAGTGATGATAGTGTATTCAGCAAAAAGGGATACAGTTATGCAGCATCAGGTTACTATGTTCCTGTAACTAAATATGGAAGTGCACATGATTTTAAAGAATTCATAGATAAAATGCATGATGCAGATATAGGTGTTATTCTTGAATGGAATGGTGCTTATTTTGGGAGCGATATGCATGGAATCGTTAACTTTGATGGTGGAAGCTGTTATGGATATCTTAAGCCTGGGCTGGATAAAAAGCCATACAGGGATGTAACGACATTTGCATATGATAAGGGTGAGGTAAGGAGCTTTCTTTTATCTAATCTTTCAATGTGGATTGATGAATATCATATTGATGGAATAAGATTGACTGATACAGCGACTATGCTTTATCTTGATTATGGAAAGAGACCTGGTGAATGGACACCGAATATGTATGGTGGAAACGAGAATCTGGATGCAATAGAATTCATAAAACAGATGAATGCATATATACATTCAAAGAATAGAAACATTATAAGCATAGCTGATGAAACAAGCAGATGGCCAGGCGTAACAGATACAGACAATGAGACATTAGGGTTTGATTATAAACTGAATGATGGTCTGGCAGAGGAATTCAGGGAGTTTATAAAGCAGGATCCATTGTTTAGAAAAGGTATATATAATAAGCTTACTTATGAGATGTTTTATCATTATAAAGAACGGTTTATGACATCTGTATCTTATGATGCACTTGATGGCTCATCAATATATGAGCTTGCAGCTGGTAACAATAAAAATAGCAGGCTTGCTGATATAAGAGCAGCACTTGGATATATATATACGTATCCAGGAGCCAAATGCATTTCTTTAGGAAATGATACAGGCATACTCATGACAGGAGAAGAAAGCGTAAAAGAAGCATGGAACAGATTCCAGGAGAATGAGTATAAGGATATGCTTATATATATTTCACAGCTTAATAGAATGTACAGGTCAGAGAAAGCCTTGTATGAGCTTGATGATAAAGAAGAAGGATTTAACTGGATAGACAACTATAATGCTGCTGAAACGGTTCTTGCGTATGAAAGAATCAGTAAAGATAATGAAAAACTTCTTATAGCGGTTAATTTTACGCCGGTTACAAGAGAAAAATATATATTGCATGTTCCAGTCATGGGAAGATATAGAATATTGTTAGACAGCAGTCGTTTTGGAGATGGTGGTGAAAACATGCATGATAGTAAAGAAGTTATATGTTCTTCTATAGAAACTGATGTCAATGATAAGTATGAATTAAGCATAAGTATTCCATCATCATCAATAGTTGTATATAAATATGAAGCTTATAGTGATATAGAGATTAAGGAACTTAAGATTAAAAACGAAGCAGAAGCTGCTAAGATAGAAGCAGAAAAGAAAGCCAGAATGGCAAAAGAACTTGCAATTAAGGCAGATGAGGAAGCTAAGAAGGCAGCAGATGCAGAAAAACTAGCAAAAGAAAGCTTAAGGCTTGCACAAAAGGCGAGGGATGAAGCTGAGAAAAAGGCTAAGGAAGCGGTAAAGGAAAGCGTCAGGATAGATGAAGAAATGCGTAAGAGGCTGCAGGAATTAAAATCTGAATAACATCTATGCGGCGTAATATCGTGTGAAAGGAAAAATATATGGCGGAGATAAATACAATAATCGACCAGATTACACACTGGGGTCTTACTGGTCTGTGGAAACTGGTATTTGCAGTAATTATTTGGTTCGTAGGTAAGAAAGTTATATCCATAAGTCTCAGGCTTTTAAAGAAAATATTTGATAAGGGAAGTCTTGATGCAGGTGTTATAAACTTTACAATGTCTATTATAAAGTTTGCATTATATGCAGTACTTATACTTATGGTTATAGATGAGCTTGGTATACAGACAACATCACTTATAACAGTGTTTGGTTCCGCAGCACTTGCTGTTGGTATGTCTTTGCAGGGATCACTTTCTAACTTTGCTGGTGGAGTGCTTATACTTATATTCAAGCCGTTTAAGGTTGGAGATTATATTGTAGTTGGAAATTATGAAGGAACTGTAAGGACTATTGAGTTATTATACACTAAGCTTACAACAGTTGATAATAAGGTTGTGATGCTTCCTAATGGTACATTATCGAATTCTAACATAATTAATGTTGGTGCAGAGGATTACAGAAGACTTGATATAGAGATGTCTATAGGTTATTCATCTGATCTTAAGCTTGCAAAAACACTTCTTAACAATATAATCAATGCAAATCCTGCAATAATAAAGGATAGAGAGATAAAGGTTATTGTTAAAAGTCTTGATGAATCATGTGTTACACTTGAAACAAGAGCATGGGTTAAAACAGAAGACTACTGGGATACAAAGTTTACACTTCTTGAAAATTACAAGTCAGAGTTTGATAAGAATGGAATTGAAATACCATTTAATCAGATGGATGTGCACATTATCCAGTAGGGGAATTGTTGTTTAATTGAATATTAGTTGGTGACGAACGGACGACAAATATAAGCTACAGG
>OGEU01000544.1_pt1 | contig 38790 bp, 30 predicted proteins | sample 1570651 | NCBI WGS metagenome assembly OGEU01 (sample SAMEA2582129, study PRJEB24529) | metagenome | biome: Human gut stool | place: China | collected 2011 | reverse complement strand
AGTCAGGGATTAGTAGAAACTACACTGGCACTTGATGGTATTGCAATCATTGTTAATAAGGAGAATACAGTAGAGGATCTTTCTCTTGATGATATCGCAAAGATCTACACTGGCGAGATCACAAATTGGAGTGAGGTTGGCGGAGAGGACGCTGATATCGTTCTGATTGGTCGTGAGGCAGGAAGTGGTACAAGAGATGGTTTCGAGTCTATTACAGGTACATCTGATTCCTGCAAGTATCGTCAGGAGCTTACCTCTACAGGTGATGTTATCACAACTGTTTCAAGCAATCCTGGTGCAATCGGATATGCATCTTTAGCAGCAGTAAAGGATACTGTAAAGAAGGTATCAGTAGATGGTGTTGAGGCAACTGAGGAAACAGTAAAGGATGGTTCTTATAAGGTACAGCGTCCATTCGTTCTTGTTACAAAGGATGGTACTGAATTATCAGAGGCAGCACAGGCATTCTTTAATTATGTAACTTCAAAGGATGCAGCAGATATTATATCGGCAGCAGGTGCTGTTCCGGTAGCAGAATAATCACAATTGGAAGGGTGCGAGGATTTATGAAGAGCAAAGAGAGTCTGTTAGAGACAATAGTACATGGCATATTTTTGATTCTCGGACTGATTACGGTCGGATGTGTATTGCTAATTACAATTTATCTGGTAATTTCTGGTGTGCCGGCAATCGCAAAAATTGGTCTGTTTCAGTTTTTATTTGGCACAAAATGGGCATCGACCGCCTCTGAGCCATCATTTGGAATCTTACCGTTTATCATGACGAGTATTTACGGAACAGCAGGTGCAATTTTGTTAGGTGTTCCAGTTGGATTTTTCACATCTGTCTACCTGGCAAAGATTGCGTCACCAAAGGTAAGAGGTGTTATTGAGACAGCTGTCAGCCTTTTAGCAGGTATTCCGTCTGTTGTTTATGGTCTTGTCGGTATGCTGATTCTTGTGCCTGGTATCCGCAAATTGTTTAATGTGCCAGATGGTGCAAGCCTTCTGGCAGCGATTATCGTACTTGCAATCATGATTTTGCCGTCTATCATTAAGGTTTCACTGAATGCGCTTGAGGCAGTGCCAAAGGAATATGAGGATGCATCACTTGCACTTGGTGCGACAGATATTGAGACATATTTTAAGGTGTCAGTTCCGGCTGCAAGAAGTGGTATCGCAGCAGCAGTTGTATTAGGTGTGGGCCGCGCAATTGGCGAGGCAATGGCAGTTATGATGGTTTCAGGAAATGTTCCAAATATGCCGTCATTGTTCCAAAGTGTTCGTTTTTTGACAACTGCTGTTGCCAGTGAGATGTCATATTCAGCAGGACTGCAAAGACAGGCGCTGTTTTCAATTGCGCTGGTGCTGTTTTTGTTTATCATGCTGATCAATGCAACACTGAACTTTTTCTTAAAGCATGAGAAAGCCTGAAAAACGGATTCATAAAAGGAGTGAGTAAGATGACAAAACAGGAAGCAATAGGGGCGTCACAGACAGCAAATGTAAAATCGGTGATGACAGTGCGTGCCGCTGCAAAGAATGGACCAGGAATAAAGCGTAAGCTTTATATAGGTCTGATGAAGTTTTTGATGGGGCTTTCCATAACAATTACATGTGGACTTGTATTGTTTATGATAGGATATGTATTATATAGAGGTGTTCCGAATATAAGCTGGAAACTGGTGTCCACATCTCCAAGTTACCTCGATGACAACATTGGTATTTTGCCTGACATTTTAAATACACTTTATATCGTAATTGCAACGCTTGTAATTGTACTTCCGCTTGGTGTTGGTGCTGCAATATATCTGACTGAGTATGCTGCAAACAAAAAAATAGTTGGCATGATTGAGTACGCAGCAGAGACACTTTCAGGTATTCCTTCTATTATATATGGTCTTGTAGGAATGCTGTTTTTCTGTCAGTTTTTAAGCTTGCAGACATCTCTTTTAGCAGGTGCGCTTACTCTTGTGGTCATGAATCTTCCGACAATCATGCGTACAACACAGGAGAGCTTAAAGACAGTTCCCCAAAGTTATCGCGAGGGTGCATTTGGACTTGGCGCAGGAAAGTGGAGAGTTATCAGAACGGTTGTACTTCCGGGATGTATTGATGGTGTAGTGACAGGATGTATTCTTTCTGTCGGAAGAATTATCGGTGAGTCAGCAGCGCTTCTTTTCACCGCAGGTCTTGCACATGCAGTAAATGGAATGATAGATGGTCTTCACAGTGCAGGTGCAACACTTACAGTTGCGCTTTACATGTATGCTAAGGAGCAGGGAGAGTTTGGTGTTGCATTCGCGATTGCAGCAATCTTAATGGTATTAACTGTGTTTATCAATTTAACTGCAACTTTGTTAGGTAAGTATTTTCAGAGGAGGAAGAGTCAGTGAGCAGCGTAATTACTGTAAAGGATATGTGTCTGTGGTATGGACAGGTGCAGGCATTAAAGAATATTAATATCAATATTGAGGAGAAGAGTATTACGGCGTTGATTGGTCCTTCTGGCTGTGGTAAATCCACCTTCTTAAAGTCGTTAAACAGAATGAATGATCTGGTGCCTGGTGTGAAGATTACAGGCGATCTTCGTTACCGTGGCGAGGACATTTTTGATCCAAAGTTAAATGTTAATGAGCTTCGCAGAAATATCGGAATGGGATGTCAAAAGCCAAATCCATTTCCAATGAGCATCTATGACAACATCGCATATGGACCGCGCACTCATGGAATTACAAGCCGTGCAAAGCTTGATGAGATCGTGGAAAATTCCTTAAAGGGCGCAGCCATATGGAATGAAGTAAAGGATAACCTGAAAAAATCGGCACTTAGCTTATCAGGAGGACAGCAGCAAAGACTTTGTATTGCACGAGCACTTGCTGTTGAGCCGGATGTACTTTTGATGGATGAGCCAACAAGTGCGCTTGACCCGATTTCTACATCAAAGATAGAAGATCTGGCCAGCGAATTAAAATCACAGTACACAATTGTTATGGTTACGCATAACATGCAGCAGGCTGTGCGTGTTTCTGATTACACCGCATTTTTCCTGCTTGGTGATCTGATAGAGTATGGTGAGACACAGAAGATCTTCGAGCAGCCAAAGGACAAGAGAACTGAGGATTATATTACAGGACGTTTTGGCTAATGGAAACAAAAAAGTGAGGTGAAGACATGAGAAGCAAGTTTGATGAGCAGCTGGCGCTTTTGAATCGTGATCTGACAAAGATGGGATCTCTTTGTGAGGAGGCGCTAGCATTAGCGGCAAAGGCACTGGCAAATGCAGATGGACAGACAGCAGCAAAGATAGCACCGATAGACAGTGAGATTGATCAGATGGAGCGCACTATTGAGTCGCTTTGTTTAAAGCTTTTGCTTCAGCAGCAGCCAGTTGCGAGAGATTTAAGACAGATCTCAGCAGCACTTAAGATGATTACAGATATGGAACGTATCGGTGATCAGGCATCCGACATTGCAGAGATTATTGGATTTTTAAATGGAAGAATCGGATTAGATGCACAGTATATTTGTCAGATGGCAGTAGCTGCAATGCGTATGGTGACAGAGAGTGTTGAAGCTTATGTAAAGCGTGATGTAGCAATGGCGGAGGCAACAATTCAGCATGATGATATAGTCGATGATCTTTTCTTAAAGGTGAAGGATTCGCTTATTCAAATGATCTCAGCAAATCCAAAGGATGGCGAATACGCACTTGATCTTTTGATGATTGCAAAATATTTTGAGAGAATCGGAGATCATGCGACAAATATCGCAGAGTGGGTTGTATTTTCTGTTACAGGTGTGCATGAGCAGGGGTGAATTAAATTAGAGCAAAAAAAGGGGCAGATGAAGAGTCTGCCTCTTTTCGTTTTTTTGTAACTATTCAGAGCCATGCAAAATTGCTTTCTGTGAATGCTTGCATTCAGACAGAATAGCAATTTTATATGGCGAGGTAACCACATGAGCAAAATAGAAGCATCGAAGATGCGATTTTGCGAATGGGGTTCTGAATAGTTACGTTTTTTTTATAAACAATCTAAATTTTATATAAATTGTATTGACTGTTCTATTTTGAACGCTATAATAGTTCCTATCAAAAAAGAAGGGAGCAGCAGATAATGGTTAAGTTGTTAAAGAAGCTTACATGGAAAGATTTTATTCTGGCGGCAGCTGCATTTGTGTTTATTATCGTGCAGGTGTGGCTTAGTCTGACAATGCCAGATTATATGTCTGAAATTACAAAGCTTGTCCAGACTAAGGGCAGCAAGATGAATGATATTTTGATAGCAGGAGGCAAGATGCTTGCATGTGCACTAGGAAGTTTGCTTGCGGCAGTATGTACATCAATATGTGCATCAAAAATTTCATCTAATTTTTCTGCCAATTTAAGAGGACAGGTTTTTCATAAGGTGCAGTCCTTTTCAATGGAAGAAATTGGAAATTTCTCTACTGCAAGTTTAATTACACGTTCTACAAACGATATTACACAGGTACAGATGCTGATTGTTATGGGTTTGGAGGTTTTACTTAAGGCTCCTATAATGGCAGTATGGGCACTGTGCAAGATTTCTACAAAGAACTGGCAGTGGACTGCTTCAACTGGTGTGGCTGTTGTTGTACTGCTTAGCTTTGTTGGTGTTTGCGTGGCTGTTGCGCTTCCGAAGTTTAAAAAGCTGCAAAGCCTTACAGATAATTTAAACCGTGTCACTAGAGAAAATTTGACAGGCTTAAATGTAGTTCGTGCCTACAATGCAGAAGGTTATCAGCAGAAGAAATTTAATGATGCAAATGATGAGCTGACGAAAACGCAGCTGTTTGCAAACCGCACTATGGGAACTATGATGCCGGGAATCCAGATGGTAATGAATGGACTGATGTTAGCAATTTATTGGATCGGCGCTTATTTGATCAGCAATGCTCAGATGTTTGATAAGCTGACTATCTTCTCGGATATGATCGTATTTACTCAGTATGCTATGCAGGTCGTTATGTCCTTTATGATGCTTGTCATGATTTTCGTGCTTCTTCCGCGTGCAAGCGTATCAGCAAAGCGTATTAATGAAGTGCTTGATATGCCGCTTTCGATTAAGGATGGCACAAAAGAGAATGGAATTGACGGCAAAAAGGGTGAAGTTGAGTTTCGCAATGTATCTTTTTGTTATCCAGATGCAGAGAAGGATGTCATTGAGGACATTTCCTTTACTGCTCATAAGGGTGAGACAATTGCCTTTATCGGTTCAACCGGCTGTGGAAAGAGTACTGTGATCAACATGATTCCGCGTTTTTACGATGCTACAAAGGGAGAGGTGCTTGTAGATGGCGTTAATGTAAAGGAATATACACAGAAGGCACTTAGAAATAAGATTGGATATGTTTCACAGAAGGCAGTTTTATTTACAGGAAGCATTAAAAGCAACGTTGCATATGGAGATAATGGTAAAAAAGGCTTTACTGATGATGATGTTAAGCATGCAATTGAGACTGCGCAGGCAAAGGAATTTGTCGATAAGACAGAAGGCGGCATAGATGCTTTTGTGGCACAGGGAGGATCTAATTTTTCAGGAGGACAAAAGCAGCGTCTGTCAATTGCACGTGCGATATGCCGTCATCCGGAGATTTTAATTTTTGATGATTCATTTTCAGCACTTGACTACAAGACAGACCGTGTTCTTCGCGATACGTTACGAAAAACTTGTGCAGATGCAACGCGTTTCATTGTGGCACAGCGAATTGGTACTATACGCGATGCGGACAAGATTATTGTGCTTGATGATGGAAAGATTGCCGGAATGGGCAAGCACAATGAGCTGATGGAAACTTGCGAGGTATACCGTCAGATCGCATATTCACAGCTGTCAAAGGAGGAGCTTGCATAATGGAAAATAAAGAATATACCCCTGGACAGAACCGCCCGGGCAGAAGAGGTGGTATGCGTGGACCTGGCATGGGAAGAGGTCCTGCTGAGAAAGCATCTGATTTTAAGGGAACATGGTCAAAGCTGATTTTGTATTGCAAAAGCTATCTTCCAGTTGTGATCATTGCACTTATCTGTGCGGCAGGAGGCACGGTTTTGACGCTTCTTGGACCAGATAAGCTGTCAGAGATGACAAAGGAAATTGGAAAAGGTCTTGTAACAGGCGTTGATATGGACGCAGTTTCTAAAATTGGATTTACATTAATTGCATTTTATGTGTGTGGTGCTTTGCTGTCATTTGGTCAGCAGTGGATTATGGCAACAGTGACACAAAATATTTCAAAAAAGCTTAGAGGTGATATTTCAGGAAAAATTAACCGTCTGCCGATGAGCTATTACAGCCGCTCTACGACAGGTGATATCCTCTCACGTGTCACAAATGATGTTGATACGATATCACAGTCTATGAACCAAAGCATAGGAAATCTTGTCTCCGCAGTTACGCTTTTTGTCGGTTCACTTTTTATGATGTTTAAAACAGATGTGATCATGACAATTACTGCAATAGTGGCAACATTGATTGGCTTTGTTCTTATGACAGTTATTGCAAAGCACTCCAGTAAATATTTCGTGCGCCAGCAGCGCTGTCTTGGTGAGATCAACGGTCACATTGAGGAAATTTACACGGGTCATACAGTTGTAAAGGCATATAATGGAGAAGCGCAGGCAGCAGCTGAATTTGAGCGCATGAACAATAATTTAAGAGAAAGTGCATTTCGTGCACAGTGCCTTGCCGGACTCATGCCGCCTATTATGACATTTATCGGAAACTTAGGCTATGTGGCAGTCTGTGTGGCAGGTGCAGTGCTGACTATGAAGGGAACTATTGGCTTTGAAGTAATCGTTGCATTTATGATGTATGTGCGCTATTTTACACAGCCATTATCTCAGATCGCGCAGGCGGCACAGTCTTTACAGTCAGCGGCAGCAGCAGGTGAGCGTGTCTTTGAGTTTCTTGAGGCAAAGGAGATGGATGACGAGAGCAATAAGACAAAGACACTTGACAATGTAAAGGGTGACGTATCATTTGAGCATGTAAAGTTTGGCTATGATGAAGATCGCGTGATTATTCATGATTTTTCTGCAAAGGCAAAGGCAGGACAAAAAATTGCCATTGTCGGTCCGACGGGAGCAGGAAAGACAACACTTGTCAATCTGCTTATGCGTTTTTATGAGATGCAGGGCGGAAAAATCTGCATTGATGACATTCCGACTAATCAAGTAAAACGTGAAATGGTGCATTCTCAGTTTTGTATGGTTCTTCAGGATACATGGCTGTTTGAGGGTACTGTTAGAGAAAATCTTGTATATTGTACGCCAAATGTCTCTGATGAGCGCATGAAGGAGGCATGCCGCGCCGTTGGTCTTGACCATTTTGTAAGAACACTGCAGCATGGCTATGATACAGTGCTTAACGATCAGGTTAATCTGTCACAAGGTCAGAAGCAGCAGTTAACAATTGCCCGTGCAATGATTGCTGATAAGCCTATGCTAATTCTTGATGAGGCAACAAGCTCTGTCGATACAAGAACAGAACTTCAAATACAAAATGCAATGGACGAGCTGATGAAAAATCGTACTTCTTTTGTTATTGCACATCGTCTTTCCACAATCAAAAATGCCGATCTTATCCTTGTGTTAAAGGATGGAGATGTAATTGAAAGCGGAACGCACGAAGAGCTTTTGGCAAAGAAGGGCTTTTACGCTGATCTGTACAACAGCCAGTTTGATCAGGCATCGTAAGAGATTCTTAAGAGATGTAAGGACATTGAAAGTACTTATTTGACATAATATCTGGTAATATAAACTTAGAAAAGAGTTATTACCGGAGTATTTATGGGAGCCGGTTAAAAACCGGCTCTTTTTGTTTAAGAGAAAGGAAGGGAGCACTATGAAAAGATCATGGAAGAAGAAAGCGTCCGTATGGACGATGGCTGCTGCGATGACCGTTTCTTACATACCGCAGTATTCATTTGCAGAGGAAACTACTGAAATTATTAAACAGGAAACGCAGACACAGACAATAGAAGAGCAGACTATATTGGAGAGTCCGACACCAGAGGCCTTGGCGACTATACCAGAGACTACTATAGAAGCACCGACAGAGAGTGTTCCAGAGACGTCTTTGCAGGTACCAACTGAAAGCTCATCAGAAAGTGTACCGGAAACGTCCTCCCAGGCACCTAGTGAAAGTATAACACCGACATCATCACAGGAAGAATCTTCTACGCAGGAAAGCACACCACAAAGCAGTGCAGAGGCTAGCACCGAGGAAAAAACTAGTGAGGAAGAAACTAGTGAGGAAGAGAGTACAGAAGAAACTATACCAGAGGAGACGACAACGGAAGAACCAGAGTGGTCTGAGCAGGCACCTAAGGAAGATACAAAGGGACTGACATTTAGCTTTAGCGAGGATGGACAGACTGTCAGCATTACAGGATTTGACGGTTCAAGAAGTGTTGTTGAGATTCCAGAAACTTATGGCGGTGCAAAAGTTACTTCCATAGCAGCAGGTGCATTTCGCGGACAGACCATGATTACTGACGTGGTGATTCCAGAGGGCGTTACTTATATAGGAAGAGAAGCATTTGCAGGATGCAGCGCTCTTGTTCGCGTAAAGATTCCGACAAGCGTTACGCAGGTAGGTGCCAATTTGTTTGAGGGCACACCATATGATTCAACACTGACTGGAGAACTTGTATATATTAACAGTATCCTCTATCGCTGTCAGAGCGATGCGGTAACTGTTTCTATCAGGCAGGGAACGACTGTTATTGCTGAGGAAGCTTTTATTAATCGTGTTAATCTGGCAGCTATAGTTGTGCCGGATGGTGTAAGCTATATTGGCTCTAACGCATTTAAAAATTGCAGTGCTTTAAGTCAGATTGAGATTCCAAAGAGTGTGCGAGATATTGTGGCAAACGCATTTGACGGAACAAAATGGTATGAAGATCGAAAGCATGAGATGATTTACATCAATGATTTGCTGTATCGTGTGCCAGCTGAGATTATCGTGCAGTCAGAGCAGCCGACTGGATCTTTAAGTGACAAGGATGCAGCCGAGTTGGCAAAATCAGGTGTGGCAACACAGATTGTTCCTAATACAAATGTAATTGTTAAAGAAGATATAACAACGATCTGTACACTTGCATTTGCTAATACGCCAGTTCAGAAAGTACAGTTGCCGTCAACACTTACGACGATTCGCTATGGTGCATTCCAAAATTGTACTGCATTAAAACAGATTACACTTCCAAAGAGCATGACATTTATTGAGGGCGGCGCATTCCAAAATTGCAGCGCACTTTCTTCAATTTTGGTTCCGCAGAATGTAACATATCTTGGTGCAAGTGCATTTTCTGGCTGCACAAGCCTTACATCTGCAACATTGCCGCAGGCAATTACAAGAATTAGTTCTGGCTTATTTGAAAACTGCAGTTCACTCACAACAGTACAGGCTTCGAGTGCGCTTACGTCAATTGGAAGCCGTGCATTTGCAGAAACATCTGCACTTTCTTCATTTACATTTCCGCAGACGCTGACAGCAGTTGGCGCAGAGAGCTTTACAGGCTCTGGTATTGTAACTGCTAACTTGCCGCAGAGCGTAACTTATCTTGGAGCAGGAGCATTTGCTGATTGTACAAAGTTAGTCTATGCGCAGGTGCCGGCGGCGATTCAGGCTATAAGAGAGCGTACCTTCCGCAACTGTACAGAGTTGAAGAATGTATCGATCCCAGAGGGGATTCGCTACATTGGTGCGGCAGCATTCCAAAATGACGTATCACTTCAGACAGTTGATTTTGCACAGTCACTTCTTACGATCTGCGACAATGCATTTGAGGGAAGTGGCGTTGGCGAGGGACTTGTGCTTCCACCAGCTCTTCGTACAATAGGAAGCCGTGCATTTGCCGGCTGTATGCGTCTTACATCACTTACTATTCCGGCAGATGTTAGAAAAATGGGAAGTCAGGCATTTGCAGATGGATCATCACCATCAATTGTGTGTGCATTTAGCCGTACAACATATATGAGTAAGCTGGCTTCTGGATGGGTATCTGATTGGGGCAGCGGCCTTGGTGCACTTACATTTACAGGCGGTGCTGTAAATGATGAGCAAAAGGCAGCGTTTTTACAGATGATCTGTAAGCTTGTTCCAGATTTTAATGCATCAGAGGCAAACGGTACTCTGTATTCTGGCATCATTGGACGTCTTGGAGTTAGTGCAAAGGCAGGCGGTGAGGCAGCCAGCATGCTTGGCATTGTGTCAGAACAGGCTAAAGAAGGATGGATTCGTATACCTGAACTTAGCACAAGAAGAGCTATTTTGAATCTTACAGGTATCTGGATGCAGGATTATTGTCCGGCAAATACAGGTGTTGAGGATGTTTATTATGCAGATGGATGGTATTACATTAATGAAGTTTCATTTGCAGAAACACTTACAAAGGGCTATCTTCCAAAGGGACAAAATGGAAGCGGCTATTCCTTCTTTGATTCCTATGATGCTCCAACAGGCATGATGGATGGTGCTGTGACTGTACTTCTTAGTGAATCTGACAATGACTATGGAATTGCAGCGCAGGTTCGCTCTAGTGAAAAGATTACAGATGGACGCTACATAAATGTATATGAGAGCGTAGAGGAGCGTGAGCTTTCAGAATCAATCAAGGATATCTGGATGACAGAAAGTGCTTCATATCAGTTTGATAATTACAGCAGAATCTTAACTGTTCAGTCACTTGTATCACCAGATGCAGGAATTGAGACTCATTTTCGCTACAGCTGCAAGCCGGGTGAGGACGATGGTACCTTTACGATGGAGTGGAAGGGAATGGATGAGGCAAATATTGACCAGGTTCGTACCTTTACTGTAAGTGTAGATAAAGAAACTCAGGCAATGAAGCTGACTGATGCGCAGACACAAGAGAAAATCACACTTAATTCACTTGCACAACAGGCTAATCAGCCAACAATATCTGGACAATAATGGCATTAAATCTTTAAGGCTTACTTAAATTTCTCAAAAATTTTACATTACCTATTGACACTATTAAAAAAAAGGACTAGTATAGCAATTGTCAGCAGAAGTGGTAAGAGGAGATCACTTTTGCAGCAAAGGACATTAACTGTTAAGCATATTTAATAGTTATAAATAGGAGGAACAAAAATCATGAGAAAGTTTATTACATCTATCGCAGTAATCGCTATGGCAGCAGCAATGATGACTGGATGCGGAAAGACTGATAAGAAGACTACTACCGCAGCTAGCACAAAGGCAGAGGTACAGACTGAGGCTAAGACCGAAGCTAAGACTGAGAAGGCTACTGAAAAGGCTACCGAGAAGGCAACTGAGGCTAAGACCGAGGCTAAGTCTGAGGAAGCTTCCAGCGAGGCAGCATCTGAGGAGGCATCTTCTGAGGCTGAGAGCGCAAGCGCAGCAAACTAATTTTTGATTACTACAGATAAAAAATAATGAAAAAGGCAGTTTTGGGAATATTTCCTGAAACTGCCTTTTTTGCACAAATTTAATTAAAAATGTTGATGCTTTCGTGAGAATGTGGTATGGTTTATTAAGTCTATTATAAGGAAAGGAAATAGTGAGCCATGCAGACATTTCAGATTAACACAAAGGAAAAAAGAGAAGCAACAGGCGATCTCTTCGGCATTTTTTTTGAAGACATTAATCATGCGGCAGATGGCGGACTTTATGCAGAGCTGATCCAGAACCGTGCATTTGAATTTGATCAGATTGACAATAAAAAGTATCATGCACTGTATGCGTGGATGCCTTGTCAGCTGGATGAAAAAAATGGACAGGTAGACGCAGCTGATGTTTCACTTACCATTCTGACAGATAGTCCCTATACGAAAAAGAACCCACACTATCTTCGCATAACGGCAAATTCGGCATACGCAGGTGTAAAAAACCTGGGCTTTAATAGTGGAATTTCGCTTGAAGGCGGGGAAAGATATCATTTTTCCTGCTATTTAAGAAAAGTAGATGAGCCAGTGAAAGTTAAGGCTTGTCTGATTGGAAAAGAAGGACAAATTTATGCATCATGTGAGATTACAGCAGATGCTTCTGATTGGAAAAAGTATACGGCAGATCTTGAAATTGCAGAAGGCACAAGTTGCACAGATGCAAATCTGGCGCTTGTCTGCATGACACCGGGCAGTGTGGAAGTGGATTTTGTATCCTTATTTCCAGCGCACACATATAAGAACCGCCCGAATGGTCTGAGAAAAGATCTGTGCGAGATGCTTGAAGCAATGCATCCGAAGTTCATACGTTTTCCTGGAGGCTGTCTTGTACATGACGGACAGCTTGATGAGAATGCAAGAGATTCGATGTATCGCTGGAAAAATACGATTGGACCAGTGGAGGAGCGCCCGGCGAGACGAAATAACTGGGGATATAATCAGACACTTGGTCTTGGCTATTATGAATATTTCCAGCTTGCAGAGGATATAGGTGCAGAGCCTCTTCCAGTACTTCCGGCAGCATACGATCCGCATCATCAAAGAAAGGTTCCACTTGATGAACTTGGTCCTTGGATTGACGATGCACTTGATCTTATTGAGTTTGCAAATGGCGATGAGACAACTGTTTGGGGAAAGAAGCGTGCCGATATGGGTCATCCAAAGCCATTTGGATTACATTATCTGGCAATTGGAAATGAGGAGGTTGGCGAGGGCTTTACAGAGCGCTATCCATATTTTCATAAGGCAATTCGTGAAAAATATCCTGATATTAAGCTGATTGGTTCTGCTAGTCCATTTGCCGCGGGCGGTGAGTATGAGCGCGGATGGGCAAGTGCAAGAGAATGCGGCTGTGATCTGATCGATGAGCATTACTATATGAATACCGACTGGATGATAGCAAATGTAGATCGCTATGATAATTTCCTATCATCTGATCCCAAGGTATTTTTGGGCGAGTATGCATCATGGGGCAATCAGTGGGAGAATGGTCTTTTTGAGGCTGCTTTTATGACAGGACTTGAGAAAAATGTGCATGCAGTTGGACTGGCATGCTATGCTCCGATGTTTGCAAATGTGGACTATGTAAATTGGCGTCCTGATATGATATGGTTTGATAATCATCAGGTGTATGGCTCTGTTAATTATTATGTTCAGAGTATGTTTATGCGCCATCAGGGAACTCATCGCTTAGATTTTACTGTTAAAGAGCCAGAACTTGAGCAGACAGCGCGCCTTTTGGCAGAACAAAAAATCCGCGAAAGCGCAAAGACTATCAGCGGTCCAATTCGTGTGTTAGTCAACGAGGGACAGGGTGTGTTCTTTGAGGTGACAGTGAAAAATCATGATACAGGAAAGCTGCATCGTTTTACAGATTGTGTATGCGGAACTGAGAGTGAAAATCGTGCTGTTTCTTATGAAAATGCAGTCGAGGTTGGTGTAATTCCAAAGGATTGGACAAATTATACGCTTACCATGAAGGCAAAAGAGACAGAGGGCAAAAAGGGATTTCTTGTTTATCTTGGAGAAGAATCTGATCATATGCTCTGGACGCTTGGCGGCTGGCAGAATCTGGATATAAGCATGGAGCATTTTAAAAACGGCAAGGGAGCATGCTTAAGTGAGGCAATGTTCTCGGCAGAGAAGGATCATGAGTATGAGCTGATGCTTGTTGTAAAGGATCGCACGATGAAGATATATGTGGATGGCGAGGAATACCTTGATACAATTGACAAGATTCCTGTGCCAAAGCCACTGTATGTATCTGCAGCGCTTGATGAGGCAACTGGTGATGTGATTGTAAAGGCGGTAAACATTACTGGAAATTCACAGACAGCGCAGCTTGCACTTGATGGTGTAAATGGTACACATAACGTGCTTGTAGAGAAGATGGCTGCAGCATTGTCTGATGAAAATACAATGGAAAATAAAAAATGTGTCGTTCCGGCTGTGAGCGAGGAAACTATTCCAGACGGCACATTTACGCGCACGTTTGAGCCATATTCATTGACCATTCTTAGAATCCGCCAATAATAAAAACAGACGTTGTGCAGGAAAGGTTTTGCAATGTTATACATGATTAATCATGGTGCCGTCTCCTACGGGGCGAACACCATCTTAACGAATATTAATTTTGAAATCAACGCCGGACAGAAAATTGCCGTCGTTGGAAGAAACGGCTGCGGAAAGACAACTCTTTTAAAGCTGATTGAGGGTGAGGTTGCACTTGAGAAGCGAGACAGCGATGAGGATATTTATATCGCAAAGAGCGGAAATCCGGTGATCGGTTATTTAAAGCAGATCGCGTTTGCAGATGAGACAATTTCTATGGAGACTGAGGTGCGAAAGGTGTTTGAGCCGTACCGCGAAAAGCAGCGTGAGCTAGAAGCACAGCGCCAGATCATGGAATCAGATCCATCTGAGTTAAATATCAGAATCTATACCCAGATGCAGGAGCAGTTTACTGATATGGGCGGCTACTACTATGAAAAAGAGTATGAGACGATGCTTCGCAAATTTGGTTTTACTGAAGCTGACAAGAAAAAGCCGCTTAGAGAATTTTCAGGTGGACAGCAGACAAAGCTTGGATTTATCAAGATGCTTCTTTCAAAGCCGGATATTCTTCTTTTGGATGAGCCGACTAACCACCTTGATATCGAGACAATTGAATGGCTTGAGAATTATTTAAAGGCGTATAATAGGGCTGTTGTTATCGTATCTCATGATAGATTATTTTTGGATCGTATTGTCGATACAGTATATGAGATTGAGTATGGAATCACACATCGCTACAGTGGAAATTATACCTCCTTTGTGGAGCAGAAAAAAGCAGCCTGGGATAAGCAGGAAAAGGATTATCAGGCACAGCAAAAGGAAATTGCGCGTCTGATGGAGATTGTAGAAAAATTTAAAAATAAGCCTACAAAGGTTGCAATGACACGCTCAAAGCTAAAACAGATTGAGCATATGGAAAAGATTGCACCGCCGCAGCGCTATGATCTAAAGGCATTTCATGCTAATTTCCAGCCTGAGGTTGAGACAGGAAAGGAAGTATTTACTGCAAGAAATCTTCAGATTGGATATGACCGTGTTCTTTCAGAGGTGAATCTTACACTTGAGAGAGGTCAAAAGCTTGGTATTGTTGGAGGAAATGGCCTTGGTAAGTCTACGTTTTTAAAGACAATGATGGGGATGATCAAGCCTCTTGGCGGCGAGTATCAGTATGGCATTCGTGTGCAGATTGGATATTTCGATCAGCAGATGGCACATTATACTAGTGATGCTACTGTCATGGATGACTACTGGGCAGAATATCCGAACCTGACGCAGACAGAGGTGAGAAATGCTCTTGGTGCATTCCTTTTTACTGGTGATGATGTGTTTAAGCAGGTCAGCATGCTTTCCGGAGGAGAGCGCGTGAGACTGGCACTTTGTAAGATCTTAAAGAAAAAACCAAATCTTTTGATCCTCGATGAGCCGACAAACCATATGGATATTGTCGGAAAAGAAGCACTAGAGCAGATGCTAAAGGGCTATCAGGGAACACTTGTATTCGTATCCCATGACCGTTATTTTGTTCGACAGGTGGCAGATAAGATTTTAAGCTTTGACGGCGGTGTAACGACATATTATCCGTTTGGATATGAGCAGTACGAGGAGGCGACAGCCGATAAGGACGATCAGATAAGCTTTGGCAAATATGCAGCTGTTTCACCGGCAGCAAAGCTTGCTATAGAGCAGGAAAAAAATAAGACAGCTGCATCTGCGTCACCAAAGACTCTTTATGCTAATCCAGGAAAGGAGCGCTCACGTTTATCTGCAAAGGTCAAAAAGGCCGAGACAGCAGTTGAAGTTTGTGAGGAGGCACTTTCAAAGTTACAGGATGAATTAAATGATCCTGCAATTGCAGCAAGCTACAGTAAGCTGCAGGAGGCACAAAAGAAGGTCGACGCTAAAGAAGAGGAGCTGATGGGACTGATGGATGTGTGGGAGCAGGCTAGTGCCGAGCTCGATGCATTCGAGGAGTCTCTGAAGGGGTAAGATGTACCGTCTGTAGATATCTTACAGACTGTAACATAAATAGGCTGTCGAAAAATTCGATGGCGAAAAAAGAAGGGAAGGTACTTGGTATGAGTGAACAATCACAAGGAACCAAGGGAATTCGGGACGCCAGAACGCTCGGAATCCCGAAAATGCTGCTGCTTGGAATACAGCACATGTTTGCAATGTTTGGAGCAACGATTCTTGTTCCGATCCTAACAAATGTTTATTTTGAGGGAGAGGGACTTTCAGTTCAGGTAACGCTGATTTGTGCAGGTCTTGGAACGCTGTTTTTCCATCTGTGCTCCAAAATGAAGGTTCCTGCATTTTTAGGTTCGTCGTTTGCATTTTTAGGTGGATTTTCAGCTGTTGCAGCGCTTGATACAGGCATTTTTGCTGACATGACGATGGGTGAGAAGCTTCCGTATGCGTGCGGAGGAATTGTTGTTGCAGGACTTTTATATTTAATCCTGGCACTGATTGTAAAGATCGTCGGTGTAAAAAAAGTAATGAGATTTTTGCCGCCTGTTGTGACAGGACCAATGATCATTTTAATTGGTCTTTCACTGGCAGGAAGTGCTGTTACTAACGCATCACAGAACTGGCTTTTAGCAATTGTTGCACTTGCAATTATTATTATCGCAAACATCTGGGGTAAGGGAATGATTAAGATCATTCCGATTCTTCTAGGTGTAGTTGGATCTTACATTTTTGCATTGATCTTAAATGCATTTGGTGTGAAGAATCCAGATGGCTCTGCAATCCTTACCTTCACTGAGGTATCTAAGGCTTCATGGGTAGGTCTGCCGCCATTTCAGTTATGCAAATTTGACCTGACTGCTATTCTTGTAATGGCACCAATTGCAATTGCATCTATGATGGAGCATATTGGTGATATGTCAGCAATCTCAGCAACTGTTGGAGAAAACTTTATCGAAGATCCGGGTCTGCACCGCACTCTTGTAGGTGATGGTCTTGCAACGTCTCTGTCTGCACTTGTTGGAGGTCCGGCTAACACAACATACGGAGAAAATACTGGTGTACTTGAACTTTCCAAGGTATATGATCCGCGCGTTATCCGTATTGCAGCTATTTTTGCAGTAATCTTAAGCTTTATCCCGAAGGTATCAGAGATTATTGCATCCATCCCATCTGCGATTATCGGTGGAGTTTCATTTATGCTGTATGGTATGATTTCCGCAATAGGTGTCAGAAATGTTGTTGAAAATAAAGTAGACCTTACAAAGTCAAGAAATTTGATTATCGCAGCTGTGATTTTAGTAAGTGGACTGGGCTTTTCAAGTGGACTTACATTTACAATCGGTGGAGCTTCCATTACGCTTACAGGTCTTGCAATTGCAGCAATCGCAGGTATTGTTCTGAATGCAATTCTTCCAGGCAATGATTATGAGTTTGGAATGAATGAGAAGGGCGATGAGAATCGCGGTATTCATGCATAAGGAGTCTTTTTAATTGTTCTTAATGAAATCTTAATCCGTTACCGAATTGAATCTTAATGAGTAAAACAATATAATAAAAAGCAAACAGGAGGAAATGAGAATGCAATATTATATATATTCACTAGTTTGTTTTTTATTGCCGGGAACGGTATGGCTGATTTGGAATAAAGGAATGATAGCAGATAAAGCGTACAAGGTACGACATATTATCTGGATTTATATTTATCTGTTTTACGGGTATCTTGCAGTGCAGGAAGCCGCAGGAATTGGAACAATTTGGGATTTGATTGCTTATGGCAAGCTGGATAACAGTATTAATCTGATTCCATTTTCTTCCGAAGGTGCAATGACATATATCTTAAATATTATTATGTTTATGCCGCTTGGATTTTTACTGCCGCTTATCTGGAAAAATTTCAGAAATGCAAAAAAAGTAGTTTTGATGGGATTTTTGATGTCGTTGGCGATAGAAATCTGTCAGCTATTTAATATAAGGACAACAGACATTGATGATTTAATGATGAATACACTGGGAACTTTGGTTGGATACTGCTGTTGGAAGGTATTTTCGCTTATATTTCGTAATGCGGGAACAAAGTGTGTGGAAATGAAGAAAAGCGAACCTGTAATCTATATGTTTGGAGGAATTCTGGGCTTGTTTCTTTTGTATAACTGGAGAGTATTTAACTAGCGAAACCGATTGACAAAAACCATACTTTCGCCATATAATAAAGTAAGCTGCCGTTTTATGCGGCAGCTTATTTTTGGTAGAGATAAAAGTGCAGGATAATTGATAGAATACCAGAGTTGTATCATCATGGAGCAATTCGTGGGTATCAGTGAGGAATAAAGTAGATGGAGATTATTGCAAAGATACAGACCGATTTTCCTACGAAATTCGGGATTCCCAGACAGAGCGGACTTGTAGAGTCCTTAAAGGGTGTTATTACATTTGAGCCGAAGTACCGCAATCCTCAAGGTGTGTACGGATTGGACGGGTACAGCTACATCTGGCTTTTGTGGTCATTTAGTGAGAATCACAGGCAGGGCTGGTCGGCTACCGTAAAGCCACCGAGACTTGGCGGCAACAAGAGAATGGGAGTTTTTGCAACGAGATCTCCGTTTCGTCCAAACGATATTGGTCTTTCCTGTGTAAAATTAGAGCGAGTTGTCCTCGATGAGAAGAATGGACCGATGCTCTATGTAGCAGGCGTCGATCTGATGGATCAGACACCAATCTACGATATCAAGCCGTATATCCCGTTTACGGACAGTCACCCAGACGCAAAGGGCGGCTTTTCTGATGCAGTGAAGGATTATGAGCTTGAAGTTTCATTCCCAGCTCATCTTCTGGCACATTTTCCAGAGGAGAAGAGGGAGGCAGTGATCTATGTGTTAAAGCAGGATCCACGCCCAGCCTACCAGCGTGATGAGACAAGACGTTACGGCGTAGACTTCGCTGGATTTGACGTGCGTTTCCACGTAAAAGGGCAGGTGCTTACCGTGTGCGAGTTAGAGGAGCGCGCAAGCGGTATGATTTTTCGCTGAGCGACAAAAGTAAAAAATCGAATGGAGTTAAAGTATTATGAAGAACCAGAGTGAAAACAAGGTATATACATTGGCAGAGGTGCTTGGAAAGCACACCATTGCAGAGTTAAAGCAGATGACACAGGTACTTGAGGTAAAAGTATTATCCAAGGCGAAGAAGCAGGAAATTATCGATGCTTTGTCTGCAAAGCTGTTAGATAAGGAGCTTCTTACTGCATGGCTTCTTGCAGCAGGAAAGCAGGAGATTGAGGAATTAGAGCTTGCAATGGCAGAAGACGTTGTTATTGCAGAGGAGTCTGGCCGCTTCTACTATTGGAGAAATCTTCCAGTTGTATTTGTAACAGGTGATGGTGTTGTTGTAGTACCATCTGAAACTGCTGCAGTATATAATGAGATTAAATCAGATAGTGAGTATGCAGCAAAGAGAGCACGCATTGATGTGATGGATGAGTATCTGATGTCATGTGTAAACCTGTATCGTGCAATTGATATCACAACATTCTTGTCTATCTTAAATGGTCAGACAGGAATGAATGCAAAAAGACCAGAGCTTGAGAGCTGGTTAAAGGATCGTGAAGCAGTTCGCGGACAGCAGATGTACTTTTTTGAGGGCGGATATATTTTAAGCGAGGAGTATCGCACAAAGAAGGAAGGTGAGGTTGTTGATTATCATCAGCTTTTAGAGCGTCAGGGTGCAATGAGCTATTACATTCCGGCAAAGAGCGAACTGCTTCGCTATGCAGATCCGTACTATGTAGAAAAGACACCATCTTACGCTGCATTCTGCCGTTTCATTCAGGTTCGTCTTGGCCGTCCGGAAAACGAGGCAGCAGTGATCGGTTCTCATATCCAATTAATCATGCGCCATGGTGCAATGCCAAAAGACATCTTTGCTGAGATGGAGCGCTTTGGACTGACAGAGGAAAATGAGGAGCTGATGAGCGATTTCATCACAGTTATGATGGATATGTATAATAATACAAGAATGCCAGAGACAAGAGGCTTTACAACCGTAGAGGCACAGAAGGCAGATCCATCACGTCAGAAGAAGATTGCAAACGCTTCAGAGATTGTAACTTCTTCTATGCCAATCGTAAAAAACCGCATCGGCGGAAAGAAGATCTATCCAAATGATCTTTGTCCGTGCGGAAGCGGCAAGAAATATAAGAAGTGCTGCGGAAGAGTAAATAAATAATTAACTACCGGGCAACATAAAAGAAAGGCAGGTTTAATATGAGCTTACATTACCAATATGCGGATATGCATTGTGACACATTGCTTCACGGCTTGGGAAAAGGCGTAAATGACATATATGACATGCCAGATGCCATGCTGGACATCAAAAGAATGGCAGAGGCAAATGTGCTGTGCCAGTTCTTTGCTGTATTTTTTCCACCACGTCCAGAAATGCTCACACCACAGGAGCGCGAAAAACGATTAAAGGCGGGTCGTCCAGAGATGCCGCCGGATGAGGAATTGTTTTCAAAGGCTGTCAGTCTGATGAAGGATTCCTTTGCGGCTCACAAGGATGTTATTCGTCAGGCATATTGTTTTGACGACGTGATGAAAAATAAGGAGCAGGGCCTGATCTCTGGTGTGCTTACAGTTGAGGATGGCCGTATGGTAAACGGCAGTTTTGACCGTCTTGAACAGTTGGCAAAGACTGGTGTACGCGCAATTGCGCTTACATGGAACTTTGAAAACTGTTTTGGTGCGCCAAACTCGCGTGATCCAAAGATTATGTCTAAGGGTCTTAGCGCATTTGGTAAGGAAGCCATAGAAGCCATGAATGAGCTTGGCATTTTGGTAGATGTATCTCATCTGTCAGACGGAGGCTTTTATGATGTCGCAAAGATTTCAAAAAAGCCATTTGTTGCAACTCATTCAGACTGCCGCGCACTTGCAGCGCATCCAAGAAATTTGACGGATGATATGATCCGTCTGCTTGCCCAAAAAGGCGGAGTTTCAGGAATTAATTTTGCACCGGCATTTCTGGATGATACGCAGGGAAACAATACAAGCCGCATAAGCGATATGGTGCGTCATGTAAAACACTTTATCGAAATTGGCGGAGAGGACTGCGTTGGCATTGGCACCGATTTCGATGGTATCGGGGGAAATCTCGAGGTCGGAGAGCCAGGACAGCTTACATTTTTATTTGAAGCGCTTGAAAAAGCAGGAATCACACCGCGCCAGATTGACAAGATTGCATCAGGCAACGTGCTTCGCGTAATGAAAGAAACGATGCGCCCAAGATTTGAGTAAGCTGTAGGCAAAAAACATGAGGGGCTTTTGAGTAAAAAAGCAGGGAATGTGCAAATTGGGATTATTTGAGGAAAAAAGAGAAAGAATGGAGAGACAAAAAGATGAGCATGAAGTATGATTTTACAACAATTTTAAACCGCGAAGGAACAGGAGCAATTGCAGTCAGCAAGATTCCTTTTGACAACGCCGAAATTAAAGAAGGTTTTTCTAAGATTCCGATGTGGGTTGCAGATATGAATTATGCAACAGCACCGAGCGTTATTGAGGCAATACAGAATCGTCTGGCACATCCGGTTTTCGGCTATTTTGATATCAAGGATGCTTATAGTGAATCTATTATAGAGTGGCAGAAAACTAGAAATGGTGTAACAGATATTCCAAAGGAAGCTATTGACTATGAAAATGGTGTGCTTGGCGGTGTGTCTTCTGTATTGCAGGCATTTACAGCACCAGGTGAGGCAATTCTTCTTCATTCACCAGCATACATTGGATTTATCGGAACCATCACTAACATGGGACGAAAGATCGTTTACAGTCCATTAAAGAAGGACGAGCAGGGTGTATGGCGCATGGATTATGAGGATATGGATAAGAAGCTTAAGGAAAATCATATTCATCTGGCAATCTTTTGCACTCCTCACAACCCGTGTGGCCGTGTATGGGAGCGTGAAGAGATTGAGAAGGCAATGGAAGTTTATGAAAAGAATAAGTGTCTTGTCATTTCAGATGAGATCTGGTCTGATCTGACCTTAGAGGGTCATAAGCATATCCCGACACAAAGCGTGAATGATTATGCTCATGAACATACCTTTGCTTTCTACGCGCCGTCAAAGACATTTAATCTGGCAGGTCTTGTAGGATCCTACCACATTGTATATAATAGCTATCTGCGTGACCGTTTGATGGAAGCAGAAAAGTGCAGTCATTACAATAGTGCAAATGTTCTTTCTATCAGTGCACTGATGGGTGCTTATACAAAGGAAGGTGCTGAGTGGGTTGATGAACTTCGCGAAGTTCTGACACAAAACGTTGATTATGCATATACATATATCACAACACATTTTGAGGGTGTTTCTGTGGCAAAGGCACAGGGAACCTACATGCTATATTTGGACTGCAGCGGCTGGCTTAAGGAACATCCTGAGATGACTATGGATGATCTGATCCGTGCCGGAATTGCAGTTGGCGTTGTATGGCAGGACGGAAGACCGTTTATGAATCCAAATACGATCCGTATGAATCTTGCAGTTCCACATGCGTTAGTAAAGGAAGCAATGGATCGTCTGGATAAATATGTATTTAACGCAAAGTAAGATATTTTAATTAGAGAGGATTAGCTGTCAAGAGGCAGCAAAAAAGGTTATTAGAATGGAAGCAATTCGATACGAGAATTCTGAAATTGATGAGAGGATTATCCGCGCCGTAACAGAGATCGGATATGAGGAGATGACACCAATTCAGCAGTCTGCTATTCCGGCACTGCTTGAAGGACGTGACATCATTGGACAGGCACAGACCGGAACTGGAAAAACAGCGGCATTTGGTATTCCGCTTGTTCAGATGATCGACCCGGAAGATGAGCGCGTGCAGGCAATCGTGCTTTGCCCGACCAGAGAACTGGCCATCCAGGCAGCAGATGAGCTGCGCCGCTACGCAAAATATCTGCCGGGTGTAAAAGTGCTTCCGGTGTACGGAGGACAGGATATTGAAAAACAGATCCGTTCTCTTCGCGGAAAGGTGTCAATTGTTGTTGGAACACCGGGAAGAGTTATGGATCATATGAGAAGACATACGTTAAAGCTTGAGGGCATCCGCATGGTTGTGCTGGATGAAGCTGACGAGATGTTAAATATGGGCTTTGTAGAGGATATTGAGACTATCCTTGCAGGTGTACCAGAGAATCATCAGACGGCATTGTTTTCAGCAACAATGCCGGATGAGATTCTTCGTATCACTGGCCGTTACCAGAAGGATGCACAGATGATTCAGATCGAGAGAAAGGAACTGACTATTCCGCTTGTCAAGCAGTACTATTATGAGGTACAAAGACAGAACAAGGAAGAGGTAGTATGCCGTTTGCTTGATTATTACAATCCAAAGCGTTCTTTGATTTTCTGTAACACAAAGCATATGGCAGATGTGCTTTGCGAGAACTTAAAGGGAAGAGGCTATTTTGCTGATGCACTTCATGGCGATTTAAGCCAGATGATGCGCGATAAGGTTATGAACAGCTTTAGAAATGGCACGACAGAAATTCTTATTGCAACAGATGTTGCAGCAAGAGGTCTCGATGTGGATGATGTTGAAGCTGTATTTAACTTTGATATTCCGCAGGATGTAGAGTATTATGTTCATCGTATTGGACGTACAGGACGTGCAGGAAGAAAGGGACGTTCCTTCACTCTTGTTGTCGGAAGAGAGATCTACCGTATCCGAGATATTGAGCGTATCTGCAATACACAGATCAAGCCTAGAATGGTTCCGTCTGTTGCAGATATCACACAGGCAAAGGCAAGCCAGATCTTTGATCAGGTTATGGAAGTGATTTCTAATAATGATCTGTCATCACTTCAAAAGAAGGTAGAGGACAAGATTGAAGAGGAGAATATCACGGCAATGGAGCTTTGTGCAGGTTTCTTAAAGCTTCATCTTGGAGATGACATGGAAGAAATTCCAGCAGAAAATTATATCGAAGAGATGAGAAAGAAGCGTGCTGAGAGAAAGGGCGGAAGAAGCGGCAGAAGAGACGACAGACGCGGTGATGATGACAGGCGCGAAGGCAAAGGCCGCCGCCGCAGACAAACTGACGAAGACGTTCTTGATATGATGCGTGAACACCGTCCAGGAAAGCGCAAGTCTGACAAGGCATTTGATAAAAAGTCTGATAAAAAATCGGATAAGAAATTTGAAAAAAAGGGAAGTGACAGAAAAAGATCAGACAAGTCTGAGAAGAAATCAAAGGGCTTGTTTGGAAAGGAGCGCACTTTCAAAAAGAACGATATTGATAAGAAGACAGGAAAGGCAAAGAAATGGAAGTAAGACAAAATCCACTTGGTAGTGCGCCGCTTGGCAAACTGCTTGTGAAATTTGCTGTTCCGTCGATCATCAGTATGCTGGTATCAGCACTGTATAACATCGTAGACCAGATCTTTATCGGTCAGGGCGTTGGCATGTATGGAAATGCGGCAACAAATGTTGCATTTCCGCTGACAACACTTGCCACAGCTGTCGGTCTGATGCTTGGAATCGGTGGAGCATCTAATTTTAATCTTGAAATGGGACGAAAGCATGAGGAGAATGCGAAAAAAATCGCAGGAACCGCGTTTGGAAGTCTGGTAATTGCCGGTGTGATCATTTGTATTGTGGCAAGAATTTTTCTTCGTCCGCTGATCACGGTGTTTGGTGCGACAGAGTATGTTATGGATTATGCAATGACATACGTAGGAATTACATCGCTTGGAATGCCGTTCTTTGTATTGACAACAGGCGGAACTCATCTGATTCGTGCCGACGGAAAGCCAACGTATTCTATGCTGTCCGCACTGGCAGGTGCAGTCATCAACACGATTCTTGACCCACTGTTCATTTTTGTATTCAAGTGGGGCATCGCAGGTGCAGCATGGGCTACTATTATTGGACAGTTTTTCTCAGCAATGTTAGTGCTTGGTTATCTGCCAAAATTCCATACAGTAAAGCTTTCGCTGCAGGATTTTATGCCAAAGCCGCGTTTCCTTAAGATGGTTATGGCACTTGGTGCAGCAGCCTGCTTTAACCAGCTGGCAATCTTTGTGACGCAGATTGTTATGAACAACGTGCTTCGTTACTACGGTGCGCTGTCTATCTACGGAAGCGATATTCCGCTTGCAGTAGTTGGCGTCGGCTCTAAGGTAAACATGGTGTTCTTGTCAATCGTCATAGGTATTTCACAGGGTGCACAGCCAATCATTGGATTTAACTACGGTGCAGCTCAGTACAGCCGTGTAAAGAAAACGTATCGTTTGGCAGCAACAGTGGCAACCATAATTGCCGTCATTGCGTTTGCAGGATTTCAGATATTTCCGCGTCAGATTACGGCGCTGTTTGGAAGTGGTGATGAGCTGTATGAGCAATTTGCAGTATCATACTTCCGCATTTTCATGTTCTGTACGTTCTTAAATGGTATTCAGCCGCTGACAGCAAACTTCTTCACTTCAATCGGAAAGGCACCGATGGGAATTTTCATTTCCATGACAAGACAGATCATCTTCTTGATCCCACTTGTACTGTTATTGCCGCTTGCATTTGGAATCGAAGGTGTCATGTTTGCTGGCCCGATCTCGGATGGTGTTGCAGGTGTGCTTGCTATCATACTTGTGCTTAGGCAATTTAAGAAAATGCCGGCAGAAGGACAGGCAAATTAAAAGATTATTATACAACAAAATGGGTATCTACAGGAAAATGAAACCTGTGGGTACCCATTTTTAATGACGTTTTATTCATCAATCTCGATAACTTTTTGAAGCATAGTTCCGACAAATTCAATGACTGGTCCAAGTACAAAAGCCATGAGTACTGTGACCACTCCAAGCTTGCCGCCAAAAATCAATGCAATTATTACGACAAATATGTCGAAGCCCATGCGCACAAAGCGAAATGGAATAGAAGAAGCTTTCTTTTTCAGTGCGTTCCAGATGATATACGGAACAGCATCATACGGCGCAGTTCCAAGATCAACATCCATATAGAGTGCAGCTGCGAAAATAAAGCAGATCAGCGAAGGAAACAGTACACAGATGCGCACTGTCATGGAAGTAAAAACGCCATCTGTGACAACACCAGCCGGGAGAACAATTCCCCAAAGCCAAGAGAAAAACTGCAGAGAGTAACCAACAAGAAACATGTTGGCAAGTGTTCCAAAGCCTAAGTTTCGTCCGCCAAAAATGATAACAAAAATAAGAAGAACAATGTTCATCAATGCCTGCCAGTCACCAATTGCCATACCAAGCTTATCTGATATTGCCAGATTCATCATTGTACAAGGGTCGGTGCCCATGTCACATAAAACAAGCCAGGACAGGCAAAACCCCATAAGGATAACAGCGAAAAGCACCAGAAGCAGACGGGGAACGAAATTTTTTCTTCGGTACATGTGAGTAAAAAAGTCTTTTGTAAAAATTGCGCTCATAAAAAAATCCTTTTGTATTGAATAGAGTACCCATCTGTAGTACAGACAAGCCATTTTTAAGTATAGCATAGTCTTACTGATTTGCAACAAAAAAATCAAACTTTCGGGCAGTGTCCCATAAGAAGTTCATTAATGCAAATATCAAAGTGATGGCTTAAATTGTAGAGATTATCAATAGTTGGAACAGAATCACCGTTCAACCAGTGGTAAATTGTTTGCGGACAGGAAAGTCCTAATATTTTCTGAAGGTCTTTTACAGTCATATCGTGCTGCTTCATCAATGAGCGCAGGTTCTGACCGATTTCTCTGGAGTCAAATTTTGGAATATCCCGCATTTGTTTTGTCTCCGTTTCTTTTGCTTTCTTGTCGTATTTACAGTAATACCAGAAAAAAGGCCAAAAAGCAAGAAAAATAGAACGCAGGATTCGACATAAGCTGTACTTTCGATAAATCTGCATCTTGCCGTAATGTGGAAAAGCGATATAATAAATAAAAGGGGAGGCAGGCACAAACAAAACAAAGAAATACAAAAAGAGAGGTGTACCATGAATATAAACTGGGATGCAAAAGGCTATAAGGAAAATTTTTCATTTGTACATGAATATGGCGAGGATGTGGTCAGTCTGTTAAAGAGTCCAAAGGGAGCTGCTGTGCTTGATTTAGGCTGTGGAAATGGAGCATTAAGTGTAAAACTTTTGGAAAAAGGCTATAAGGTAATTGGAATGGATGCATCAGAGGCGATGCTTGAAATTGCAAAAGCACAATATCCGCATATGACATTTTTGCAAGGCGATGCATGCAGCTTTCATCTTAAGGAACCATTGGATGCGATCTTTTCCAATGCAGTGTTCCATTGGATTGATGCTTCGATGCACCCTCATATGTTGTGTCATCTCGCTGGACAGTTAAAGACAGGCGGTGAGCTTGTATGTGAGTTTGGCGGAAATGGCTGTGCAGAGACCGTTCACGCTGCGTTAGAGCGCGCATTTGCAAAGAGAGGCCTAGTCTATCCAAGAGTCTTTTATTTTCCAACTATTGGAGAATATGCACCACTCTTAGAAGAAGCAGGTTTTCGCGTTGAATATGCGGTACTTTTTGACCGTCCAACAAAGCAGAAAACAGAAGATGGCTTTAAAGACTGGGTAAATATGTTTGATAAGGCACCGTTTGAAGGAATGGATGAAGCATTAAAAGATGAGATCATTGAAGAAGCCGAAGCAGAATCAAAAGAAAAATTATATCATGACGGCAGCTGGTATATTGATTACGTGAGAATACGTTTTCGTGCTGTAAAGTATTAAAAAGTTCCAAGCGGTTTAGGCTTGCTGCTTGATAAAAGAGAGAAGCTATGGTAACATAAAAGTATCAAAAATAGTCAAAAGCGGTTAGAAGAACATTGAAATATTGTAGAAAAATATATTGATTTATTTTATGACCTTGAAAAGGTGGTAAAGCAATTAGAAATGTGAGTGTGCCATCTGGGACACTAATTCGGCCACTGTACCTGTCCCTTTGGTCACTCAGATCAAGAATCACAAAATTGAGATAGTTCCTTTTTTTACCATATCCACGGAAAATATATGGTATTATATAAAATGATACCAAAAACAAATATACAAAATGGGCAGAGCAACTTGCAGGCATCAAAAGACTGGATTGGAGGAAAAGATGCAAACGATATTGGTGGTAGAAGACGATCATGATTTGAATCAGTCAATTGGATATTCTTTGAAAAAGTCAGGATATGCCGTTTGTGGTGTGACTTCCATTGAGAAGGCGAAGCAAATGTTTAATCGGAATCAAATTGATCTGATTCTTTTGGATGTGAATCTTCCAGATGGAGAAGGCTTTTCTTTTTGTCGGTGGGTAAAGGCAAAAAGAGAAGTTCCAGTTATGTATTTAACGGCCAGAGATATGGAGGAAGATGCTTTGGCAGGATATGATTCAGGAGCAGAGGATTATGTGATAAAACCATTTTCAATGAAGGTTTTACTAAAAAAAATCGATATTATTTTAAAAAGAGCAGTTCTAAGTAAGCGCATGATTTTTACAGATGAATATTTGTATATTGATTTAGAGAATGCAAAGGTGTTGGTAGAGGGGCAAGAATGCGCGATTACACCAACCGAGTTTCGCTTGCTTCGCCAATTCCTTCTGAATCAAGGTCAACTTCTTACTTATGATTTGCTATTGGAACGATTGTGGGACAGTGGAGGTCAGTTTGTAGATAAACATGCATTGGCGGTAAATGTGAACCGCCTTAGAGGAAAAATTGAAGATGAAAAACATAGATATATTTCAAATGTATACGGGATGGGATATCAATGGATTGGTTGACGATTGCAATAATAGGAATCTTATTGGTAATATTGTTAATTGTATTATGGGAAAAGCATCAAATGCAAAAAGAAGCGGAGTTGTTTGCAAGTCAGGTGGAGGAGGCTTTGGATGCAATCTTGTCAGGGAGAAAATGGAAGGTAAAGGAAGAACTTGAGGATAGTCTTTGGGGAAGAACAGGAACACAATTAGCAAAGGCAGAAGCTGTATTTTTGAAAAAGGCAGAGGAAAGTTTGCACGAAAAAGAAATCGTGAAAGGCTTAATTTCCGATATGTCGCATCAGACAAGAACACCGATTGCCAATATGAAGCTGTATATGGAACTTCTTGAAGAGGAAACGCTATCCGAAAATGGTTCGTTTTTTTTGACCAAAATGAAGGAGCAAATGGAAAAAATAGATTTCCTGATGCAGAATATGGTTAAAATGTCGAGGCTGGAAACGGGAATTCTTCAAATTCATCAAGAAAATAAAAGAATATACGAGACCATTCGGCGTGCAATTGCAAGCCTTGTACCGCAGGCAGCGTTGAAACAGATTGATTTGTATGTGGACTGTGATGAAACGATATGTTTTTTTCATGACAGTAAATGGACCGAGGAAGCAATTTATAATATTTTGGACAATGCACTAAAATACACCGAATCTGGCGGAAGCATCCATATTGAAGTGCAAAAGCAGGAATTGTTTTATAAAATCAGTGTTTCAGATACTGGAAAAGGAATTGCGCCAGAAAGACAGGCGGAGATTTTTACACGATTTTATCGTGAGCCGGAAGTGCATGATCAGCCGGGAGTTGGAATTGGACTCTATCTTGCAAGAAAAATAATCGAACTGCAAAACGGATATATAGAGGTTCAATCAGAAATAGGAAATGGTTCATGCTTTTGCCTATATTTTCCAGTGAAAAACGAATGAGACCTTTATCACAATTATGAGATCATTTGAGAATGAGATCAGTTTGTGATTTTTAAGAGGTATTCTGTTTTACAGCAAAGGAGGATACAAAGCTATGAACTATATTGTAGAAACAAAAAATTTAAAAAAGTATTATCAAATGGGTGATGCGACGGTAAAGGCATTGGATGGTATTGATTTTTGTGTGAAGGATCAAGAATTTATTGCAATTATCGGAAAAAGTGGGTCGGGAAAGAGCACACTTTTGCATATGTTAGGCGGGCTAGATACACCGACAGAAGGGGAAGTGTTGATAGAGGGAAAGAGCATTTTGAAGCTGAAAAAAGAACAGTTGGCGATCTTTCGCAGAAGAAAAATTGGATTCATTTTTCAAAATTATAATTTGGTTCCAGATCTTAACGTGTATGAGAATGTTATTCTCCCAGTGGAACTTGATGGAAGAAAAGTTGACACAGAATATGTGAATGGAATATTGAAGCTTTTGCGGATATCGGAGAAGAAAGATATGCTTCCGGGAACATTATCTGGTGGGCAACAGCAAAGAGTTGCGATCGCAAGGGCTCTTGCAACAAAGCCAGCTATTATTTTAGCAGATGAACCGACTGGAAATCTAGATTCTGCGACCAGTCATGAGGTGCTAGGGCTTTTAAAAATGGTCGCAAAACAATTTTGCCAAACGATCATTTTGATTACACATGACAGAGATATTGCACAGCTTGCAGACCGTATTGTACATATTGAAGATGGAAAAATTGTCAGCGATACCAAAGAAGGGATGTGATTGTCATGCTGAAAAATCCAAATCAAAAAATAATAAAAAGGATGGCATGGAACAATTTAAAGAGAAATGCGAGAAAAACAATTACATTGCTTTTTGCAGTCGTTCTTGCGTCATTTCTGATTTTTACGATATTTACGGTTGGAAATTCCTATTTTAAACTCCAGAAAATTCAAAATATTCGTATGTCGGGAGCAGAGTTTGATGCGATTCTATATGGGGTGACAGATGAACAGAAGCAACTATGTGAAGAAAATCCGAATATTACACTGACAGGTACAGCGGGAAGTTGTGGATGGGTAGAGAAGACCGATAAGGATTCTACTCCAAATGTAGGGCTGATCTGGGCGGATGATGCCTATTGGACACAGATGATGGCGCCTGTGAGAGAAAAGCTAGAAGGAACGTATCCTACAGCTTTCAATGAAATAATGGTAACAAAAAAAGCATTAAAGGAATGTGGATACGAAACTCTTAAGGTGGGTGATACCTTTTCGATGTCCTATGGAACTTATGATGGCATTCAGACAGGAAATTTTAAAATTAGCGGAATTTGGGATGGATACGGACCAAAGAAACTATTTTATGTATCAAAAGAATTTTATGATAAGTCGGGCTGGAAACTCTCACAGGCTGCTTCTGGTCGTTATTTTATTGATTTCAAGCAAAAATTTATGACGACAAAAGAACAGAATGCCTTTATTGAAAGTATGAATCTTGGAAAGCAGCAGAATGTTTTCTTTATTGCAGGTCTCGGCAATTCGTTTTCCTTGCTTGTAGGGCTGATTGGACTTGTTGTTGTTACTTGCCTGTGTGCCTATTTGCTTATTTATAATATTCTACATCTTTCAGTTTCTGGAAAAGTACGCTATTACGGTCTGCTTCAGACAGTCGGGATGACACAGAAACAGATAAAACAAATGCTACAAAAACAGATGTTAATAATTGGTTTTATCGGAATAATCGTGGGATGTCTAATAGGTGTATTTGTGTCATTTTCTCTGATTCCAATAGTGGTAAAATCGCTTGGAATCAAAGAGAATTATGTGGATTCTAGTATGGTTTGTTTTCACCCGACTGTTTTACTCGCCACCATTTTGCTAGTTGGATTTACGATCTTTTCTGCAAATAGAAAACCTGTTAAAATGGCAACAGCAGTCTCACCAATAGAAGCGCTAGGGTATCGATCTGCTTCAAAATTGAAAAAAACAAAACGAGCAGGAAAGTCGAAGGTAATAAATAGACTTTGTTTGGAGCAACTTGTAAAGGATAAAAAACGAACTACTGTTGTATTATTGTCATTGGCAGCAAGCTTGTCTGTGTATCTTTGTATTGTGACGATGCTAGACAGTCAGGCGGCAAGAACGATTGTGTCAAATAATATGGATGCGGATATCGAGATCAAAAATGACACTGCAACGAAAGAACATAAAAAAGACAGAAAGGATATTCTGGATGAATCAATCGTAACGTCAATCAAAGACCTTGACGGAGTGTCAGAAGTACATCCGGTGGTATTTGCCGAGATTACAGTACCATGGGAGCCAGATTTTTCTGACATGTGGATGAAAGAATTCTATGAAAAATGGTTGACGGTTCCATACAGTCAGGAAAAAGAAGAATATCAAAATCACCCTGAAAATTTTGGGTCCTCTTTGATTGGAATTGATGAACAAGAGTTTGATTTTTTAAATAAAAACTTGGAACAGCCAATCAATAAAGAGGAGTTTCTTTTAGGGAAAACTTGCATTATTTATCGGAATGGGTTGGATTTATCAAATTCGGATTTAGTCGGGAAAAAAGTGACCTGTGCTTTGTACAGTGACAATCATATAATGCAGACGTTTAAGATAGGAGGTGTGACGGACGAGAGCTATTATACGGCACTTTTGGGCTATCCACCTACAATTATCACAAGTGATCAGGTGGTGAAAAATTTTGCAAATGAAAGCATTACGTTAAAAATCGGCGTGAAATATACAAAAGAATATGACAGAAATATCGAAAAAGAAATTTTAAAATTGCTAGAAGCAAATGTTAATGCAAAAGATTTTTCATGGGATTCTAAAATTGAGGAGGCAGATGAAATCAAAAATGCACAAGGTTATATGCCACAGATCGGAATGGGAATCGTCCTAATTTTGGCATTCATTGGAATTATGAATTACATCAATACATGTGTAGTAAATGTGCAAAATCGTATGACAGAATTTTCCATCATGGAGAGCATTGGAATGACGCCAAGGCAGCTTCTTTTGATGCTGATCAAGGAAGGCATTTTGTACGCTGGGGGTGTATGGATGGTTACGTTAACAGTGGGAATGGGTGTGACCTATGTGATCTACCAGTCAATGAACTATCGAAAAGTCCCATTTTCAATCCCACTATTAGCTATTTTGGTTGCAGCAGTTGTAAGCTTCTTAGTTTGCATCGTGGTTCCAGCAGTTACTTGGCTGATCTTAGAAAAGAATGGTTCCTTGGTTCAGAGAATAAAAGGAATTGAATAAACGGTGGGGCTAGGAAAAGTGGTACTTTTCCTAGCCCATTACATGTGTAAATCAAATTTAATGTTCAAAATTAATTCTGAGTAGTTGGTCTTTCAGTTTTTAAATTAACAATTATGAATAAATTTGCGATACAGCACACATGCGACAGCGGCAGTAATAAACTCAGTCAACCACATCGCATGCCATACACCATTTGCATCAAAGAATCTAGTTAAAATAAGCGCAGCTGGAATGATGACAACTATATAGCGCATCAGTGAGATCACAAGTGATGGAGCACCTTTTCCGAGTCCTTCAAGTGCACCGGAAACGGTGACAGAAATCGAGGATATGATAAAGCCGATGCTAATAATGCGAAGAGCAGAAGCACCAAGGCGAATCGTTTCTGCATTAGAGGTGAAAAGTCCTATCAAGGAGCTTGGAATAGCAAGACAAAGTGCAGTACCGATTACCATGACACCAGATATAAGAATCAGAGAATCAAAGAAAATCTGCTTTACACGAGCATGTTCACCTGCACCATAATTGTAGCCAATCAAAGGACGCATTCCCTGAACAACACCATTTCCAGTCAGATAAAGGAAGGTCTGGAGCTTATAGTAGGCACCAAGAACAAGCACATAAGACTGGGAATATGCAGCCAAAATTCCATTTAATGTGGAGACAAGCAGTGAAGGAAGCGCCAAATTTAATGTGGCAGGAATGCCGACAGTATAAAGGCGAAGTAATAGTTGCTTGCTTGGCTTGCAGCAGGAAAGAGAAAATGTTACAGGCAGTGGACGAACAACGCAGAAAACAAGGTAAATTACAAGAGACAGCATTTGTCCAATGGCAGTTGCAATTGCAGCACCTTCAATTCCCATTGCTGGAAAAGGTCCGATGCCAAAGATCATAATCGGATCCAGAATGATGTTTCCGATACAGCCCGCCATCATGGCAACCATCGAAACCTTCATGCGTCCTGTTGCCTGAAAAATTTTTTCAAGAGATACTGAAATTCCAATTGGAATTGAGAAACTAAGGGTGATTCTTGCATAACGAATACCTAAAGATATCACGTCCTGATCAGTTGTAAACAGCTCCAAAAAAGGTCGAATAAAGGTTAGACAGACAATCATAAGAAGCAGTCCGTGAAATGCATTTAATAATGTGCCAAGTGAGGCAGCACGGTCGGCTTCTTTTTTATTTCCAGCACCAAGGTGGATGGAAATAACAGCATTTGTTCCAATTGCAAAGCCAACGGTGATTGCCATAATCAAGTTTTGAATTGGATAAACAAGAGAGAGTGCAGTCATGGCATTGTCGCTTATTTTTGCGATAAAGATGCTGTCAACAATGTTATACAAAGAATTGACAAGCATAGACAGCGTCATAGGCAGTGCCATAGAAACTACAAGCGGCAGCACTGGTTTTTGCTTCATGTAAGTTTGATCCATAAAAAAAGAACTCCTTTCTGCTTTAAAGCGTTCTCACGAAAACATTTATTGGTTTTGCTGCGCAAAAAAATACCGCACAACAAATACGGGAACACAGAGAACGTAGTATTGTTGTGTGGCGAAAAATAAAGATATCTTAATTTAATTAGTCTTTATGAAAAGTCCACGGCCGGAATCCGGTTTTAGTACCAACATAGAATAGCAAAAATAAAGAGAGATGTCAAGCTTGACAAACAGGAAAAGATGCTATACTGTTGAGTTATGGTTACAGTTCATGCGTCATGCTACGAAAGCCCTTCGGGCTTTGCAGCAATATTGTTTTATCCATTAACTGTAACAGATTATGGTTAAAGATGAAAGAAAGGCAGAAAATTATGAAAATTTACGCATTTGGAGTAAGAGAGGATGAAAAACAGGCATTTGAGCAGATTTCTGCTCAGTGTGGTGTAGAGGTTACGCTTTCAGATGAGACACCATCACTTGAGAATGCCGATCTTGTAAAGGGATATGAGGGTGTTACAGTGCTTGGCATGGGAAATATTGACAGGGATTTATTAAGATGCTACAGCGAGAATGGTGTGCGTTTTCTCTCTACAAGAACTATCGGTTATAACAACATTGATTTGGTGGCAGCAAAAGAGCTTGGAATTAAAGTCTGCAATGCAGCCTACCCGCCAAACGGTGTTGCAGACTTTACGGTAATGATGATTTTAATGTGCCTTCGCCAGTATAAGCAGGCACTATGGAGAGGCCAGGTCAATGACTTTTCCTTGCAGGGACTGCAGGGGCGTGATATGAATGAACTTACAATAGGTGTCATGGGTACTGGACGAATTGGCCTTCAAGTATTAAAAAACTTGTCAGGCTTTGGCTGTCGTTTGCTTGCTTATGATATTTATAAAAATCCAGAGGCAGAGAAACTTGCAACATATGTAGATCAGGATACAATCTATAAGGAATGCGATGTCATAAGCCTTCATATGCCGTTGTTTGATTCTACGTATCACATTATTAATCACGAGACAATCGCAAAGATGAAAGATGGCGTAATTTTAATTAACTGCGCAAGAGGCGGACTGACTGACATTGATGCATTGGTAGATGGCGTTGAATCAGAGAAGATTGGTGCGCTTGGCATGGATACCGTAGAGGGCGAAGAAGGTATTGTGCACGAAGACAGAAGAACAGATATCATCTCCAACCGCAACTGGTTTTATCTTCATCAGTTTCGCAATGTCATCATGACACAGCACATGGCATTCTACACAAAAGAAGCAGTAGAGAGCATGGTACGCTGCGGCGTAGAGGGCATTGTGCAGATGGAAAAGACAGGAAGCTGCAGCACAATGCTGACGAAATAAATAATCACTTTACATTGTGCACACTGAAAATACTTAATATAGGTACAGTGTGCACATTGATACAATAATGATTTTATGATAAACTACATTCAAGATTGACAGAGGAAAGAGAGGCATTTAAAGGAAAGCAAAGTTCAATGAGGAACATTTCCCTGCCGATCTATTTCTATAGTCAAAATACTTTAATGAATTAAAGCAAAACAGCACAATGGTGAAATGGAGGAATCAGATATGAGAAAATATACAGCAATGGGACTTACAGCAGTGCTGGTAGCAGCATCATTTCCGGCAGCCGTACTGGCAGATGAGACAGATGTAAAGAGTGTAAGAATTGGAGCACCATATGATCCGGTTACTATGGATTACGCAGAATTAAATGTAGATCCGGCAACATATATTGATACCTTAATCAGTGATACCCTGATTCGCAGTAAGCAGGGTGAGTACATTGGAGGAGCAGCAGATAGCTGGGAAACAAGCGAGGATGGAAAGACTTGGACTTTTAAGCTGAAGGAAGGCTTAACTTACAGCGATGGAAAGACACCGATTACATCCGAGGATTTTGTTTATGCAGCAAAGCGCCTGATTGATCCAGAGGCAGGTCACTACAATGCAGAGAATGGCTATATTCTGGAGAATGGCGAGGAATATTATGCAGGAGAGTGTGAGTGGGACGAGGTTGGTATAAAGGCAGTAGATGATCTGACAATCGAGTATACCTTCAAGAATCCACAGTATGAGAGCACATTTACATCTGCAAGCTTATTTGCACCACTTGAGGAGTCCTTTGTTGATTCACTTGGAACAGAGTATGGTTCTTCAGCAGATAAAATTTTGACAAATGGACCGTTCATCGTGTCAGATTGGGTATCTGATTCTACCATGACACTTGTAAAGAACGAGAACTACTGGGATGCAGACAGTATCAATATGGACGAGATGGATTTTAAATTTAACGTAACAGGTGATACTGGCGTAGATATGATGCTTGCAGATGAGCTTGATTTTGTTCCAAATGGAAGTGCTATGCAGCAGCAGACACTGGTAGATGCAGGCTTTGAGAGCAGCAAGTACACTACCTCTTATCACTGCCTGAATATCAACCATGCAGGAAAGACAGAGGAAACAGGATTGTTCCTTGGCAATGCAAACTTTAGAAAGGCAGTCAGCTATGCAATCGACCGTACTGCACTTTGTGCATCTGTTATGACAGGTGACGAGCCGGCAAATCGTCTGACTGCACCGTCCGAGGCAGGTGTAACTGGTACATTTGACGAGGAGTTTGAATACGAGGGATGGCCGGCAAGTGCAGATGCAGAGAAGGCACAGGAGTACTTAAATGCAGCACTTGATGAGCTTGGAAAGACAGCTGATGAGATTCCAACATTCGAGCTTCTTTGCTATGAGTCACAGGGAAGCATCGATGTACTGGCAGCTGTTCAGGATATGTTAAAGAAAAATCTTGGCATTGAGACAACTATCAATTCTCAGACAATTCAGGTAATGGTATCAAATGCAACGAGCGGTGAATACGATTTCTGGTACGGCGGAAATTCTCTTGAGATTCCGGATGCATTGTCAGGATTTTTAAGCAGTTACACAAGTTCAAATCAGTCTGCACTTAGAGGCTATTCAAATGAGGAATATGATAAGCTGTATGATGAAGCAATTGCTTCCCCAACTATTGAGGAGAGAAAGGCAAACTACTTCGAGGTTGAAAAATTCTTCTGTGATAACACACTGAATCTGATCCTTGGTTGGGCAGATGGAGGTTTCCAGTATAAGAGTGGTTACACAGGTTTCTACAATACCGTTGAGACTGATTTTACTTATCTGGACTTTGCTGAGTAATTAAAGAGACAGCTATAAAATAAAAGACGCCGATCTGCGGAAACTCCAAAGAGAGGCGTCTATTTTTTTAGGAGGAAATATGCTCAAATATATTGGAAAAAAAGTATTGATTGCAATCGCGACAGTCTTTGTGCTGGCAACGGCAACATTCTTTTTAATGAAGCTGATTCCGGGTGATCCATTCTTAAATGATAAGATCCCGGTGGCCGTGCAGGATAAGCAAAGAGCGTTTTATGGTCTTGATAAGCCAGTACCGCAGCAATACCTGACTTATATGAATAACTTGCTGCATGGAGATCTTGGTTATTCCATCAAAAAGACAGGAAAAACAGTAGTGGATATCATTAAGGAAGCCTTCCCTGTGTCTGCAAAGCTTGGTTTGATTTCATTACTTTTTGCAGAGGCAGTTGGTCTTTTCTTTGGTATTTTATGTGCTCAGTTTCGAGGAAAATGGCCGGATTATCTGTTGATGGTAGTGGCAGTTTTAGGAATTGCCCTTCCAAGTATGGTGTTAGGTCCGATTCTTCGTATGATTTTTGGTGTAAAGCTTGGCATCCTTCCAGTAACAGGATGGGGAAAACCAAATCAGATTATACTTCCGGCACTTGTTCTTGGTCTTGGAACAGTTGCAGGAAATACAAGAAATATGAGAGCGAGTATGTTAGCCATAACAACACAGGATTATGTAAAGACGGCAAGAGCGAAAGGTCTTTCGCCAATTCGCGTCGTATTAAAGCATCAGTTTAAAAACTCACTTGTTCCAATCATTCCAAATCTTGGTGTGCAGATCGCAGGTGTTTTGATGGGCTCATTTGTCGTAGAGAGCATGTTTTTAATTCCTGGACTGGGACGATATTTTGTCGATTCAGTCACTAATCTTGATTATCCGCTGATCATGGGTCTTACAGTATTTTATGGTGCATTTCTAGTTACAATGAATCTAATAGTTGATGTACTGTATGGATTAATCGATCCGCGAATCCGCGTAAAGTAAAGGAGAAAAGATGAATACTGATACAACAAAAAAAGTGCAAGCTGCAGAAGTAACATTTGCAGATGATGCGTTTTCTCCACTTCCAGAGGGAGCACTTGATCAGGATCAGATTGCAAGGAAAAAGACAACCTATTTTAAGGATGTATGGAGAAATTTTAAGAAGAATAAGCCAGCTGTAA
>OGEU01000543.1_pt1 | contig 38801 bp, 32 predicted proteins | sample 1570651 | NCBI WGS metagenome assembly OGEU01 (sample SAMEA2582129, study PRJEB24529) | metagenome | biome: Human gut stool | place: China | collected 2011 | reverse complement strand
TGGGATCCGACTACATCCTGCACAACGACTACGCCCTGGACGATGATGGCAACATCGTGATGCTCGCCACCGAGCTGAACCGCAGCGACAACGCCGTACAGGATCAGGTCATCAAACTCGACACCACCACCGGCGAAGTGACCGGCCTGCTCGATTTCGGCGAGATGTTCGCCGACTACAAGGCCTCCTCCACGCATGCGGGCACCGACGAATCGGATTCCAACGCGAAGAACCGCTGGGACTGGCTGCACTGCAATACCATCCAACTGCTGGAAGACGGCTCCGCCCTGTTCTCCGCACGAGAGACGTCGACCATCATCAAAGTGAACGACTTGGAATCGAAACCGACGCTCGCCTACATGATCGGCGAAGCATCCGTGTGGGCCGGTACCGACGAAGCCGACTCGTTCCTCACCAAATCCGGCTCGTTCCCCGACACCGGCGGACAGCATTCGATCACCTACGTAACCGATGATTCACTGCCGGACGGCCAGTACTATCTGTACATGTTCAACAACAACTTCGGCACCGCCCTGACCCGACCCGAGTTCGACTGGTCCGTGATCGACGGCATTTCGACGGAGTTCTCCTCCGACACGGCGCGCTCGCAGTACCGCAAGTATCTGGTCGATGAGAACGCCGGCACGTACAGTGAAGTGTCGTCGTTTGACGTGCCCTATTCGCCGTACGTCTCCTCCGCGCAGGAGCTCGACAACGGCAACATCCTCATCGATTCGGGCATGAAGGGCCTGTTCGGGCAATACTCGTCCGATGGCACGCTGCTGTCCGAGTTCAGGATGACGCTCAACACCAGCTATATCTACCGCGTCTACTCTTACGATTTCCAAGGTTTCTATTTCGCCTGACCACACCCACCGACGACTCACGCCGATTGAAGATGGTCACTATACAATGATTCCCATGGGATTATTCGATACGCTCTTCACCGCCAAACACGACACCCCCATCTCGACCGTGACCTTCACGCTCGACAACGCCGCACATACCTATGAGGACGGCAATATCGGCCTGGATGCCACAACGCTGACCATCACGCCCTCCGATAGGCGGGTGGCGGTGATCGGCCTGAATGGTTCCGGCAAGACCACGTTGCTGAAACTGCTTGACGGGGCATTGCCAGCCACCGCAGGCTCGGTCCGGATCACGGCCGACGGCACGGATTACGATCCATCCGTAAAGCGTGACCTGAAGCGTGTCGAGGATTGTATCGGACGCGTACGCCGCGAGGAGATTCCGAACGGCTATTACCAGGCCTCCTCGATACGCGAGGCGATCGACCAGCCGTTGAAAAAACATAAGGTTCCGGAAAGCGAACGTCAGGCGATCATCGGCAATCTGTTCGCTCATTTCGACCTGGCATCGGTCGCGAAGGAACCCGCTTCCGCCTTGGATGGCGAGAAACGGCATCTGCTGGCGATCGCTTCCGCGCTGAGCTTCTCCCCTGCCGCAATCGTAGCCGATGAACCGACCAAGGGATTGGATGAGGTCGCTTCGGACAACGTGGCCAAGGCGCTGTTCAGCTATGACAGGCAGGTGATCTTCGCCACGCACGACACGGCACTCATCACCCGCCCCGAATATGCCATCGACCGTACGCTCGTGGTCGACGAGCACAACGTGGTCTTCGATGGCACGCCCCATGACGCCGTCGCCTTCTACACCGACCTCATCCGAGCCAAGTATGAGGCATCCAGATTCCCTCAATCTGCCGACGCTGACGGCCGCTCAGCGTCGGCAGATTGAGAAGGACTAGCCGATCAGTTCGTTGACGGTGTCAAGCACGATTTGAACGTTACGCCGAAAATCCTCCGGCTCCGGCAGCAGGGAAATCGCCAGATAGCCGTTTGACGTCATGTCGAAGAAGTAACCGGGCTGTCCGGAAACGCCATGCCGCTCGATCATGGCAAGCACCAGCTCGTTTTCGTCAAGCACGCTTGGCACGCGCAGAAGCACATTCCAGCCGCCTTCCGCCCGCAGCACGCTGACCAGACCATTCGGGTCCGTCTTCAGCATGGCGTGCAATGTCTGGAGATTGCTGCGCACACGCGCCCGTACACGTGTGGCTTGCTCCGGTGCGGCCTGAAGCATCGACGGAATCCGTTGGGCGATGATCTCACTCATCGGCAGATAGTCGTCGGCGATCACGTCCAGCCTGCGTTTGGCCGCGGCCACGTCCTCGACGGGTCCGGAGACCTGGATCCAACCGACTTTGGCGTGCGGTGCGGCGAGCATTTTCGAAAACCCGTCCAGCGCGAACGTAAGCACGCCATGCTCACCCGCCAATCGTGCGTTGCCTTCGAACGGTTCGAGATCGTAATCATAGAACACTTCGTCGGCGATGATGGCCACCCCATGCTCACGGCACAGTTGCACTATCGCCTCGCGTTCCGGCGTCTTGACATACGAGCCGGTGGGATTGTTGGGGTTGATGAGTATCAGCGCACGGATACGTCCACCATGTTCACCTTCCAATGCCTCGCGGAGCTCGGCGACATCAATGTACCAGGAGCCGTCGAATCGTTGCTGGTATTCAATCGTATCGACGCATTCGAGACGTGCGATGGATTCGATGAGCGGATAGCCCGGCTTCGGCGCGAGCACGGCATCGCCGGCATCGCATAGCAGCTTGATCAGCCAGGAATACGCTTCCGACGTGGAGCTCAGGATATAGAGGTCATCCGCTTCGCAGCGTCCGTTCCCCCGCCCGTTAAGGAACGTCGCCAATGCCTCGCGCGCATACCGTTGTCCTTTCGGTTCGGCGGAATAGACCTCCGGCACCGATGCCGGGGCAAGACCATGTCGGGTCGGATTGGAATCGTTCAGTTTGCCGAGGGTCACGCCTTGGCGTTTGGCCGCGGCCTCCTCCACCGCGATCGGATTGGGCTCACTGATATCGACTCGAAAAGAAAAACGCATGACTCCACCCTACTCCCCGGACGTACGGAAAAGGCCGCCTGACGAATCAGACGGCCTTGAACGATCGATGCTACGGAATCACTTCATCTTGGTGCTCGCATAGTACGCAGCGCCGATGATGCCGGCCTCGTTGTGCAGCTTGGCCGCGACGATCGGGGTCTTGATGTCGATGTACGGCAGGAACTTCTCGGACACGCGGGACACACCGCCGCCGACGACGAACAGCTGCGGATCCAGATAGAACTCCATGAGGGAGTAGTACTTGGTCAGACGCTTGGCCCACTTCTTGTAGCCCATGTCGAGCTTCTCACGGACGGATGAGGCGGCGTACTTCTCGGCATCGCCCTTGCCCTTGAGCAGTTCCAGATGGCCGAGCTCTGTGTTCGGGATGAGTTCACCGTTGAAAATCAGGGCGGTGCCGATGCCGGTACCCAAAGTGGTGGCCACGACCAGGCCGTTCTGCCCCTTGGCGGCGCCGAACTGCTGTTCGGCAAGGCCCGCGGCGTCGGCGTCGTTCACCACGGTGACCGGACGACCGCATGCCTCGGAGAATACCTCGGTGACGTCCACGCCAACCCAAGACTGATCCAGATTGGCCATGTAGCCGAGCTTCTCTCCCACATGAATCGGAGCCGGGAAAGCGATGCCGACCGGAGCGGTCTCCGGAACCTCAAAATGCTCGAGCTGCTGGCGAACGATTTCACCGACGGCCTTCGGAGTGGACACCTCCGGAGTAAGAATCTTCAGACGAGGCTCAGCAAATTCGCCCTTCTCCAGGTTAACCGGGGCGGCCTTAATGCCGGAGCCGCCGATGTCAACGCCGAAGGCTTGTGCAGTCTCAATCATCTCTGACCTCTCTATGCAGGTAATGGTGGGTGTAATCGAACCGGTATCCGCCATAGTAACTCGTGCCATACCCACTACACGCGCGGAACGCACAAATAGTGAATACGATTGCATGATTTGCCATACTTAACCGACTCAACATTCCGCTCCCCCGAGATGGATAACGATTGCGCCCCCGACCGGCCGCCTGAAACCGTAACCGGACCTCACCTATATCCATACCGGCGCGTATATATGGTTCCGCAAGTTTCAGGGAAGGTGAAAACCCTTACTGGCGGTAACGGTGAAACCGATGACCATAACGGCCCACCACCGAAGCCCGCGACCCGCGAATGCGGCTGATCCGGTGAGAATCCGGGGCCAACGGTCAAAGTCCGGATGGAAGAAACGGAGCTCACCATGAGTGTATCTTCGCATAGCACGCAGCAGTCCAACAACCAGTCCCGACCGGACAACGAGCATTCCACTGGAGTGGCCGATTCGGGTCGCTGGTCCACCAAACGCATCGCCATGTACGCGCTGTTCGTGGCATTGGCCATGGCCGTCAGTCTCATAGAATTCCCGATCATCCCGGGCGTGCAGTGGCTCAAGTACGATCCGTCGGGCATCGTCTGCCTCGTGGCGGGCTTCGCATTCGGCCCTTCGGCGGCCGTGATCGTGAGCGTACTCGGCTTCGTCCCTCATCTGTTTACCAATCCGTGGGGTACGCTGATGGCGGTGCTCGTGGCATTGGCGCTATCGGTGCCGGCCTCGCTCATCTACCGCAGGAACAAGACCCGCAAAGGCGCGTTGCTCGGCATCGTCGTCGGTGCGATCATCGCGCTCGCGGCGGCAATCGTAGGTAACATCATCGTCACGCCGTTCTATGCGCACATGACCACCGCGCAGGTCGTGGCACTGATCATTCCGGCACTCCTGCCGTTCAACGCATTGAAGTTCACGATCCACGGCGTAGTCACTTTCCTGGTCTACAAGCCGATCTCCAACCTGCTGAACCATTGATGTCGAACACTCCCGTCATCGAGCTGCATGACGTTCGCTTCAGCTATGACCACGGCGCCACCTGGGCGTTGGATGGCATCGACCTGACCATCCTGCAAGGCGAACGCATCTGTCTGACCGGCGCGAACGGTTCCGGCAAATCCACGTTGTCCCGTGTGATCGCCGGGCTGGTCGCGCCCGATTCGGGAACCGTCACGCTGCTCGGCAATGTCGCCTTCGATGATTCCGGCGCCTATGCCGACGCATACCGCACGGCCCGTCATGGTATCGGCGCCGTCTTCCAGCATCCGGAAGATCAGATCGTCACCACGATCACCGAGGATGATGTCGCCTTCGGTCCGGAGAATCTTGCAATCGCACATGATGATATCGGGACCAGGATCACCGCTTCTCTGAAAGCCGTCGGCATGCAGAACTACCGCAAGGCCAATCCGACCAGGCTGAGTGGCGGCCAACAACAACGCGTCGCGATTGCAGGCATGCTCGCCATGGATTCGCAAGTGCTGGTATTGGACGAGCCGACCGCCATGCTCGACCCGCAGGCGCGCGCCGACATCATGCGGGTGCTCGACGATCTGCAGGAACGCGGCACCACCATCATCCTGGTCACGCATCACATGGACGAGCTCGTGCACGCCGATCGTGTGGTCCGGCTGGAGCGGGGACGCGTGACGGACACCGGTTCCAAGGAAAACCGTCCTACATCCCCGTCGCATTCGACCGGCACTCTCCGACGGATTGGGAATCCGACCGAAAGCGCTTCGTCGCAATCCGCTCCCATCATCAAGGTACGTGATCTCGCCTATCGTTATCCGAACGCCGACTCATCCGTCTTCGAACATCTTTCGCTGACCATCAACCGGGGCGAGACGATAGCGCTTATGGGGCGCAACGGTGCAGGCAAAACCACCTTGGCCCGCATGCTTTGCGCATTGGAGACCCCACAATCCGGCTCCATCATCATCGACGGCATCACCGTTGCGCAAGCCGTCGGCTCCGGCGCATCGAAGCCGCTCAACCGCAAAGCCCGCGAAAAGCTCCGTGCCACCGTTGGCTTCGTCATGCAGCATCCGGAACGGCAGCTATTCGCCGAGACCGTCGCCGATGACATCGCCTACGGCCCACGCAATCAGCACCTGACCGAGGCACAGGTTCAGGAGCGGGTCGAGCAGTCCCTGCGGCTCTTGCACATCGAACATCTGAAGGATCGCTCCCCGTTCGATCTGTCCGGAGGCCAGCAGCGTCTCGTGGCCATCGCCGGTGTGATCGCCCGCAATCCACGCATACTCATCATGGACGAGCCAACCGCCGGACTCGACGAACAGGCGACCGTACGCGTGCACGAACTCATCCGCACGTTGCACGACGATGGCGTGACCACGCTCATCATCTCGCATTCGCAAGCGGAGGTCGACGCCATCGCCGATCGCACCATCACGCTTGAACCACAAGCGTCATCGACGATGCGGTCTGATGACGGCGAGCAGGATCCGTCCGCGGCCGCACCCATGAAATCGGGGCGGAGCGACGGCCGCAAGCCGTCCTTCATCGACGGTCTCGACCCACGTGTGAAGATGATATCCGCACTCGCACTGATGTTCTCCGCCTTCGCCATCAACTCCGGCCGGCAGTTGCTACTGTCCGCAATCTTCACCGGCATGATTATCGGCGCCGCCCGACTCAATCCATGGCGATTGCTGAGATCCGTGCACATGTTCCTGATGTTGTTTGCATGCTGTGGCCTGCTCAATGTCTTCTTCGTACGTTCCGGTACGACTGTGGCTCAGCTGGGACCGATCCCGATCACCGACGACGGCATCACCATCGCGCTGTTGTACGCCTGCCGGTTCGCCGTAGTCATCGTGCTGGGAGCGACATTCCTGAACACGACCACACCGACGGCAATGACCGACGCCTTCGAATCGTTACTGTCGCCTTGGAAGCGTTTCGGTATGCATACGCAGGAGACTGCGCTCGTCATGAGCCTGGCTCTACGCTTCCTGCCGACGCTCGGCACCGAGGCGAAATCCATCGTCGACGCTCAGGCGGCGCGTGGCGGCGTCATAGAGACCGGTTCGCCCGCACAACGCATCAAGGCGATGACGGCCATCATCATACCGGTGTTCGCGGGCACGATCCGGCACGCCGACAATCTGAGTCTCGCTCTTGATGCACGCTGCTATGAGGAAGGCGTGGAACGCACTCACTGGCGCGTCATGCGCGTCACCGCACGTGACATCGCTGCGGCCGCCGCAGTCATCGCCTATCTTGCGGCGTTGATCGCCTTGCCGGCGTTATGCTAGTGATTGTTCCGTCTGCGGTATCGCGACGATTAAGGAGCAGTGATGACGATGAAGTCAGGAATATCGAAGATTATCGAGCCGTTCGCCCTGGCTCACGTACGTCTGATTGTCGGAGATGCCAAGGGAACCGTATTGCCCGATATGACGGTTCTGGTCGGTGCGCATGGCCGGATCGAACGGGTCTCGCCAAGCTTCGACACCCCCGTTCCGGACGAATACCATTATCTTGACGGTACCGGAAAATATGCGATGCCAGGCCTGATTAACGCGCATACGCACCTGTTCTCGCAAGGACGCCCGTTGAATCCGAAGATGGCCACGCCGAAAGGCCAGCGCATCATCGCGGCCATGGTGCATTCGCCGTTCGGCAGACCATATGTCAACGCCATGGCGAAGGCGAGCATACGTACGCTGCTGGAGTCGGGCGTCACTACGATCCGTACGCTGGGCGATATCGGTTATGAGGCCGTGACGTTGCGTGATGAGATCGCCGCAAACGAAATGGTAGGCCCTCGTGTTCTGGCATCGGGACCGTTGCTGGCGATTCCCGACGGCCATGGCGCTCCCTTGATCGCGTTGGAAAGCGAAACCCCGCAAGAGGCACGTCTGCATACGCGCATGAACATCGAACATGGCGTCAATGCCATCAAGATCGCCGCAACCGGTGGCGTCACCGACTCCCAGGTGCTCGGAGAGGCCGGTTCCCCTCAGATGACCATCGAACAGATGCGCGCCATCTGCGACGAGGCCCACAACGCAGGCATCATCGTCGCCGCGCATGCGCAAGGCGCGGAGGGGGTTCGCAGAGCGTTGCAGGCTGGCGTGGACACCATCGAACATGGCAGCCGCCTTGATGATGAACTGATCGAACTGTTCACGCACAATCCGAATGCATTGCGCGGCCATTCCGCACTGGTGCCGACGCTTTCCGCAGGATTCCCGCTGTGCGCATTCGGCCGCGACATAACCGGCATCACCGAGATTCAGGCCGAGAATTCGAAACTCGTGGTCGACGGCATGATCGCCGGCGCCCGGGCCGCACATGACGCGGGCATTCCGGTCGGCGTCGGCACCGACACCGCCATGACTTTCGTAACGCAATACAATACGTGGCGCGAACTGGCGCTACTGGTGAAATTCGCCGGATTCACACCGGCCGAGGCCATCCATGCGGCCACCGCCGTGAATGCACGGATTCTCAACGTGTGCGCATCCACCGGTTCATTGGAGGATGGCAAGGTCGCCGACATGGTGGTGCTGGATGCCAATCCGCTGGAGTCTCTCGCCGCACTTGCCCGTCCGGCGCTGGTGATCGCCGCCGGTCATCCCGTATGGCATCCGCATGCCAAGCGGTTCGACGACATCGACCGCCTGCTTGATGAGGCGATGGAACGTACATGATACACAGGGTTTTACCGACCTCACGCTATGGTAGAGCGAGCGTTATCGAAAGACTTTGATGCCGCGGACAGCACGCGGAAAGTTACCCAGAGAAAGCGAAACATATATGGCACTTACCAAAAAGCAGATCAAGCAGTTGCGAGGCATGGCCAACAAGCTCAACCCGATCGTTCAGGTCGGCAAGAATGATTTGAGCGAGAACGCCATCAAGCAGGCGGATGACATCATCGAACGACGCGAGCTCATCAAGGGCTCCGTGCTCGACGGTTCCGGTCTGACCGCAAAGGAGGCCGGCGAAGGCTTGGCCGAGCAGCTCGATGCGGAGCTTGTGCAGGTGATCGGCAACCGGTTCGTGATCTACCGCCGTTCCCAACGCGATGACGTGGAGCATATCCGGCTCGTTCGCGAGTAAGCGACTTCCCCTGATGGAGATCCGCGGGAAGGAAACTCCTGAGAAGACAAAGGTGGGTTGGCATCCGGGAATGGATGGCAACCCACCTTTGCAATGAAAACAAACAATCGAAAGTCAGCGGGCCCTGCACCGCAGCGGCGTCAGCGCCCCCGATCCCATTCGGGCTTCCACGTGTACTGCATGTCGTAGGCGCTGGACCAGAACATGTACTCGTTCTCGACACCGGTTACGAAAATGTCGATTAGTTCCCGTTTGCGTTTTTCGGACAGTCCTTCGGCCAACCGTTCGATATGTTCGATCAACCATGCGGAGCCTTCCCAGAACTCCTCGGTCTTATACATATCGACCCAGCTCTTGTAAGGGTTGGCGTCCAGCGTGTCCGCGAATTCACGGGCGAGACGCTGGCCATAGTCGGCATATACCCACGCACACGGCAGCACGGCCACAAGAATGTCGACCAATTCCTTGCCATAGGCGATGGAAAGAATGTTCGACGTGTATGCGCGTGCGAATGCGGATTGCCGCACGCCGGTCATCTCCTCCTCACTCACGCCGTAGCCGGCCATATACTTGCGATGCACGTTGGTCTCCACGTTGAAGATCGCGCTTTGCACGCCGACCATGAACTGCATGACCTCGGTATCGTCGGTCTTGGTCAGGGCCAACGCGTGCACCTTGGCGTAATCGGAGAGATAGCGGTAATCCTGCAGCAAATAGAAGGCGAACTTCTCACGTTGCAGCGTACCCTCGCCAAGCTCACGTAGGAATGGCTGACGGTAGCCTTGCTCCCATACCAGATCGGCCGCCTCGCGCATGCGCTGCGCGAATGGGGGAAGATTGTCGAGCCGAACACCACGTGCCGGATCATATGGTTTGTTGATTGCAGACATCATATCGCTCAAAGATATGCCTCCCTACGCTGGTATTAACCATCAGGTTCAAAGGGTCAGGCCTTACGCCTATCTCAACCCGGTTGTACGGGTTCCCCTGCATTACGCCGTTCATTATGGCAATACCGGCAGACACCCCATCTCGCTCCCGTGACGTGCCGCCGAACGCGGAACGTCGCCTCCTATGTCAGCTCAGCAGATCAAGCAGATCGTCCTTGGTGAGCGAGCCGACGCCGCTCGAAGCGCCACCGTCGGTGAATTGCCGTGCCAGCCGGCTCTTGTCCCGCTGTAACTTCAGCATGCGCTCCTCAATGGTGTCTTTCGCCACAATCCGGTACACGTTCACGTCCTGTGTCTGCCCGATGCGGTGTGCGCGGTCAGTGGCTTGGTTCTGCGCAGCCTCATTCCACCAAGGATCGGCATGAATCACCACGGATGCACCGACCAAGTTCAGGCCGGTATTGCCGGCTTTGAGCGAGATCAGGAACACAGGCACATCATCGCCATTGAACTCATCCACCAACTCCACGCGCTTCCTCTTCGGCGTCTCACCGGTAATCGCATGGAACGCAACGCCGTGTTCGGCGAGTCGCACGCCAATCAGGTCAAGGAACGACGTGAACTGCGAGAAGATGAGCACCTTCTTGCCCTCATCCATGCAGTTGGCCACCAAATCGTCGATGGCTTCAAGCTTGGCCGAGCCGTTTTTCGCGTCCGCATACACCAACCGAGGATCGCAGCAAAGCTCGCGCAGCAACGTGAATTCCGCAAGAATGCGAATCCTGCTCGTGTTGAAATCGGCATCCCGTGTTTTGGTGAGTGCGGCGCGCAGCCGCTGTTCGTGCGCCGCATACAGTTTGCGCTGCTCCCCCGCCAGCTTCACGGTCACGACGTTCTCGAACTTGTCGGGCAGATCGGTAAGCACGTCCTTTTTCAACCGTCGTTTGATGAACAGGCCGACCAACGCCCGCAACTTGTCAGCCATGACGGACTGTTCCGGACCGGGCGCCAGAATCGGCTGCTCGTACCGTTCGCGGAATCGCGTATAAGTGCCCAGCAGCCCTGGCATAAGAAAATCGAAGATGCTCCACAGTTCGCTCAGACGGTTCTCGATTGGCGTGCCGGTCAATGCGAAGCGATGCGCGGCGTTCACCTGCTTGACCACTTTCGCCACCTTGGTGGCGTGGTTCTTGATGTATTGCGCCTCGTCGAGCACCATGCATGCGAACCTGCAGCCGGCGTATTCTGCGATATCGCGACGCAACAGATCGTAGGATGTAATGAGTATGTCCGGACCGTCCTCGCTTTCGGAGGATGCCTCGGAAACGGAGGATGACGAGGACTCCGATTCCACCATTGCCCGTAGCCGCCGCAGCACGTTGCGGCGTTCCGTCTTGGTGCCGGCTACGACCTCCACGGTAAAATCGGCCGTGAATTTCTCGCATTCCGCGGCCCAGTTGTAGACGAGCGATGCCGGGCAGACGATGAGCGTCGGGCCATTCCCCTTACGCGCCTCGACAAGGGCAAGCAGTTGCACGGATTTGCCCAGGCCCATCTCATCGGCGAGAATGCCACCGAATCCCTTGTCCCATAATGTGGAAAGCCAGCGGAATCCCTCCTCCTGATATGGCCGCAGCACGTTGCGCAACGCTTGCGGTACCTCATAGCGACTCGGATCGATGACCTTCACATCGTTGACATACGAGGTGAAGGATGCGTTTTTGCGTTCATCCGGCACCTGTGCGTCCAGTAGAAACGCCTGATAGCCCGGAATGGCGATGGTTCCGCCGTCAAGTTGCGTTCCGGTCAGGTCAAGATCCGAGGCAATACGATCGAGTTCACCCAAATCGGCATCCCGCAGATCCACGAAGGTGCCGTCGTGCAGCCGATGGTAGCGACGTCTGCGCCGATAACTGTCAAGCAGTGCACCGACCTCGTTCATCGGTACTTCGTCGGCGATCGGCGAAATCTCGACAAGGTTCGATTCGACCGACAACCCGACCTTGACGCTCGGCTTCGACGGAGACATCAAGCCGTCGAAGGCGGCAGTGGAGAACACCTGACCCATCGATTTGAGAATCTCCACGCCTTCGGTGATCAGCAGCAGAATGGCGTCTTCGTCCTCTTCCCTGACACGCGCCGGATCGGTGACGCTCCATGTCGGAAACAGCTGACGCGCCACTTGCACAGCGAGCGTCTCACATTCCTGATCGCGCTTGACCAGCGAAGCCTTGGATGTGGAATCGGGTTTGACGACGCCACGCAACTCCTTGGCTGCGGGGACCAGCTGAAATACGAAGTCCCCATATCGTGCCACGACTTCACAGGTCACTCCGTACAGGTCACGGTCCAGATAATATTCAATCCGGCATTCCGCACCGATCGCATAGGCGACTTCCTGCGGCACATGCAAGCCGATGCCGGCGTCGGCGAGCGCGGGAAGTATGGTGCGTGCGAACATGGGCCAGTCCTCTTCGGCGATGAATACGCCGTCCGGATCGCCTACGCATAGTGAGGAGAGCGGGCCGAATGCCGGTTCCATTGCGGCGGAGCAACGGTAGAGTGCGGTATCTGCGTAGCCATTGGTCTGGGCGCAGATCATATAACGGCTGTGTTGGCCCGTTACCGTGCCCATGATCACCTTGTCGGCGATGATGCGTATGCCGCGATCTTCACCGTGACGTTCGTACGATACGTTGAAGCCGAATGCCGGATTTCCTTCGATGATGTTGAGTTCGCCGACATGGCTCAGTCCGGAGGCGACCATGATGGACGTGGGCTTGCGTTGCGCCGGCCCGGCGATGTCGTCAGTCTCCATGGCATGCGTGTTCTCCGATGCCTCTCCGTTCGGGAGGGGCAATGGCAATGCGTCATGCAGGTCGAGCAGGTCACAGACCTCCCAATCGGTGAGGAGCAGGTCTCTTTGCACGGTTACGGCATCACCGTAGGAGTATTGGTTTTGCATCTGTGAGATGGCACGTGTAGCGAGCACTCGGTTGAGCAATGTCAGGACGCTTTGCGAGAACCGGTCGAGCATATCCGGCGTATGGGTGAAGGCCAGCTTACGCCCATATGATTCATAGGCTCCCGTTCGCATGTTGGATACGAATCTCGAGATGTTTTTCAGAACGTACGAGGTGTTGCCGTGGCCGATGCGCAGGCTCAGCGACCAGGTCGTTCCTTCGGTGAGCGTGATCGTCGGTTCAAGATGCACACTGCCCGGCAGCACGATGGCCGGGCCGTCGTTGTGGGAGCCGCCCGCTTTGCCATGGTGGTCGGGCGCCAGCCATCCTTGTTCTTCGCCCAATCGCTGTTTCGCATTGGCGATGCGTTTAAGCAGGTCGAGCTGGGAGTCCTTGTTCGACGTATGCCGTTCGGCATCGATTCGCCTCATGTAGTCGGCGATGTATCGTGGGGTGGCATTGCCCGGCTGGTAGCCGTGGAAACGTTCCGGGGTTTGCACGAACAGCATGATCATTGCGGCGAGGTGCTTGCACATGCCGGTATAGCGGGATCCGGTTCCGGCGGAACGTCCGTCGGCGCTTCGACGGAATCTCCGGCCGAAGCCGTGTGGGCTTTGGTAGGCGTCGGTATCATCGTTGCCGTCGTCCACGTGACCGAATGCGGGTTCCCTGCCGAAATCGTCGTAATCGTCGTAATCGGCATCCTCGTAATCGTAGATTTCGTCGTCATCGGAGAAACTACGATAGCCGAAACTATCGCGGTATCCTCTGTCGTGAGCGGAATCGGCGCCTGCGAAGGCAGGGCAGCTGCAGTAGCGTGCGAGCAGCAGCTGGTCGCCCATATCGACGGTGGCTTGCACCGTGTAGTTGATGGAAGGCGAAGTGGTGCCGCGTACGGAGGCGCTCAGTGTGATACGGTCCGCTTCAGGGTCGTTCAGACAGTACAGATCCCGCATCTTGGCGCGCCATTGGTTGGTGATGCCGCGGGCACGCTGAAGCACCGCCGTGTTGCATTCGCTATGCAGCTCGTCGGAAAGCCACGTGAGTTTGCCTGGCACTTTTCGCCTTTCGCCTCGCTCTGCCATTATGTTGTCGACGGTGCTGCCGTTATCTGGAGCGCTTGGTCAGCGGCTCCCATGGGTCAAGTTCCACCGGCTCCGCGGTAAGCAGCGAACGGGTGGCTTCATCGAGGTATTCCTTGCGGATGATGATCTCAGTCACATAGCGGTCGAACCATGCGTCGGACGCCACGTAGTATCCGTCGTCGCCGTTGTCTTTGCCCCAGCTGTTTTCGACCTTCCAACGGTTCGGTCTGCCGTCGCCGTCAAGGTTCACGCCGGTGAAGGTCATGGCGTGGTTGCTCGGAGAATCGCCGTATTCAAGGCCTTGCGCCTTATCGAAGGCGAATTCGGTGCCGAACAGTTGGTCCACGCGCACACTGTCGCGGTCGAAGTATCCCGCGGAACGCAGGGAAAACTGCATGCAGTCGCAGGCGAACCAGATCGGATGCCCGGCGCTGATCTGATCGATGGCCGCCTTCTTGAACGCGTCGAGCGGCACGTTGATGAATTCCATGTCACCCGCCTCAGCGACGTTCGCGGTGAAACGGATGCGGTAGCGCGTATTGAATGGGCGGGATTCCATCGGAACGTTGCATAGGGTGACCAGGCCGTTCACGTCGAGCGGCACGTACTTCCTGTAGAATTCGACCGGAGTGATGCCGAACTCGCGAATCTGCCTGCGCTCGTCCTTGCCGGATTTCGGTTTGTCAGCCTTCTTGTCGGAACCTATCCCGTCGGAACCGGCGTCCTTCTTGTCGTCGTCACTGGTGCGCACCAAAAAATCGAATGTCTCCGGCGGCTCGCCCAACGCAATCGCGCACATGCGGTATACGGTCGACATGTCCTCGTTTTTCAGCGTACGAAGCTCGTCGATCGGCGTACCGGCCGCATGCCTATCACGCAAATCGGCCGCGAACTCACGTAGCTTGGAGTTGAGATACTGTTTGAAGGCATCGGAATCCTTGGAATTCGCGGACTCCGGGTATGCGCTCTTCGGAACGAGCCCGTACTTGTTCACCAAGGCGGCGAACATTTGCCACCAGCCGCCATCATCGGCCGGACCATCGTTGATCTCCTGAAAGATACGGCTATCGGTCGGCTCATCGAGTGTGGCGAGCACGTTTTCCAGATACGTGTTGGATTTCTCCATCGCATCCCAGAAGAACAGGTATGTTTCCGAGAATTCGAAGTCGTCGAGGTTCCACGTATGCATGAGCTCGTAGCGCAGCGTGTTGAGCGAGGCGAACATCCAGCAACGGCCGGAACGACGCTGGTTGGTGATTGACCCCTGTTTCAGCTCGATGGAAAAGTCACGCGGCAGCGAGCGCTGTCCCTTGTAGTCGGTGGCCGCTTCGAGTACGCCGGTGGAGACGGCCGCATTGGCGGCCACGAGGTTGGCCCGATCGGAGTTGAAGTCTTCGGCGTACCGTTTGAGCAGTTGTCTGTCGATTGCCTTTTCGTTGGTGTCATTGGATTCGATCATGCCGTTGATTGTCGTCGTATGCCCCGACTTGCGGCGGGCGGCGGCCACATGAATGTGACCTTCGCATCTGTAGTCGTCGGAGGAGCTCAGGATTCTCCGCTGGTAGGCAGTCGCGGAACGTGCCACGGAATTTCAGGTCATGCCAGACTGCGGGGTCTGCGGTCATCGATTTTCGCTTTCGATTCGTTCGATGGCGCATTCCAGATCGCGCAATCGGCAGCGTAGCTCTGATTCCACGTCGACGCCATTGCGCTGGGCGTCACGCAGTATCGCGATGATCCGATCGGCGTACTGGTGGTCGTGGCCGGTATCGGACGACTGCGACTCGGCGGTGTATGCCTGTTCGAGTTGGGCCCGGTTCGCTGATTTGGCGACGCGTGAAACGACTTTGGCGGCTCTTGGCAGTGCGCCTTGGGCGTGTGAGATACCTTCGAGCACCGACTTGCGTTGCTTCTCCTTCTGTTTCATCCTCTCCCATAATTGCAGCGTCTCTTCAGCGGACTTCGGAGCATCCGATTCCGTTGCAACCGCATCATCGGGCATGAATACGTGCGGATGGCGGGTGATGAGCTTGTCGACCAAGCGGTCGCATACCTCATCGATGCCGAATGGATCGGTCTCGTCATGCGCGCACACCTGTGCCTGGAACACGGATTGCAGGAGCATATCGCCCAGTTCCTCGCGCATGTTCTCGCGGTCGTCGGTTTCGACCGCGTCGATGTACTCATAGGTTTCCTCGAGCAGAGGTTTGAGCAGGGATCGGTTCGTCTGCGAACCGTCCCACGGGCAGCCGCCCGGCTCGTGCAGTATTCGCACCACGGCCTTGACACGATCCAAGGCGGAGACCGCTTCGATTACCGGATTCAGCTTTGAGCAATACTCGAATCCTTCGGGAAGTTCGTACGCGTCACATGCAGCTTGAGTCATAACGCCGATTCTTGCCGCACGTCCCGACCGAATCATCACTGCCGCCGCTTTCATGCCGATGCGTGCCTTCATGCGGAATCAGTCTACGATGACTTCAGGGACCATGAGATGAGAAAGAGGAACCCGTGCGTTACCACAATGCAGTAATACGTCGTCTGATTGCCGTGAGCATGGCTTGTCTGTTGTCAATCGGCTTCGCCGCAGGCTATCATGCCGACTACTCCATGGCCGCAGAGGCTACCGATGATACTGGCGCCGGCGAGCTCGCCACCGATGTACTTGGCACACTTACCGTCAAGGGTCGTGCGCCGAAGACCGGGTACAAGCGGGCACAGTTCGGTGAAGCCTGGAAGGATGTCGACCATAACGGATGCGATACACGCAATGACATTCTTAACCGTGATTTGACGAACGTAAAGCATAAATCGCATACGCAGGATTGCGTGGTCAAATCCGGCAAGCTGCAGGACCCGTATACCGGTAAGGAAATCAAGTTTAAGAAAGGCGCGAAAACCTCTACCGCCGTGCAAATCGACCATGTGGTTTCCTTAAGCGACGCCTGGCAGAAGGGCGCACAGAAGCTTAGTAAGAGCAAGCGAACCGAACTCGCCAACGACCCGTATAATCTGCTAGCTGTAGACGGATCCGCCAATCAGAAAAAATCCGATGGTGATGCGGCTACGTGGCTGCCCTCCAACACAAGCTTCCGCTGCGAGTACGTGGCACGCCAGATCGGCGTGAAGCATAAGTATTCATTGTGGGTCACTCAGGCGGAGAAGGAAGCGATGAATAAGGTGCTGGGCTCCTGTCCGACGCAGGCCGTTCCCGACTATACCGGCACGAACACCGGCGAACAGCCTCAGACCGCAACCGCCGAACCGCCTCAGGAACCTTCCTCCGAGCCTACTCAAACCGAGCAGCCCTCCACCGAGCAGACGGAGCAGTCTCAGACGCAAACCGAACAACCCGCTCCGGCTCCTCAAGTACAGCAAAACGACAGTTCCAATGTCTACTACCAGAATTGCTCCGCCGCGCGTGCCGCCGGGGCGGCACCGATCTATCAAGGTCAGCCGGGCTATCGTTCCGCATTGGACCGTGACCATGATGGGGTTGCCTGCGAATAGCGAACAACCGATTCACTCGTAAGTGATGCCGGACGGAAGTTGGACTCCGTCCGGCATCACTTGTTATCGCCTGTCATCTGCTGTTGGGGATTCGCGCAGTTTCGCGATATCGTCACGTAGTCGGTCGACGGCGTCGGTCAGTTCGGCGACGTTGTTGCTCAGCCGCGTGGTTTCCGATTCCGTCTCATTGGCACGCTTATCGGCTTCATCGCTCACCCGGTCGACGATCCATGACGCGAGCGTTGCGGTGATGACGCTGATCAGGGCGATGCCGGCGATCATAAGACCCACGGCGATGCACTTGCCTTGCCATGTCACCGGCGACATGTCGCCATAGCCGACCGTCGTGGTGGTGACGAACGCCCACCATATGGCCTTGCCGAAATCGGTGATGGTAGTGCCCGGAGCATTACGTTCCACATCCAATTCCGCAAGCGAACCAACGTAGATCAGCAGTATCACGCTGGAACATACGTAGAGTGTGATGCGACCACGTACCGCCATGCCGCTGGTGCGATTGAGCACATTCAACACGGCCACCAGTCGAAGCAGTCTCAGCGGTCTGAAAATCGGCAGCATGATCGAGATGAGCAACAGCAGGTTGTTCTTGAACCAGGTCTTCCTATCGTGCGCCAGCGAAATCGAAACGACGTAGTCGACGATGAACACGATCCAGATGCCGTTGATTGTGGTTTCGCACAGGGAGACATGCGTCCGTGTCAGCACCTCCCATGAATACGCGAGCAGGAACACCAATGCCAGTACGGTCAGCGGCCATTCGGTCATTCGTTGCCATTTGTTCAACGTCACAGCTCCCGCCTTTCCTCCCTAATGCCATCATACGGGCATTCTTTCGGCGTCGAGCCCGGCCTGAGCCTTACGTATGGCTGGCATCATTCATCGGCGAGGGCGATCTTCCGGCTTTCGGCCTTTCGGCCACGCAACTCAGGCAGAAGAATCACAGCCAATACGACGGCAAGGACCGCAGTGAGCAGGTCGGCGAAGGCCTGCGCGGCAATGACCCCGTGATATCCGGCGAGTCCGCTGCCGGCGAACAAGGTGATGGCGAGCATCACGCCCTGACGGCTGACGGACAGTAGCAGTGCGCCCAGGGCCTTGCCTGCGGATTGGAACGTGCAGGTGGTCACGAGCACCACCGACACGCATACGGTGCTCAGCAGCTGCACACGTAGCATGCCGGTGCCGAGATCGACGATGCCGATGTCGGTGCTGAAGAATCCCATCAACGGGCGAGCGCAGGCGATCAGCACCGCGGTCATGACCAATGCGAGCATGCCGAGGAACGAGTATGCGAATTTCAGCAATGCCTTCAACCGACTCATGTTTCCGGCACCATAGTTATAGCCGATGAGCGGCTGGCCGCCGAAGGCGAACGCCACGAGAATCATCACGGCGATCATCACGATCTTCAATGCGATGCCCATGGCCGCCACCGCATCGTTGCCGTATGGCAGCAGGAAGAGGTTGACCATGACAATGCCAAGGCTTTGCATGAGATTGGTAACGGATGCCGGAATGCCGATGGCGAAGATGCCGCTTGCCTCCTGCCTGCTGATATCGAGATGTCCGCTTCGGAACATGAGCCGTGGATCGATGGACAGGTTGCGGCTGCGTTTGAGCAGGAACCACACGAAGTAGAGGTCGGTGCAGATGTTGGCGATGACGGTCGCGCCTGCGGAACCGGCCGCGCCCCAGCCGAACACGTGGATGAACAGCGGGTTCAGGCAGATGTTGATGGCGGTTCCGGCGATCGAACCGACCGCGGAGGGGCCTGCGAAGCCTTCGGTGCGCAGTAGATTGCTTGGCGTCATCGACACGATGATGAACGGCGATCCGAGAATGATCAGCGAATAGAACTGCGAGGCATACCGCCATGTGGAATCGTCGGCCCCAAGCATCGTGAGGATCGGATCGTGGAACGTCAGGCCCAATATGATGACGATGATGCCGGTGAACACGGCTCCCCAAAAGCAGAACACGCTCAGTCGCCGGCCATCATCGAAACGACCTTTGCCGTAGAGGCGCGAGATCACGGAGCTTCCGCCGAGTCCGAAGATGTCGCCAAGCGCAATCATCACGGTGAATACCGGTGTCGCGATGGACACGCCGGCCACCATGTCGGTGTTGCCGGTGTGCGCGATGAAGTAGGTGTCCACGGTGTTGTAGACGAGGGTGACCATCATGCTCAGCACGACGGGTATGGCCAGGGTCATGTATGCGCGCGGAATCGGCGCCTTCTCAAACAGTTCGTTATCCATATCAGGTGTAGAGGGTACAACCCTAAGCGGGACATTCGTCAATCGACGAGACGAAATCGTCCACGGAGCGAGTCAGGGATACATCAGGGAATTTCCCAATCCGCGGCGACATGGGTTCATCAGGATTGTCCGTATGGATCTTTTGGGTAATATTCTATGGCTGATTTCCAGCGGCGAATCCTCAGCCTTTCAAAGGCATGCGATTGTCGAGCGACTGACCGTTGGCGTAGCAGCGCACGTTGCCCAATGCGATGGCGATGATGCGCCGTTCCGTCACTTCCAGATGGTTGCCGCCCGCCACATGCGGGGTGATGAGACAGCGCGGTTCATGCCACAATGGCGAGTCGGCCGGCAACGGTTCAGGTTCGGTCACGTCGAGGCCGGCACCCCGTAGCTCGTTGCCCGCGAGCGCCGCTGTAAGGGCTTCGGAATCGATGGCATCGCCTCGGCCCGCGTTCAGTACCAGCGCTTCGGGTTTGAGCAGTGCCAATCGATCGGCATTCAGCAGATGGTGCGTGGCCGGTGTGGACGGCACGCTCATGACGACGACGTCGGCGTATGGCAATGCCTGTTCGAGTGATTCGAAGCCTATCGTGTGGTCGATGCCTTCCGCTTCGACGGATGGGTTACGTCGTACGCCGATGGTTTCCATGCCGACGCTCTTGCACAGTCTGGCGAAGTGCGAGCCGATGTCGCCGGTGCCGATCACCAATGCGGTCATGCCCGATGGGCTTAATGCACGGCCCGCGTCGGTCCAGTCTGCGTTGGCTTGATTGCCGGCATAGACGTGTAGGTTCTTCATGAGCGCCCACATCATGGCGAACATGTGCTCGGATACGCTCTGCCCGTATGCGCCGGAAGCGTTGGTGAGCATGGATCCGGGTTGCAGTACGCCGGGCCGCTGGTATTTGTCGACGCCGGCGCTCCAGGTTTGCAGCCATTCGAGTCTGGGGCATTGCGAGCATTCCTCCGGCGGTACGTTTCCGATGATCGCAGTCACCGATGCGCGGAATTCCTTCGGGATGCGGGCGCTCCAGTTCATACTCCCCCGCTGCGTCGAGTCGCCTACGAATTCCTGCGGCACTCCCCTGGCCGCACGCGTGAATTGCGCCTTCTCCGACTCCGTCAACGGCAGACAGTTGACGATGAGCTTGTGATTGTTCTCAATTCCCATGGTCCTAACCCTAGAGTGAGCACCAGATAACCGTCTCAAATGCAGTCTCATTTTTCGGTCTTGTGCGGCTCTTTGACAATTGTGGTTCGCAGCCAGAGAAATTGTCTCGATCCCATCATTCGGGACATCTAGCATGGGTTGCATGGTGCAGTCGCATGTTCTTCAGATCAAACGCATATATGATTCCGCGCAGCCGACCGACGGTTACCGTGTTCTGGTGGATCGGGTGTGGCCGCGCGGCGTTTCCAAGGAGCGTGCGGATCTTGACCGTTGGGCTAAAACGGAGGTGACGCCCACCACGGACCTGCGCAAGTGGTTCGCCCATGACCCCGCTAAATTCGACGAGTTCAAGGCACGGTACATCGAGCAGCTTGACGGGCGCGATGAGGCCGCCGAATTCGTGTCGGACGTGCGCGACCATCTGCGAACAGGAAACGTCACCCTGCTCTATGCCGCCAAGGATCCCGCTTGCAACCACGCCGTCATCCTACGTGACTGGATCGCCGAGCATCTGTGACCCACCGTTGCCGGTGAACGGTGTCAGACTCCCAGTTCGTCCGTATCGAAGATGATGGTCACGGGACCGTCGTTGGTCAGGTTCACGCGCATGTGGGCTCCGAAACGGCCTTCTTTCACCGCAAGGCCTTCGGCCCGCAGTGTTTCGTTGAACTGCCGCCACACCTTGTCGGCATGGTCCGGCGACCCTGCCTTCACGAAGCTTGGGCGATTGCCTTTGCGCACGTCCGCATACAACGTGAATTGCGAGATGGAAAGGATCGAGCCGTTCACATCGTGAATGGAACGGTTCATTTTGCCGTTGTCGTCTTCGAACACACGCAGATTCGAGATCTTGTGCGCCAGCCATGCGATCTGCTTGGCGCCGTCCGAATCCTCTACGCCGACAAGCAGCACATATCCGACGCCGATCCGCTGTGGTTCGAAGGTGGGATCCCGTTCGCCGGTGAGTTCATCAATCACATCCACGGACCCGTCGCTGACTTTCTGAAGCACAATACGCATGCCTCTTTCATACCTCATTCCTCGTCGTGGTAACGGATGCACCGCTCATTGTTCGGTTTTGCCCAGTGGCATCGTATTATTCCATCCTGTCACCCCATCCGTACAGCACATACCGGAATGGAGGTTTTGAACCGGAACGTCGTTATCCCCGGCCTCCGGCATTGGCGGTTATTGAATTTCAACCCGTTCTTTTCTTCGATGGATACCGGCTTTCATAGTCCCTCCTCACCATGCTGCATGCATCGCTGAATCACCCCTATGACGTATTCAATAGAATCGGCGCAATCATGCCTAAGCCACTCCGAGACGATCGCCATCAACCCTTGAATATAAAACGCCATGATGTAGCGTCTGTCCTGGTTCGGCACATGGTAACGGTCAAGGATCGGCGTGAACACATGGAAGAACATCCGATCGTAGTTTTTATCCAACCCCAGCGCCGCCGCGTTGTTCATGGCCGCGCGGAACAGTCTCTTGTTTTTCTTGATATAGCTCAGGTACGGCGTCAGATATTCCGGCGTGACGAGATACAGCTCGTCCACCGGACAGGTGCGCAGTTTCGTGGCAAAGGCTTCCACATCCCTGTTCATATGAATGAGGAAATGGTCGTTCATATATCCGACGCTCTCCGACAGCAGATCCGTCATCGACTCATAATGCAGATAGAACGTGGAACGGTTGACGCCAGCCACCTCACAGACCTCCTTGACCGTGATATAGGCGAGGTCTTTCCGTTCGAGAAGCTTCAGAAGCGCCTCGTCCATCCTGTCGGCCGTTGCGAAATACTTGCTTTCCGATTTGTTCAAATGCGTTCCGTCTTCTTTCTTGGGATCCTGCCATGCAGCAGCCTTCGAAAAATCGCCCTTGCCCGTTTCATGTATTACTTCTCGCTTATTTCTTTCGCCAGTTCCATGATTTCAAAGGCATATTTCTGCTTACCTTGTGCCAGCAGCTTCTTGTAGATGGGATAATTGACGCCCATCCCCAACAGTCCGATGATGCCGACGATTACGCCGAGGACGAAGGCAACGGTTGTGCCGCCGCCGATGACATTCATGGAAAGGCACATTCCCACACCGGCCACCAATGCGGATATTATGCCAAATGTGTAGGTGAAAACCGTGGCTGGGAGCTTCGCCCTGTTGTCCAGCTTGCGGAGTGTGACCACCTTGGACGTGTCCTTCGGCGCGTATTCGTTGGCGAGTTGTTCCGCGTAAATCTTATCGGTGTCCATGGCTTTCCGTCTCTTTCGTTTGATGGTCTTAATGTGACGGTTTCATGATATCCGTGAAGATCAGCGAGCCGAACGACACCGACAGTGCTTTGTGTTGATTTCAGAAATGTAGCCGGCACAGGCCACGGCCGGATGACGGTGCGGGCATGGGGATCCGCCCCTTGAAGATTCGGGAACGTTCCGTATGCTCCGCACCGTCATTATGCGGCGATTCAGTTGGTGCCGATGCTCATGGTCTCCGGCAGTGTGCTGCCGCCGTCGATGACCACTTGTGCGCCGGTGATGTAGCTGGCCTCGTCGGAGCCTAGGAAGGCGAACAGTTCGCCCACTTCGGTCGGCTTGGCCAGTCGTTTCATCGGCACGCCGACCGCAATGTCGTTGATGGCGGATTCCGGATTGTCCGGATTGGATTCGACCGCCATCTTCTCCACCATCGGGGTGCGCGCATAGCCCAACTGCGAGCAGTTGACGCGGATGTTGCGGTCGGCGTATTCCACTGCCAGGCATTTGGTCAGCCCCACGAGTGCGGCCTTGGTCATGGCGTAGGCCGCTTCACCGGCATCGGCCACGATGTCGCCCGTCACGGAAGAGGCGATCACGATCGCGCCGCCACCGTTCTCCAACATGTACGGCACTACCGCCTGGCAGGTGTTCCATACGCCTTTGATGTTCACGTCGATGTGGAAATCACGCATCTCGTCAGGCATCTGCTCGAATGGCGCAAGCCGACATACGCCGGCATTGCAGCAGGCGATGTCGATCGGACCGAAAGCGTCCACCGTTGTTCTGGCGGCCGCGATCATCTGATCCTTATCGGCCACATTGGCCATGACGGTCACGATGTCGGCATCCGGATACATCTCACGGATCTTGTCCGCAGTCCTGTCGACATCGGCCGACAGGTCGACCATGCAGATCTTCGCACCGTACTTGGCGTACACTTGCGCGATTCCCTCGCCCAAGCCTGCCGCGGCTCCGGTGATGATGGCGACTTTGCCTTCGAGTTTCGGTTGAACCATGATTACTCCTTTGTTTGCTTGGTTCGGTTTCACGACGGATTGTTCTTCAGTTGCCTTTTGGCCGTTACGGCCGTGATGCGCAGAGCCGGTTCAGAACTCGACCTCGCCGTCCAACGTTTCGATGACGACCTTGGAATTCCTCCACCGGACCAGCAGCATCCACAGCCAGATGGCCACGCCGATGCCAAGATATACGGCGAAGGAAATCCATGATCCTACGCCCTGTCCGAGTGTGCAGAAGAACGCGATGCACACCATGATCACCATGGCGAGTACACGGAACAGGTCACCGCCTGGCACCACGTTCCTGTTGTTCGCATACCATTCGGGATGCCTATGGTGAATACGCACGGCCGAGATCATCGTCAGAGCATAGGCGCAGGCGCAGCCGAACGACATGAGGTTGAAGAAGTCGTTCATGAAGCTGCCCGCATTCTGCAGGAGAATGAAGGTCAGGCTGATGGCCAGCAGGAAGATGTTCGGCAGAATCGGCTGCTGATGCTTGTTGACCTTGGTGAACACTTCCGGCAGAAAGTTTTTCTTGCCCATCGAATAGAGCATGCGTACGGTGGACATCCAGAATCCCAGAATCGAAGCGGTCATCCCCAGCAGGATGGAAATACAGCCGTACACGATCGGCCAGAATTTCCATCCCAGCAGATTCTGCATGGCGGTGATGGTCATGAAACCGTTCGCGGCATCGCCGGCAAGCAGATCCTTGACCGGTGCGAGACCGGCCACGCAGAAGAAGAAGATCGTGTAGATCGCACCGCAGGTGAGCACGGATCCGCAGATGGCCTTCTTCGTGTTATTGATGGGGAAGTCACCCTCTTCCACCATCTGGGGCACGGTTTCGAAACCGAAATAGGGCGTGATGAGCAATGCCATGCCGATGATCCACGCCGGAATGCCAAGCGTCGAAGCCTTCGAACTGAACGAGAACATGTCCGCCAGATTGGCGATGTTCCAATGACCGGAAGTCAGGATCAGCGCTGCGGTGATAAGCGTGGTGGCAATATTGGCGAACAGGCAGAACGCCTGTGCTTTGACCAGGAACTGCACGTCCTGCAGACTCATGATGAAGATGAGCAACAGGAACACGACGCCGATGATCACGGTGGTCTGGAAATTCAGATTCAGGTTGAAGAGTTTGCTGATGAACGTCGCCACGGCCATGACCACGGCCGGCGGCCCGGAAATCCACGCCGCCATGATAACCCAGGATGCCAGAAAGCCGACATGCTTGTTAAAGCCGACCGTATTGTAGATGAGCTCGACGCCCGCCGTTTTGAACAACGGTGAGATTTCACTGTAGACGAGTGCCGTCGGAAGAATCGCAACCGTCATCAGCGCGAAGGCGAGGAACGTTCCCGCCCCGCAATAGCTGAAAAATACGGAATCCCAATAGCTTACGTAGGTGAAAATCGAGCCGGTCGCCACCGTGTAGACGAAGATGAGTTTCAGACTTTTCTGCAGGCCGTTGCCTTCTGCGGATGGAGGTCTCTCCTTTTGTTTCATGCGATTGTCCGCCATACTTTCTCCTTTGAAAATATCAGCCGAAAAATATCCGGTGAAGACGGAACCATGCGGCATCATTGCCGGTTATCGTCCATCATCACTTAAGTAATGTTAGGGCTCTTTATGCATCGGGTCCAGTCGCCGACGGGCCGGCCAGCCCGTCGGCCCGGCTAGCCCGTCGAAGCAAGGAACCGACGAGCCGAAGCGTCAACCGGTTCCACCGGCGGGCAGACGGCCCTCCTACTCGTTTCTGATGACGAGCCGGCCCTTCACATCGCCCGCTTCGAGCCGTTCGATAGCCTGCGGAACCTCGTCGAAGCTGATGCAGGTGGTGACGGGCGACAGTTTTCCGGTACGCATCAGCTCGTAAACGCCGCGAATATCGTCGGGAGTGCCTCCGTTCGAGCCACGCAGATCACACTGATTGACGATAAGCGACTTTGAATCGATGGTGGTCTCCAGCTTGCCCATGCCGACGAGCACGACCACGCCACCCAGTCCGATGACGTCCACCGCATCCGCCGTAGTGGTGCCAAAGCCCGCGAAATCGATGATGACATCGAACTTTACGTCGTTGAAGTCCTTGATGGATCTACGTACGTCCACCGCGCCGAGTTCCTTGGCAAGCGGCCAGATGTCCTCCTTGATTTCAGCCACATACACTTCCGCACCAAGCAGATACGCCACCCTCGCGCCAATTTGGCCAAGCCCGCCAAGTCCGATGATGCCGACCTTGTCTCCCGCCTTGACGCCACCTCGGCGGACCACCGCCGCATAGGATGTCATGCCCGCATCGGTTGCGGCGGCGCCGTTCACAAAATCGACTTCATCCGGGATGCGCACCAATGCTTCGGTCCCTATGACGATTTTCGGCCCGAAACCGCCATCAAACGATGAGCCAGGGCATCCTGCCGACGTGGTCGGGCAGATTGCTACACGGTCACCGACCTTGAAGTCGGTGACATCGTCGCCGACCGCGCTGATGACACCGGCATCCTCATGGCCAAGCGTCACCGGCACCTGGCCGAGCATGGTCATCCAACCGGGATCAGTCAGAATGCCGACATCGGTATGGCAAATGCCAGCCGCCTTCACATCGATGACGACCTTGCCCGGCCCGGCACTCGGTTCCGGCAGTTCTTCCAATCTCAATGGTTCGTTCGTTCCAGTGAATCTCCAAGACTTCATATTCGCTCCTTTGCATTGCCGACGCTATCGTGCGTCCGTGCATTCACGAACCGCCCCATTGCGATTCAGGTTCTACGCTACTCGCCAACCCTCGGAAAACCAAAGAGAACACAGTCATGTCACTCCCCTGGCTCATGTCAGCGACTCAGCCATCCCGCTACAGAATGCGCGTAAGCGCCTCGCGCCTGAAAATCCGTTGATGCGTAGGACCACGTGGCGCTACGGCTCGGGAGCGCCCTGCTGCTTTCCCACTGCCACTTGAATCATGGGGAACAGATCCGGCACGTATTGCGCCTCGTCGACAATGAGACGTTCCGAACGATTCCGGATGAATCCTATTCCGTGCCGAAACACGGCCTTGCGTGCGTCTTCTTGTAGCGGCCTCTAATAGCCATGCGCGTGCAGGTAGGCGTCATCGAAGCCGAAGTAGTGGCCGATCTCGTGCAGCACGGTCTTGCGGATCTGCTTGACCATTTGCGCACGGGTGGCGCATACCCGCTCGTGCGGGCCCTTGAAAATAGTGATCACGTCCGGCATCACACCGCTGTAGGCCGTGGTTCGCCGCGTGATGGCGATTCCTTCGTACAGTCCCAGCAGTTCGCCGCCCGCGTCGCACATCGTGCCCAACTCCCGCTCGTTCGGCTCCTGCGCCATGGCGATCCCCACATTCTCCAGCACCTGCTTGAACCTGTCGGGAATACCCGCGAGCGCGTCTTCGATGGCCCGCTCGAACTCGTCGTCGCTCATCTTCATGTCGCCGACTTTAGCAGCTGTCTTACAGGCTTGCACCTCTCTTTGCGTCCGATTTTCTCCAGTCACTGGAGGAACCCCCTCCCCGACGAGAGCGCGGCAGCAGGGCAGCACCATGAATCCCCATCGTCCGGCCCGCCCCGCAACCCGCAATCCCGCGACCACAATTCGCTGATCACAGTCCGTGTAAAGCACTGCCGACAACCTATACTGGAACAATGAAAATTTCCGTGCAACGCGTGAATGAAGCGAGCATCGCCGTTTTGAACGACCTCGGTACGCTCGATCCGACGTTCGATGTGCAGCAAATCGGTCTTGGCCTACTGTTGACCGTCGAAATCGAACCCGACGATGACGAACCCACGATTGACATGATGGCGAACCGCGTCCTCACACTGCGTTGCTTCGACGGACCGCAAGGTTCGCTTCCTCAATCCGTGCAGGAAATCCGAGGAGAGATCCTATCCATTCCACAACCGCTCACCTCTTTGCACAGCCCCGCCACGGGACGTCCCCAACTCGTTGCCGAAGATACCGACGACGAGCATGCCAATCTCACATGGATCCGCTTCAACGAGGCTCTCCGCTCGGGCAACGTTCCCGTATATGAAGGCCGATATGGCGCTCGCATGCGCATTGGCTCCATCGTCGACGGTCCATTTCAGTTCACGCTCATTTCTGTTTAGCCGATGGACCGCCATCGCACCACATGAAAGGATTCGCATGACTCACATCAGCCCGGCCACCGAACAGGCACTGCGTAAGCTGCCGAAGGCGGAGCTTCATCTGCATATCGAAGGCACCCTCGAGCCGGAACTGGCCCTGAAACTGGCCGAACGTAACAACATCAGCCTGCCGTTCGCTGATCTTGACGATCTCAAGGCACACTATGAGTTTGAGAATCTTCAGTCGTTCCTAGACCTGTACTACCAACTCATGTCCGTGCTGCGCACCAGGCAGGATTTCACCGACCTCATGCTCGCCTATCTGGCACGGGCGAATGCCGATGGCGTTCGGCGGGCGGAGATTTTCTTCGATCCTCAGGTACACATGAATAATGGTCTCGATTTTGATGTGGTGCTCGATGGCCTGCTTGAGGGTCTTCGCATCGGTCATGAACGTTTCGGCATCGATGGCGGGCTCATCATGTGCATCATCCGGGATATGCCCGTCGATTCAGCCGGGGCGTTGCTTGATACCGCGGCTTCACGGGCCGGGGACCTGCTCGGTATCGGTTTGGATTCCGCCGAAGTCGGATATCCGCCGGAACTGTTCAGTCATGTATATGAGCGTGCGGCGCGACTTGGCCTGCATCTCGTCGCGCACGCCGGCGAGGAGGGCCCGGCCGATTATGTCCGTCAGGCGTTGGACTTCCTGCATGTCGAACGCATCGATCATGGCGTCCGCACCGCCACTGATGACGATTTGGTGGCACGAATTGCCCGTGATGGAATTGCGTTGACGGTGTGCCCGTTGTCAAACCATCGTCTGCAGGTGGTGCGGGACGTGGCCGATCTTCCGGTACGCCAACTGTTCGACGCTGGTGTGAAGGTGACGCTCAATTCCGATGATCCCGCCTACTTCGGCGGATATATCGGTGACAATTACATCGCCATGGCACGGACCGGCATGAGCTTGGATGAGTTGGCCACCATCGCGGAATACTCTCTGAAGTCCTCATTCGCAACTCCTGAGCAGAAAACCACTTACGCCAACGCTCTGGCCGACTGGAAGCGCATCCATCTTTAGCTCTTGAGCCGAAGTCCAGACGACCATCATCTGGCTTCGCATGCACAAAGGCCGGATTCGCGCACATGTCGGCCGGCGGTTTCGATGATCATGAAAAGGCAAGTCAGCAACGTACAGTTGCACGCATCCGAGTAAGAGAGGAATGATTATGCCATTTTCCGTGACGCATCAGGACATCACCGGCATGCATGTGGATGCCATTGTCAACGCGGCGAATACGGACCTCATGATGGGTGGAGGGGTATGCGGCGCGATTTTCCGCGCGGCGGGAGCGAACCGCATGCAGACCGCATGCAATCGCCTCTCCCCTATCCGTACCGGTGAGGCGGCGATCACGCCGGGATTCGATCTGCCGGCCAAGTACGTCATCCACACAGCCGGACCGGTTTGGCATGGTGGCGACCATGATGAGGAGCAGCTGTTGCGCGCCTGCTACCGCAATTGCCTAGCGATCGCCTCCGTTCACAACTGCAAAAGCATCGCGTTCCCGCTGATTTCCGCCGGCATCTATGGCTATCCGAAAACCGAGGCTCAGGATGTGGCCGAAGATGAGATTCAGATCTGGCTGGCCGACATCGGCATGGACCTGGACGTTTGGCTCGTTCTGTGGCTGTAGTCTTACAACGACCGTAACCCACAAGGCTGAACGTATGTGCGTCACATTTGACCAATACTCCAGTCGGATTCGACTCACTTAGCAGAAGCCACGAGTCGCGATGGAAAGGTTCAGGCCGAAACCCCCAGCAGAAAATCCAGGCACCGCCGCCTATAATCGGCGGCCTCATCGTATACGCCGTGGCCATGGCTTCCATCGTAAATGTAGCTTTCGCAGCCAAGCGCCTCGGCGATCTGCTTCGACCCTTCCGCGGTCACGACACGGTCGCCCTCCGCACCGATCACCAAGACCGGGCACTGGATGGAGGAAAGCTCCCCATAGCAGTCGAAGGTCTTGCAGGCTTCGGCCAGAATGATGAAGCGCCGATATTCCTCATCGCTGATACCCAGATTGGAGGAGACCAACGTTTCCCGATAGGCCTTCAGGGTGGATTCGGAATACACGTTGTCCGCGAAACTCTCGAGAAGCCCCACCTCATCCTTCGCCCTAGCCAGCCGTATCCATTCGTCGATGACATGATTGAACGTGCCGTTGGGTTTTGCCAGCGTCGAGCCGAGAATCAGCCTGTTCACCATTTGCGGGTGATCGATGGCGAGATACATGGCGATCATGCCGCCTTGGGATGCGCCGAACACGTCGGCGTTCTTAATATTCAGCTCCCGCATCGCCGCCGCGGTGTCTTCCGCCATGTTTCTGACCGTGTAACCCTCGTGCATGTTCTCGGCACGGTCGAAAACATACACAGTGTATTCCTCGCAGAAATCCTTGTACGCCTCCGCAATCGCGTCGGCCATGCCCATCACGCTGTGCACCGACAGTCCTGGCAGTATCACGAAGTTCTTGGTTCCGCTGCCGAATACGATGTGCTTCATCTTCCGCACCTCCTGATGGACTATTCCGCACCTTCGTCGGGAAAAAGTCACGATGGCCAATCCGAACGGCTTGCCCAGCCACACCCACGCCGTCAACCAACCCGACCCAGCCGCCATTGTAGTTGATTTTGCCGTGGGGATTGCGTTCACTCCCGCTAGAAGTACCGGACCGCTGCAGCACTTTGTCTCAATAGGCAACGTTACAAGCCGTAATGTGCAACGATGGTACAGAAATCGAATCACTACCACGATATGCTTATGCTTCAGCCGACAAAACTGGGCTGTACCCAGTCCGCAAAAATCACCGCAATCATTCCGGAAGGGGTCTTTATTCACCCGAGTAGGAGAAAATGATAAATACTGACTCATCACGACCAAATCCGAAGACGTCCTGTCTGCTGATATCGTCGAAGACAGTCCGGAAAACATTGAGGCAGGACTCCAAGCGGATACCCACGACGGAAAATCTTTCACCGACACCGATGACCTAATGAACGATTTACCGGCTGACTAATTCCGCCTACCGTTATTCTCATTGCCGTTCGGCTCATCAGGGATATGGCTTTCGGAGACGGGTGCAGTGCGGAACGTATCGAGGCCATCAGCGGATTCGATATCGCACCAATCGTAATCCCGTCACAATCCCGCCATTACAAAACGAATCCCGTCATAATCCCGCCATCGGTAGGCAGTAGCGTTTGAAATCCCACTTTTCATATTTTACTGATTATCTGAAGCACTACGAAATCCCCGTTATCTAATTGAAAGTGCAACACCCGTTAGATTGGAAATTGCTTAGAAAACCAGTCCGAGAGGATGTTGTGCCTATGGGAGAGGTATATTCGCACCTGTCGGAAAAGGAGCGCCGGGTTATCCAGATCGAGATCGGCAACGGGTCCTGTGTCAGGTCGACCTGCACACCGAGGTCGGAAGGAAGACCCAGTATCTCATGGCGCATCGTCCCGGACAGAACCTCCGGCAAGAGCGTCAAGGCGCAGTTGGCGACGTTCGCACAGCTGTCCGCCGGAGCCAAGTCCTGTGACACGTCCGGTGAGACGTGACTTGCGGTGCTCCATGAGCGTAAACCAGAAAATTAGCCTCTCGACCCATCATCGAATAAGCAACGCCAATACCCCTTTTGGCTCCGATGTTATACCATTTAAACAGGGCGGTGAGGCTTTATGCCAGTACGAAAGTGTGAGAAGATGGCCAATCTAAACGAAGAAAACACGAAGCTTCGCTATATCACTCCAGCACTTCAGAAAGCAGGATGGGATCTCGATCACATCTCATGCGAGGATTACTTCTTCACCGATGGAAAGATAGCGATTGCCGGAAATACAGGTTCACGTGTGAACCAGGGCAACAAGACCGACTATCAGCTCTGCTGGCCGGACGTCAACCAGCCCTTGGCGGTCGTCGAAGCGAAGGATTATCAGAAGACCGTTGGGCATGGCCTGCAGCAGGCAATAGACTATGCGACTATCCTTGATGTCGATTTCGCTTTCAGCTCCAACGGCCATGCCTTCATGGAACATGACATGACCACAGGCAAAGAGCGGGAAATCCCATTAAACGAATTTCCCACGCCGGAGGATCTTTGGAAGCGCCATTGCGAAGCCCACGGACTCACTGAGCGTCAAGCGGAAGACGCCAATACCCCCTACTACTACGACCACGAGTCCATCACTCCTCGTTATTACCAAAGAATCGCCATTAACCGTGTGGTTGAAGCCGTTTCAAAAGGACAGCAGCGAATGCTTCTTGTAATGGCGACCGGTACAGGCAAGACCTATACCGCGTTCCAAATCGTCTGGCGTCTGCGTAAAGCGGGATTGGTCAGGAAAGTCCTTTACCTCGCCGATCGCAACGTTCTTCTCGACCAGACGATATCCGGTGACTTCAAGCCGCTCAACAACATCACGACAAAAGTGCAGGACAAAATCCTTGACAGCGCTTACGAGGTATTCTTTTCGTCCTACCAGCAGCTTGTCGATGAGGACAAGAACGACCCTACGGCACCACAACCATACGAACAGCTTGATCCCGGATTCTTTGATTTGATTATCGTCGATGAGTGCCATCGCGGAAGCGCCCGTGCGGATTCTAGCTGGCGTCGCGTGCTTGAATATTTCCATTCGGCAACCCAACTGGGTATGACTGCGACTCCCAAAGAGACCGAGGAGGTATCCACGCACAACTATTTCGGGGATCCTCTTTACACGTATTCACTCAAGCAGGGCATCGAGGATGGCTTCCTCGCCCCTTATCGTGTGGAGCGCATACATATCAATATCGATAGTTTCGGTTTCATTCCCAAAGCCGGTCAAGTGGACGATAAGGGACAGGAGATCGAGCAGCGTGAGTATACGCAGAAGGACATTAATCGCAATATCGTCTTCACCCAGAGAGACAAGCTCGTCGCGCGAAGAGTGACCGAATATTTGAAAAGCGAAGGTCGTTTCCAGAAAACCATCGTGTTCTGTGAAGACATAGATCATGCGGAACGCATGCGCCAAGCCCTTGTAAACGAGAATTCCGACGTAGTTCAAGAACATCCGGATTACATTCAACGATGTACCGGTGATGTTCGTGGAGTTTCGGCCATTCTTGACAAGTTCATGGATGTCGACGAGCGGTTCCCGACTATCCTCACCACCTCGAAACTGCTCACCACCGGCGTCAATTGCAAAACATGCCAGTGCATCGTGCTTGATAACAGTTTCGGTGAGCAGGGCATGACCGAATTCAAGCAGATTGTCGGTCGTGGCACACGAATCAAGGAGGATAAGGGCAAACTATTTTTCACCGTCCTCGATTTCAAGGACGCCACTCGTCTTTTCGCCGACCCCAATTTCGATGGCGAGCCTCCAGTAGTCCTTGCCCCTGATGGAGAGGCGAACAAGGACAGCGATGGCACGACGAACAACAACGGTACTCCGAGTGCCGACCCCACTTCTCATGAGCCACCGGAACCCCACAAGAAATATTACGTGTCTGAAACCGAAGTCAATGTGATCGGCGAACAGGTCCAATACTATTGGATGGGGTCACTGCACACGGAAAGCCTCATCGACTATACGAAAAAGAACATGCGTAAGCAATACAGCACCATCGAAGACTTTCTTATCAAATGGAACAGCGAAAACTCAAAAACCGCCATCTGCGAGGAACTTGAAAAACAAGGAGTGTTCATTGAACAGTTGCGTGGCCAGACCGGCCGCGACGATCTCGATGATTTTGATCTGATTTGCCATATCGCTTACGATGTGCCTGCGATGACCCGTAAAGAAAGAGCACAGGCGGTAAGGGACAGCGGCTATCTTGACCGTTTCAGTGAAATGGCGCGATCGGTATTGGATGAGCTGCTAAGGAAATATGCGACTACGCAAATCAAGGATCTCGATGATATTGCTATCCTTAGACTCAAGGATTTCCAGATCATCGGTTCCGCTTCCAGCATCGTCAAGGCTTTTGGCGGCAAGGAGCAATATCTCCATGCGGCTCAGGCCCTGGAAAAAGAACTGTATCTAATGGCGGCATAGTAGACAGAAGGAACATTATTAAGCATGGCTGTAGGAACTTTGGTCAAGAAGTTGCAGAACATTATGCGCGAGGATGCCGGCATTAACGGCAACGCACAACGCATCGAGCAGATGGTGTGGATGTTCTTCCTCAAGATCTACGATGCCAAGGAAGAGGAGTGGGAACTCGTCCAAGATGATTACAAGTCGATTATTCCTGATGAGATGAAATGGCGCAACTGGGCGATCGACAACAATGACGGCGAGGCTTTGACCGGCGATGAGCTGCTTAATTTCGTTAACAACAAGCTGTTCCCGACACTGTCGAGCCTTACGATCACCAAGCAGACCACCCAGGGGCAGGCGATCGTCCGTTACGCGTTCGAATCGGCCCACAACTACATGCAGGACGGCATTTTGCTCAGGCGCGTCATCAACGCGATCAACGACGAGGTCGATTTCACTGAGTACAAGGAGGTCCACGCCTTCGGCGAGGTGTACGAGACAATGCTGAAGGACCTTCAGGCCGCAGGACAGGCCGGCGAGTTCTACACGCCGCGTGCAGTCACCGATTTCATGGCGCAACGACTCGACTTGAAACTCGGCGAGACCATCGCCGACTTCGCATGCGGTACGGGAGGCTTCCTCACTTCGGCGCTCAAAGTGCTCGACAAGCAGGTAAATACGCCCGAGGATCGCGAGAAGTACGAGACAAGCGTCTACGGCCTAGAGAAGAAACAACTGCCATACCTGTTGTGCGCGACGAACATGTTCCTGCATGACATCGATAATCCCAAGGTTTTCCATACGAATTCGCTCGACAAGGACATCCGCGAATATCGGAGCCAGACGATCGATGGAACGTTCGACGCCGTGCTTATGAATCCGCCTTACGGAGGCAAGGAGCAGGATGTCATCAAGGCGAACTTCCCGATAGCCCTGCGCAGCTCCGAAACAGCCGACTTGTTCATGGCGCTCATCATGTACCGTCTGAAGGAAAACGGTCGTGCCGCGGTCATTTTGCCCGATGGTTTCCTGTTCGGCTCGGATAGCGCAAAGCTCGAACTGAAGAAGAAGCTGCTCGACGATTTCAATCTGCACACCATCATCCGTCTGCCCGGAAGCGTGTTCGCCCCGTACACGAGCATCACCACGAACATCCTCTTCTTCAATAACGGTAAGAAGACCGAGGGCACATGGTTCTACCGGATGGATATGCCCGAGGGGTACAAGCATTTCAGCAAGACCAAGCCCATCAAGCTTGAACATTTCGAGCCGGTCATCGAATGGTGGAACGGCCGCCACGAAATCGAAATCGACGGCAGCCCCAAGGCGAAGCGCTTCACCCCGACCGAGTTGAAGGACCTGCAGTTGAACTTCGATCAGTGCGGATTCCCGCACGATGAGGAGGAGATCCTGCTGCCCGACGAGCTTATCAAGGACTACAAGGCGCGTCGCGAGACGCTTGACCATGAGATCGACGCGAAGCTCAGCCAGATTTGCAAGATCCTTGGAATTGAGGCATAGATGAAGGCGAAAGACCTCAAAAACTCAATCCTCCAGATGGCTGTCGAGGGCAAGCTTGTGCCGCAAGACCCCGCAGACGAGCCCGCAAGCGTCCTGCTCGACAGAATTCGCGAAGAGAAGCACAAGCTCATAGCCGAAGGAAAGGCCAAGTTCCCCAAGGGTGGCGAGAGCATCATCTACATCGGTTCTGATGGCTCCCCCTATGAGAAGCGCGTGGACGCCAAAGGACGCGTGCTGAGCGAGAAGTGCATCGCCGAGGAAGTGCCGTTCGACTTGGCGGATGGCTGGGCGTGGGTGAGACTTGAGGATTGCTGCATAAATATTGTGGACTGCCCTCACTCAACTCCGCACTATTTGACTGAATCGACGGGCTTCACTGCTATCGACACCAACTGCATGGATGACAATTGGACGCTAACTGAGCTCAGAAACTTATCGAAGGAAAGTTATGAAAAACGGGTCACCCGGTATATCCCTATACCTGGCGACATTGTTTTCTCGCGAGAGGGGTCAATCGGCCGGTCTGTGATTCTTAATTCGGAACAAACGTGCCTCGGTCAGCGCGTGATGCTATTGCACTGTAATTCAGAACTCCTTTTTAACCTGTATTGTCAGGTTATCCTCTCATCCCCCTATGCATGGAGCCTTTACCTTGCAGCTAACGTTGGCACTGGCGTTAAACACATTAATGTCTCTATGGTCAAAACGATGCTCGTTCCTCTTCCGCCTTTGCCTGAGCAGCGCCGTATCGTCGAGTGCGTCGAGGAGCTCATGCCCCTGATCGAGGAGTACGGGAAGCTGGAGGACGCCCGCGAGGAACTTGACGAGGCGCTCCCGGACCGCCTTCGCAAGTCGGTGCTGCAGATGGCCGTCCAGGGGAAGCTCGTTCCGCAGGATTCCGACGACGAGCCCGCCAGTGTTCTGCTGGAGTGCATCCGCGAGCAGCGGAGGCAGCTGATAGCGGAGAAGAAGATGAAGGCGCCCAAGGGTGGCGAGTCCGTCATCTTCACCGGTTCCGATGGCCGCCGCTATGAGAAGCGCGTCGATGCCAAGGGCCGCGAGTCCGAGCCTGTCTGCATCGAGGACGAGATCCCGTTCGACATCCCAGAGAGTTGGGAGTGGACAAGACTGGGGTCGGTCTCAGTCATTCATGGAGGTGCCACGCCTGATAAGGGCAATCCTAAATATTGGGGAGGGACTCTTTGCTGGGCATCAATGAAAGATATTCACGGAGACGTTCTAGACGAAACGCTCGACCACATTACACAAGAGGGGCTAGACAGTAAGGCGTCTATCTCTGTTTGCCGTCCTGGTGATTTGGTCGTATCAACTCGTCTTATACCGGGAAAGAGCATTATCAGCAGAATTGATTCGGCGATTAATCAGGACTTGAAAATCGTTAGGAGCGACGCCTTCGAGGTGACGTATCTGCACCTCTGGTTCCAATCGATGCTTGAGAAGTTTAAACGTGTGGGAAGTGGAACGACGGTTCCGGGAATTAAATTAGAGCAGCTCTCCAGTGTTCTGATTCCCGTGCCTCCACGTGCTGAACAGCGAAGAATTGCCGAGCAATTTGAACTTCTTGCCTTGCACATGAATTAACGACTTGATTTCATGGCATCAACGAAAGGAGATGCCATGGAACAGTTCATCAGCCATTTGCTACTTAAGGGCTATTCGAGAAATACCATCGAGTCCTATGCCTTCGCCGCGAAGCAGCTCAGCTCAAGGTGCCCGCGATTAACGGACCAGTCGCTTCTAGAGCACAAAGAGTGGCTGGTCTCTTCTTTTGCGCCGAAGACAGTCAACAACCGAATCGGCGCAATCAACTCGTACTTGGACTTTGTCCGGTATGAGGGGCTTCGCTTGAAGGGGGTCCACGTTCAACAGAAGCCTTTCCTAGATAGAGTAATCAGCAACGAACAGTATGGCGTCATTCGCCGCGGACTCGAAAACGATCGGGACTGGTACTGGTATCTTGTCGTCCGGTATTTGGCATGCACGGGAGCTCGCGTAAGCGAGCTGCGCAAGTTCACCTTTGCGCATGTCCGTGAAGGGCACATGGATATCCTTTCCAAAGGTCAGAAACTTCGACGTATTTGGATACCAAGGGAACTCCAGGAAAAAACGCTTGAGCTATATCCGGGTAAACCTGATGCTGTACCGCTGTTCCCAAGCCCGGCGGGCGACGCCATCTCACAGAGGGGCATAGCCCTGGGACTAAAACGGATCGCAGTCCGCTACGGAGTTGATCCGGAGATCGTCTACCCTCACTCCTTCAGGCATCTGTTCGCAAAAAACTTCATCGCTCGCGACCCGGACATCGCTTTTCTAGCTGACCTCATGGGCCACGAGAGCATCGAGACGACCCGCATATACCTGCGCCGCACCGCCGACGAGCAGCGCGCCGCAGTTGATAGGGCTATTGATTGGTGACGAGGGGCATGAGCTCCTCGATCCGCTCGACGATGCGATGTTGCTCAACCAGGGGCGGAATGGGGACGAGATACCGTCTCACAGTCTCCTGGGCAAGTTCTTTCTGCTTTGTGCTGCCGCTCGCCTGGTCCTCAATGACTGACTGAACCGACGGGCCGGTGAAGTACGCAAAGGCGAAACGGAAGCTCAGCCAATCTTCATACGTTCGTATGACCGTCACATGACTGTCCGCGACGGCCCAGCCATACCCGTTCTTCCTCGAGTCATAGACAGCCATACGCCCCAGCGTGCCCAGCCCGGTCGAGTTCCAGAGGAGATCCCCGTCCCTGAGGATGCGATCCTCGCCGTACTTATCAACAGTGTCGGGGTCGACGAACTTTGCCTTATCGAGGGAGAAGCCGGTCCATTGATTGCACTTCTGAGCAACCACGGGGTACTTCTCGACCGTCGAATACTTGGGCGACTTACCCCTTTGGATGTAAGAGGTCACGCTCTCAAGTCGCGCCCACTCCCAACTCTCTGGGATGTCGAACGGGATCTCGTCCT
>OGEU01000534.1_pt1 | contig 39148 bp, 32 predicted proteins | sample 1570651 | NCBI WGS metagenome assembly OGEU01 (sample SAMEA2582129, study PRJEB24529) | metagenome | biome: Human gut stool | place: China | collected 2011 | reverse complement strand
GCTTGGTAGAGCGCTGCGTTCGGGACGCAGAGGTCGCAGGTTCAAATCCTGTCGCATCGACGAAAAAAACGAGTACACTGTTAGGTGTGCTCGTTTTTTATATGAAGATTTCTACCCAAACATTGTCTGGAATCATCCTGTCATGTTATAATGAGCGTAAGCAAGTCAACATATAAGCGTGATTGGCGAGCTGCAATTGTTTATCAGGAGTTGATTTTCACTTGATAAATGAAATGGTTGGAAAATAATACAATAAAGGAGAAGACACAATATGAGTATGGAACCGGATTTTCTTACTTTGACAATCGGAAAACAGAAAAATATTGCATTGATTGCCCATGATGGAAAGAAAGCAGAACTGATCCAGTGGTGCAAAGACAATGCAGAGACTTTAAAGAAACATTTTCTGTGTGGAACCGGAACAACGGCAAAAATGATTACAGACCAGACGGGACTGCCGGTAAAAGGCTATAACAGCGGTCCGCTGGGCGGAGACCAGCAGATTGGTGCTAAGATAGTAGAGGGAAAAGTAGATTTCGTGATTTTCTTTTCAGATCCGCTTACTGCAGCACCTCATGACCCGGATGTAAAAGCGCTGCTTCGTATTGCACAGGTATATGACATCCCGATTGCAAATAATAAGGCAACTGCAGATTTTATGATTCATTCCGAGTTGATGGATGAAGAATATAATCACAATGTGATTAATTTTAATAAGAATATCAGACAGCGGGCATCGACGATAAAGTAATGTCAGCTAAACTACGAGAAACACGCAAAGCGTGTTTCTCACATAAAAAGGAGAGGCGGTGTGAATACTCACACCGCCCCTTTTTCCTTTTAATTATCCTGGTATTATCCCTCAATGGAAATATATTTCTTTTCTTCCACAGCAGGTTTTACTTCTTTCTTCGGAACGGTCAGAGTCAGGATACCATTTTCAAAACCGCCTTTGATGTCATCCTGAGTAACGCCATCTCCGACATAGAAACTACGCTGGTAAGAGCCATAGTAACGTTCTTTACGGATATATTTGCCATCTTTGTCTTTTTCGTCCTTGTTGTCCTGGTGTTTGGCATTGACGATGAGGTATCCGTCTTTCAGCTCAGCCTGGATATCTTCTTTCTTAAAACCTGGAAGTTCAAATTCCAGTTCATATCTGTCGTCAAATTCCTTAACGTCAGTGTTCATGGCAGCACGGTTGTCTGTTGCAGGAGCATTGTAAGCTCCAAATGGAAATACATCATCGAATATATCATCTACAAAGTTGTTTGAAAAAATACTTGGTACTAACATAAGTCATTCCTCCTGAAATAGTCTATTGTAATTAGTAATAATGTTTCTTGCTTCTGTGAGCTTCTCTGGCTTCCTCAACAGCCTCATGGTCGGCTACATTAATTTTAGCTTTTACTTTCTTCTTTTTTAATGGATGTTTTGGATTTTTGTCTGACATAATAGCATGCTTCCTTTCTTTTACATCATCAGATATCTGAAATACAATGTCTGAAATTATCCTTCAATTGCAATATATTTGTGGTCTTCTACTGCAGGTTTTGCTTCTTTCTTCGGAACGAAGAGTTTTAAAATACCGTGTTTAAATTCGCCCTTGATATCTTCTTCGGTAACGGCATCGCCAACATAAAAGCTTCGGCTGCAGGCTCCGGAATAACGTTCCTTACGGATGTACTTGCCGGATTTCTTATCTTTATCATCCTCATCCAAGCCTTTGGCGGCACTGATGGTCAGGTAACCATTTTCTAAGGAAGCACTTACTTCGTCTTTCTTAAATCCAGGTAAATCAATGACCAGTTCGTAACCATTGTCCTGCTCCTTTATATCTGTCTTCATCAGACGTGCGGCTCTACGACCGTAAAGTTTTTTCTCAGTTTTTTTCATATCCATGTTATCGTCCATCCATGGAAAATCCTCAAAGAAGTCATCAAATAAATTCTCTCCAAAAATACTAGGCATCAACATAAGTCATCTCTCCTTTTTTAAATAAATCTATCTATGCTTGTTTACCTTGTTTCTTTGGAACCGGGATGTTTTAGGAACCTCTTTTTGTTCCTCTCCTTTGTTCTGACTACGTTATAGCACCAATTATTAGCACTGTCAAGAGGTGAGTGCTAATAAAATTGTGAAAAATTTGTGAAAAAACACAAATTGTGCAAAAACAAAGAAAAAACATGGGAATGCACTGTAAAAACAAATGAAATATATGGAGATATAATGCAGAAATATAGGGGGAAAATAAGAGGCAGCATGATAAAAAGGAAAGAATATTGCAGGAACTATGAGACTGTGTTATGATTTCTATAACTTTGCGTCATGGAAATTATGAGTTTAGGAGAAAAAACAAAATGAAGGCACAGAATGAGAAAAGAAGTACATTTTCGGGGAAGATAGGGTTTGTATTATCAGCAGCAGGCGCTTCTGTGGGACTGGGAAACATATGGAGATTCCCATATCTTGCGGCAAAGTATGGGGGAGGAATCTTTCTGCTGATTTATATTATACTTGCACTGACTTTTGGATATACGATGATTATGGCGGAGACTTCTATCGGAAGAATGACGAAGAAGAGCCCGGTGGGAGCATATCATACCTTTGGAAAATCCCGCTGGCTCTCTTTCGGTGGCTGGATAAATGCGATTATTCCGGTTTTAATCGTGCCATATTATTCTGTAATTGGCGGCTGGGTAATGAAATATCTGGTGGAATATATCAGGGGAAATGGCAGTAAGCTTGCATCGGATGGATATTTTTCTGATTTCATTTCCAGCGGACTTTCCACAGAAATCTGCTTTGCTTTTTTTGCAGTATTTACGTTGGGGATTATCTTTGCCGGCGTCCGGAATGGTATTGAACGGGTATCCAGATTTATGATGCCGGTGCTGGTTGTTCTTTCTATATTAATAACGGTTTATTCCGTAAGCAGACCGGGAGCATTAAAAGGAGTTAAATATTTTCTGATTCCAAATTTTGAAAATTTTTCCTGGATGACGGTAGTAACAGCCATGGGACAGATGTTTTATTCCCTGTCCATTGCCATGGGAATTCTCGTTACTTTTGGTTCTTATATGAAGAAGGAAGTTTCTATTGAGGAGTCCACGAAGAACGTGGAAATCTTCGATACAGCGATTGCCATGATGGCAGGGCTGATGATTATTCCGGCAGTCTTTGCATTTTCCGGTGGAAATCCGGAAACACTGCAGGCGGGGCCATCATTGATGTTTATTACGATTCCAAAAGTATTTGACAGCATGGGACTTGGAACCGGAGTCGGAATTTTGTTTTTTGTACTGGTGCTGTTTGCAGCAATCACAAGTTCTATTGCATTAACGGAAAGTGCAGTATCGACTTTTGAAGATGAACTGGGTTGGGAAAGACGGAAAGCAACGGTAATTGTCGGCATTGTAATGCTTCTTCTGGGAAGTCTTTCCACACTGGGATATGGACCATTGGCGAATATAAAAATTATCGGAATGCAGATTCTTGATTTCTTTGATTTCCTGACGAACTCCGTGATGATGCCGATTGCGGCTATTGCAACCTGCCTTCTGGTATCAAGAGTGGTGGGAGTGCAGCGGATTGAAGAAGAAGTAACCCGGGGCGGCAACCCGTTCCGCAGGAAAAAGATATTTACGGTGATGATAAAATACCTTTGTCCGATCTTTGCAGCGATTATTTTAATCAGTTCCATAGCAAATGCTTTTGGATGGATTCAGATGTAATGAATGACAAATTAAGAAAATACAGAAATGCAACTACGAGAAACACGCTTTGCGAGTTTCTCGAGTTATCGCGGTGCTCGTCAAATCTGCATGCAAGCATGCGATTTTTCTCGCTACTCGCGTAATCAAAAAGAGCGTTCTTTCCTAATTAGGAAAGACGCTCTTTTTGGACAGAACCATATTATGAATTTGCCATATTCTTAACGGCATTCAATGCCTTCTGGACTGGTGGCAGACAGATAATGATTAATGTAATAAGTGCTTCTGCACCAAGGTATGCACCGTTGTAAGCAAGAGAGTATACCACTGCATTCGGGAATTCTTCCGGAGCATACATGCCGAAGAAAATCCAGCCGGAAAGGAATGCGAAGAAGTATCGGCCTAATACACCAGCGATATAACCTTTGATAAGTCCATGTTTGGATTTGCTGAAAAGCCCGGAAAGTCCTAATGCACCAAAGGCGAAGAGGTAGTCCACTAACATCTGTGGAACACTGATGATGTAAGGGTCAACGACTAACTGCAGAATTCCGTAAGCAAAAGCTGCGGTTAAGCCGGCACCCAGACCGTACCAGTAACCAATCAGAACGATGAATAACATGCTCAGTAAAGTAACGGAACCGCCCATTGGCATATCGAAAAGTTTAATCATGGAAGTTACCATGGCAAGGGCAATTGCCATAGCTGAAAATGCAAGCTGCTTTGCACTGAATTTCTTCTTTCCACCGAAGATAGCACAGCCAATCAGAAGAATGGCAATCATGATGATAACGAGGGCTGTAAAACCTGCGGTGGTAAGCTGGTAAGATGAGCCGTCGTATGTTGCAAAAATTGACATAAAAAAATCCTCCTTAAAGATGATACTCTGCCAGGAGGTTGTATATGTGCTTCCTTACGCCGGTATTATCCGGTTCAAGTAATAAGGGTCAACGCAGATGCGTTTCTCAGCCAAAGGCGCCCCTAGCAAAGTGATATTTTGTTTTCAGTTTGTAATGGTAACAGTGGTAGTATAAAATGTCAAGTGTTAATTTTCTGAAAAAGATTTTCTAAAAAATGAAAAAATCCGCTGGAAAATATAAAGAAAAAGTAACTTCCGGTCGATAAAAGGTTTAGAAGTGTCTTTTTCTGCGCTTTTTTAGAAAAAAGGGTTACTCTTGAATCTGAAAAGCAAAAGGAATATAGTAAAGATAAAAAAGATGAGGAAACAACAAGCAACAAGGAGAGGTTCTATGCGTAAGTACAAGGATGTTGGAAAAAGAATACTGGTATTAGTTTTAAGTGTTTGTATGATTGCAGGCGTTCTTCCGGCAATACCGGCAGAGGCGGCGGATGCATTTCCGAGCAATGGAAGCATTACATTAGGAGCGGATGCAAATGGTGCAACTGCAACCGGAAATGATACCTATACTTATACCGGACAGGAGGTTAAGCCGGCAGTTACGGTCCAGATTGCTGGAGAAACTTTGAAAGAAAAAGAGGATTACTCCGTTTATTACCGTAATAATACCAGCGCAGGAACAGCATATATTGATATCGTTGGTATCGGAGACAGCCACAGATGGCAGACCACCAAGAGCTTTACGATTGCACAGCAGAAGTTAAGCTATATCGGTGTTAATTATAAAGGGGTGGAAGGAACCGGTGAAGACGGATATGTATATTATACAGGAAGTGATGTATTACCGACGATTACAGGGGTGTATGGTATCATAAGCGGTACTTCTACCATGGTAAACCTTTCGGCAGATGATTATAACGTAGAATATACATCCGGAAGCAATACCACAGTAGGAACACATTCCTTTAAAATTGTATTAAAGAGCAGCAGTAACTATACATTTTCCGGAACAATTGCAGAGAACCGTTACAATATTTACTATAATATCGGGGCAGATTCTGTAACTGTTTCCAATGGACTGAGTGATTCTACTTATACCGGAACTGCACAGAGACCGGAATTTACACTGGTTGACAGCCAGAACTCCGCAGGAATCCAGGCGTCTGACTATACCACCAGCTGGGCAGACAATACGAATGCCGGAACAGCGAAGATGACAGTAACAGCGAATTCTTCTTCTCTGTACCGGGGCAGCAAGACCTTTAATTTCCTGATTGGCAAGGCAGATTTAAGTGCAGCAGGCATCAGTGTTTCCTTAAAGAGTGATAAATATTATTATGTAAAGAATAGTAAACCGGATATGACCAATGAGGTAGTAGTGAAGTTGAATGGCGTTGAGATTCCTGCCGGCAACTACAACGTGGCATACCGAAATGAAACTACTGCAGGACAGACCGGAACCAATAACCTGATTATTACCGGAACCGGAAATTTAACCGGAAACGCATTTATCAACTTTGAGATCTATGACAAGCTTGGCAAAGCAGTATTGGATAAAAATGAACTGGAATACAATGGCAAGAAAAATGTGCCAAACATTACCGTCTCCAATACATCCGGTGATGTCATCAGTGATTCCAGATATAAGATTACTTATTATAAAGATGCAGAATATACCCAGGCAGTATCTGAACCGACTTCCATCGGAAGATATTATGTGAAGGTAACCGGACTGGGTTACTACGAAGGAGACCTTGGAACCAAGGCAGAGCCGATTTATTTTGATATTGTAGCAAAATCTTTAGATAAATGTACCTTTAAGCTGGCAATCAACGGAACAGAAGCAGGTGTCATTAATAAAGATACCAGTTATTCCAGCTTCTTTGACGGCAAGAGCAAGGTATTATCCCTGACAGCAACCGATGATGAGGGGAATGCCTTGAAAAAAGGAACGGATTTTGACTATGCTGTTTATCGTGATCCAGAATGTACTGAACGGGCAGACGATAAGGAAGACACTACGGGCATACAGGAACTGATTCATGCAGCAACCTATTATCTTAAGATAACCGGTCTGGATGGCAGTAACTATGCCGGAGGCGAAAGAGTATATACTTATATGATTAAGCCAAAGAACATCAGCCCGGCAGATATTGTAATTACAGACCAGACTTATACCGGTAGTGCTGTTGTGCCGGATCCTGCAAATATTACCGTTTATTATACCGAAGGTAGTAAAAATGTTACCTTGGACAGCCAGTATGTAGAAGTAGTTTCCTGTGAAGATAATATCGAAATTGGAACCAACAATGCAAAGGCTTATATCAGACTGACTGGAGATTATGCACTGGCAGAAGGTGGTGTGAACCGTGGAACCTTCAGTATTGTGCCAAGAAAATTAAATGAATGCGAGTGTAATATTGTTGCAGGTTCTGCAAACTATGATCCGACACAGGTTACCTTTGAATACAATGGCAGCATGCAGGTACCGGCAATCCGTATTACTGATAATAACGGCGCCAAAGGCCTGGTACAGGGCGAAGACTTTAAGGTTACTTATTTTACGGATTCTGCATACAAGAAGGTCATTGCAGAGCCGGTGGACGCAGGTACTTATTATGTATTAATCAGCGGTCTTGGAACTTATGCTAATTTAGGCGGAAGTATCCGTACTTCTTATAAAATCACACCAAAGAACATGAGCACGCTGACCGTAACTGCAAGCAACTGCGGTTATACCGGAGAAGCAGTGGAGCCGGGTATCAGTGTATCTGATGGAAACCGTGTACTGGTTGCAGGTGTGGATTATGAAGTTGAAGGATATTATGACGATGAATTATGTAAACAGGTTTCAGAACATAAGAATTCCGGTAAAGTATATGTCAGAATCAAAGCGGTAGATGGTAAGAATTATACCGGAACCGCAACAACCACATTCTTTATTGGAGCAAATATTGCGACCGTTGTGCCGGCATTTAATATTTCCGGTGGAACCTATAACCGCAATTCCCATAAGAATGAGATGATTCAGGCAATTGAGACAAAAATGATGGATGCAATTCCGGATCCGTCATCCTATAGCATTTCCTTCTATAGTGATGCAGCACATCAGAATGTTGTAAGCTCTGAGACAAATGAGGCATTTATCAATGCGGGGACGATTTACTTCGTAGTATCCGGCAAGGGTCAGTATTATGGAGATATTTCCGGATATGCAGTCATTGCAAAGAAAGATATATCTGAACTGAATGCAAGAGTAAATGGAACTTATACATATAATGGAATTGAGCAGAAGGTTGTAATTTCCACTACTGCAGACGGAGATGGTGTTGTATTACAGTACCCTACCACCAATGGCTATATTCTGACCGATAAGGAATACAGTATTGAAAGCAGTGAAAATGCAATCAATGCGGGAATTGCAACTCTGACCTTAAAGGCGGCAGAAAACAGCAACTATACAGGAACAACAACCGTAAGCTATACCATTAATCAGAAGGATATCAACGAATTAAGCAAGCTGCGTGTAGACATTACCAGCCCGGTTTATGCAAACAAGGTGCTGACTCCTTCTGTGAAGGTAAGCTATGGGGATTCTTCCAGCTTATTGTCAACGAATAAGGATTATCAGTTTGAAGTATATTCGGATGAGGATTATCAGAATGTAGCAACAGCCGCAGAAAAAACCAATGCCGGCACGACTTATGTAAGAATCCAGGGTATTGGAAACTACTGTGGTGTATTGGAAAGCGCAAATTATACTGCAGATAAGATCGCAGGTTCGAACCAGTTTATTATTCAGCGGAAGAGTATTGATGGTGTAGGCGTATCTTTACAGGGAATGAGTTACATTTTTAAAAAGAGTATTCCGGATTTCACAGTAACACAGAGTTTTCCGAATGAGTCCGGAATTGGAGAATATTCATATACACTGCAGCCTGGTGTAGATTATACCTATACTCCGACCCAGGTAGATAAATTTAAAGTAGGACAGCAGGATATTACCATTGAAGGAACCGGTAACTTTAAGGGAACCAAGAATAGTTACTTCTACTATGATGGAGATATGAATAATGCTGCTGACCAGATTGAAGTGAAGTTAAGCTATGATACCATTGAGTATGATAAGGCACAGGTAGCATCCGGCGGAATGAAACCTACCGTTACCGTGTATGTAAAAGGCAGCGATACCCAGGAACGTCTGATAGAGGGAACACATTACAGCGTGTCTTATAGAAATAATACTGTTCCAGGGCAGGCCAGTGTACTCATTACCGGAATTGAGAAGAATCACTGGGTAGGCAGCTATGTTGCGAATTTTGCAATTACCGGTAAAATTGAAGATGCTGAGATTACGATTCCGGCACAGAAATATACTGGAAGCGAATACAATACAACCACACAGCCAATTGAAAATATGACTGTGGTATGTGATGGCAAAACTTTGGCACTTGGAACAGACTACAACATTAAGAGCATTGTAAATGGTAAATCTGTTTCACTGACTGACCCGACCGTAACGATTGAGGGAACCGGAACTTATTTCAGTGGTGAGAAATCGGCGAAGTTTGCGATTAAATACGACCTGGGCAGTGATGATTTAAGTATTGACTTAGGTGGAGATGTATTCTCCTATACCGGACAGGAAATCAGACCGGTTCCGGTTGTGAAATATGCATTAACCGGTTCTACCTTTGATACCTTGGAAGAAGGAAAAGATTATACGGTAACTTATCGTAAGAATACTGCAGTTGCAGCAGCAAATGGCGAGAACGGACCATGTGTAGTCATTCAGGCAACAGCAAACGGTAAACTGATGGGAACCACCAAGGCGAAAGCATTTACCATTGATTCCATTCATATGGAAGATTATGAGATTACCGGAATTGCGGACAGCTATGTTTATACCGGTAAGCTGATTAAGCCGGATTCTCTGGTCATTAAGAAGATTGGCGGTTCAGAAGTAATTGACCCGGCAAACTATAGTGTGTATTACCAGACGGATGCAGATAATCCATCCAGTGCACCGGCAGGCGCAACCGAGACCATTACCGTAATCGGTAAGGGCAATTACAAGGGAACACTGACTAAGACCTTTACTATTACAAAACGTGATCTGTCTACGGTAAGCAAGACAATTGATGACGTAACCTACAATGGTGAGGCACAGGAGCCTGAAATTAAATTAACATTTAATGATGAAAATAACAAAGAACAGACCCTTACGTTAGACACGGATTATGTGGTGGATGAGTATCGCAATAATATCAATGCAGCGAACGCCGGCGGGGCAAATGCACCATATGCAGCAATCCACGGTGTGGCAAGCTGTACCGGAACTGCAACGGTAGAGTTTAACATTTTAAAGAAAAATGTTGAGGATTTAGTATACTCTAAAATAGAAGATCCACAGTATGTACCGTTAAAAACCAAGTATGAACCGGAATTAAATGTTTACATGACATCCACTAGTGCAGAACCGCTGGTTCGCAATGTAGATTATACGGCAGCTTACTTTAACAATGAAGCTGTAAAAGATGCAAATGGAACTTCCGGACCGTTTGTTCAGATTACTCCGAAGGATACCACCAACTATACCGGAAGCAAGACAATTCCGTTCTCTATTCTGGCAAGGGATCTTTCTTCTGAAAATATCAGTGCGGCGTTATCCGATGCTTCTGATACAGGATTTGACCCGGCAAACCGGAACTATCCTTATATTCAGGGGATTACTTATACACCGAATATCAGCCTGAAAGATAATTCGGAAAATGGAATTGTAGCACTGGTAAATGGAACAGACTTTACTTATGAATATTCTACCAATAACAGTCAGGTGGGAACTGCGTGGATTAAAGTAACCGGACAGGGTAATTACAGTGGAACACGAATTGAGAAGTTTACCATAGGTACCTTACTTTCCAATGATACTTTAACGGTAACTGGAATTTCCGATACTGTATATAACGGTCTTGATACCAAACCGAAGAACATTCAGGTGAAGTTCAATAAGACCGGAAGCTATCTGACAGAAAACGAAGATTACATTGTAAAATACTATATTGATAAAGATTGTACAACGGAAGCAAGTGCCATTGACCTGATTCATGCTGGAACGGTATATGTTGGAATCGTTGGTACGGAAAATGACCAGACCGGATATGTAGGAACAGCTGTATATCCATATCAGATTGCAAGAAAGTCACTTACTTCTGCAGATATTGAGATTACCGGAACCGATAACGTAGATTATACCGGAAGCGAGATTAAACCGGTACTTACTTTAAAAGATACTTCTACCGGATTAACCATTGATTCTTCCCAGTATGAAGTAACCTATGAGAACAACACAGCAATCGGAACCGCAAGTGCAACGGTAACTGCAACCGAAAGCGGTAACTACAAAGATAGCATTACGGTATACTATAAGATTACCAAACATGATATTGGAAATGCTGTGGCAGAAGCAATCCCGGATCAGAAGTATACCGGCAATTACATCCGCCCGGCACTGACGATTTATGACAACGGAAAGCTTCTGGTAGAAGGGAAGGATTATCAGGTTGTCAATGGCAACAACTTAAGGGCAGGAGAGTCATGGGTAGTAATTAAAGGACTTGGCAACTATGATGAGACCAAGCGCGTTTACTTCAATATTGTGGCAAGCCTTGAGGATGCAATTATTGACAGTGTTCCGGAACAGCTTTATACCGGAAGCCCGATATGTCCGTCTATCCATGTGGCATGTGGTGGCAATACCTTAACGCTGAATGAAGATTATGAAACAACGTATGCAAATAATGAGCTGGCAGGCGATGCATCCATTACTGTGCGTCCACTGACCCAGTATTATACCGGAACAATTGTTAAGAAATTCAAAATCAGCAACAGCTTATCCAAAGCAACAGTTACCGGAATCCCTGCTTCAGAGCAGTATACCGGACAGACTTATAAGCCGGTTCCGGTCGTTAAGATGGGAAGCAAGGTATTAACAGAAGATGTTGATTATACGGTAAGCTACAGTAACAATAGAAATGTGGGAACTGCAAGGGTAATCATTTCCGGTATTGGTGTATACTCCGGAGAAAAAGTTGTTACCTTTGTAATTAAAGAAAAGAGCATTGAAAATTGTACGGTTCTGGCAGTTGCATCACAGACTTATAATGGAAGACTGCTGACTCCGCCGGTTGTTGTCAAAGATGGGACAACAATGTTGAAAGAAAATGTAGACTACAAGCTTTCTTATCGTGACAATTATTCTGTAGGAACAGCTTATGTAACCATTACAGGAATTGGAGACTATAAGGGCAGCGTGACAAAGTCCTTTGCTATCACAGAACCAGTGCTGACTTCTGACGTAATCGTTCAGAGCAGGAATGCAGCAGCAGGAACCTTTGATATTGTTGTGGATGGAGTCCCAAGTTATGTGACTTCTGTTAGTGTTCCGGTCTGGACAAAGGCTGATCAGAGCGATATTGTATGGTATAACGCATCCAGAGTAGATGCAGATACCTTTATCGTGCATGCCAATATTGCAAATCATAAGAATAATGTGGGTGTATATAATATCCATGTATATGTAAGTGGTGGCGGATATAAAATGCGGTGTGCATATGCAACGACTACCGTATTTGGTGCAGGCTATGAAAGGGTCTTTGACTTAAATTATTACATAAAGAATAACCCTGATGTAGCAAATGCATTTGGCGGCAATACAGAAGCAATTTTTGCACATTTTGTAAATAATGGTGAGGCAGAAGGCCGTCAGGCAATTGCAAACTTCAATGTTGCATCTTATCGTGCCCGGTATGCGGATTTAAGAAGTGCATTTGGAAATAATCTGAGAGCATATTATGATCATTATCGCATCAATGGATATGCTGAGGGACGGGTAGCAACCGGAAGTACAGAACTGCAGAATCCGACAACCGTATACAATGGCGTGGATTACAAGCTGGTATATGACTACAATTACTACATCAACAAATATCCGGATATTAAAGCGGCATTTAATGGTGATGAAAATGCAACCTTACGTCACTTTGTGGAATGTGGTATGAATGAGGGGCGTCAGGGAAAAGCATCCTTTAATGTAGCAGCTTACCGTGCTAATTATGCAGACTTAAGAAGCGCATTTGGAAGAAATCTGAAAGCATATTATATGCATTATATTGGCAGTGGCTATCGGGAAGGACGTAAAGCAACAGGAAATGGCGTGCTTAAGAATCCTGTAACCGTATACAATGGAGTGGATTACAGCCTGGTATATGACTACAATTATTACATCAGCAAATATTCTGACCTTAAGGCAGCGTTTTATGGTGATGATACAGCCGCATTGAGACATTTTGTGGAGTGTGGTATGAATGAAGGAAGACAGGCAAAAGACTCCTTTAATGTGAAAAAATATAAGAATAGATACAATGATCTTCAAAACGCCTTTGGAAATGATTTAAAATCCTATTATATGCATTATATTGGAAGTGGTTATAAAGAAGGACGTAAAGGAAATTAAAAAGTGTGAAAGAAAAGGGATTCTGTTTCGGATGAAAGGAAGGAGCAGAATCCCTTTTTGCTTTCCTGTAAAGTAAAAAACTCGCAAAGCGTATTTCTTGTAGATTGCAGCCGGTCATACATAAAAAGCTGCCGGCAACAGGTCTGGTATGTAAAAAAATACAATAAATACGCATAAAACCAGAGCTTAACAATTGTAATCCAAAAATAAATCTCTTATACTAAAAACGTAAAATAAGCGTTGAAATTGTATTGATTCAGAAAAACAAGAGGGACGAAGAAATGGCAGCAGATACCAGAGTGGCTGTAATCGGCATTGTAATAGAAAAGGACGAATCCGTCGGAGCATTAAATGAAATTTTACATGAATATGCAGCTTATATTATCGGAAGAATGGGAATTCCATACCGGGAGAGAGGCATAAATATCGTAAGTATAGCAATCGATGCACCGCAGGATACCATCAGTGCACTGACCGGTAAAATCGGAAAATTACCGGGAATCAGTGTAAAAACAGCATATTCCAGTGTGGTGACCAGACATGAAGAATAGAGGGAAAGAATTATTTGATAAGCTGTATGAGGATACACGGCTTACAGAGACAGAATATAAAGAATTATTAGAACTGCATACCGATAAAGAAATTGCAGAGTACGGCTTTGAACTGGCGAGAAAAAGACAGAAAGAGACCTTTGGAAATGAAGTCTATACCAGAGGACTGATTGAAATATCCAATTACTGTAAGAATGACTGCATCTATTGCGGCATCCGAAGAAGCAATCAGAATGCAGAACGCTACCGCCTGAGGGAAGAAGAAATCTTATCCTGCTGTGAAAGCGGTTATGCATTAGGGTTTCGTACCTTTGTCCTGCAGGGGGGCGAAGACGGCTATTATACAGATGATTTACTGGAAGATTTACTTCATAAGATAAAAGCTGCTTACCCGGACTGTGCCATAACACTGTCCTTAGGAGAACGGAGCCGGGAGAGCTATGAAAGACTTTATACGGCAGGAGCAGACCGCTATTTATTGCGTCATGAGACCGCGAATGAAGCCCATTATGGGAAGCTTCATCCGGCAGAAATGTCTCTTGCAAATCGGAAACAGTGCCTGTATGCTTTAAAAGAAATCGGTTATCAGGTAGGATGTGGCATTATGGTTGGCTCCCCATATCAGACTATAGACAATCTGGTGGAAGACCTTGTCTTTATGAAAGCATTCAATCCGCATATGGTAGGAATCGGCCCGTTTATTCCACAAAAGGATACACCATTTGGAGAGATGGAGCAGGGAAGCCTTGAGATGACATTGTTTTTACTGGCAATTACCCGCCTGATGCTGCCGAAGGTACTGCTTCCGGCAACTACAGCATTGGGAACCATCCATTCAAGGGGCAGGGAGCTTGGCATCCTGGCTGGAGGAAATGTGGTAATGCCGAATCTGTCACCGGTAAAGGTGCGGAAGAAGTATGCCCTTTACGATAATAAAATCTGTACCGGGGAAGAGGCAGCGGAATGCCGTGGATGTCTTGGCAACCGTATGGAATCCATTGGATATAAACTGGTGGTCTCAAGAGGAGATTCACCATTTATATAAATAAAGGAAATACAAGAGGTATTTCTTAAATCACCATATAATAACCAACGGGAAAGAGCTTCTGACCCGGAAGAAAGGAAACATTATGTATAACAAAGCATCATTAAAGGCAGAAGAATTTATCTGCCACGAAGAGATTGAAGAGACTCTGGCATATGCCGAGGCAAATAAGGACAATCTTGCCCTTATTGACGAAATCATTGCAAAGGCAAAATTACGGAAAGGGCTTACTCACAGAGAAGCATCAGTATTGCTGGCCTGCGAGAACGAAGAGAAAATCCAGGAAGTATATGACCTTGCAGAACAGATTAAGAAAGATTTCTATGGAAATCGTATTGTAATGTTTGCACCATTGTATTTGTCCAACTACTGTATCAATGGATGTGTGTATTGCCCGTACCATGGAAAAAATAAGCATATTGCCCGTAAGAAGCTGACACAGGATGAAGTGCGTCAGGAAGTAACGGCATTACAGGATATGGGACACAAGCGTCTGGCAATTGAAGCAGGCGAAGACCCGGTGAATAACCCAATCGAATATATCTTAGAGTGTATTAAGACCATTTACAGCATTAAGCACAAAAACGGTGCAATTCGTCGTGTTAATGTAAATATTGCTGCAACAACCGTAGAAAATTACCGGAAATTAAAAGAGGCCGGAATCGGAACTTACATTCTTTTTCAGGAAACTTATCATAAAGAAAGCTATGAAAAATTACATCCAACCGGACCAAAGCATGATTATGCATATCATACTGAAGCCATGGACCGTGCCATGGAAGGCGGCATCGATGATGTTGGCTTAGGTGTACTTTTTGGATTGGAACTTTACAAATATGAATTTGCAGGACTTTTGATGCATGCAGAACATTTGGAGGCAGTGCATGGAGTAGGACCACATACCATCAGCGTGCCACGAATTAAACGTGCCGATGACATTGACCCGGATGTATTCGATAACGGAATCAGTGATGATATTTTTGCAAAAATCTGTGCATGTATCCGTGTGGCAGTTCCATATACCGGAATGATTATTTCTACCAGAGAGAGCCAGGCGGTACGTGAGAAAGTTATCCGCCTTGGCGTATCCCAGATTAGTGGTGGTTCCAAGACTTCCGTTGGTGGATATGACCATCCGGAGCCGGAAGACGAACGTTCCGAACAGTTTGATGTCAGTGATACCAGAACACTGGATGAGGTAGTGCACTGGCTTATGGATATGGGTTACATTCCAAGTTTCTGTACGGCATGTTACCGGGAAGGCAGAACAGGAGACCGTTTTATGAGTCTTTGTAAGAACCAGCAGATTTTAAATTGCTGTCATCCGAATGCACTGATGACATTGAAGGAATATTTGATTGATTATGCTTCTGAAGATACCAGAAAAATCGGAGAAGCGTTGATTGCTAAGGAGATAGAGAAAGTACCAAATGAAAAAACAAGAGAAATTGCAAAACGTCATCTGAAAGAAATTGAGGAAGGACAGCGCGATTTCAGATTCTAGGAGGTCTTTAGCGATGTCATTGAATGAAACACCAAGTGCAAACCGGATACATATCGGTTTTTATGGCAAAAGAAACAGCGGAAAATCTTCTCTGATTAATGCATTTACCGGTCAGCAGGTAGCAATTGTATCGGATGTAGCGGGAACCACAACGGATCCCGTCTACAAGCCGATGGAGGTACATGGTATCGGTCCATGTGTATTTATTGACACGGCAGGAGTGGATGATGTAGGCGAACTGGGGAAAATGCGTGTAGAGAAGACGGAAAAAGCCGCAGAGAAAACAGATATTGCGGTGCTCTTGTTTTCCGGGGGGGAATATCAGGCAGAGTTAGAATGGTTCCACTATTTTAAAGAAAAGCATACACCGACCTTATGTGTACTGAGCAAAGCGGATACACTGACAGATTCAGATTCCATAGCAGCACAGCTTAAGGAAGAGACAAAACAGGAAATTCTTGTTATCAGCTCGAAAAGCAAGGAAGATATAGAAAAATTTAAAGAAGAATTAATAAGACTTGTGCCGGATGATTATGGTGAAGAAACCATAACCGGAGCACTGGTAGAAGAAGGAGATTTGGTCCTTCTTGTTATGCCGCAGGATATCCAGGCACCAAAGGGCAGACTGATTCTGCCACAGGTACAGACCATCCGTGATTTGCTGGATCATAAATGTCTGGTAATGAGCTGCACAACGGATAAGTTAGAGGATACGCTGGCGGCGCTGGCGCGACCACCGAAGATTATTATTACTGACTCCCAGGTTTTCCGCACAGTATATGATAAGAAGCCGCAGGAAAGTCTTCTGACCTCATTTTCCGTATTGTTTGCAGAGTACAAGGGAGATTTCGCTTACTACAAAGAGAGCGCAGCAGCCATTAGCAGTCTTACGGAAGAATCAAAGGTACTGATTGCAGAATGCTGCACCCATGCACCACTGAAAGAGGATATCGGCAGGGAGAAAATTCCGAATATGCTGAGAAAACGTATCGGAGCAGGACTGACAGTGGATATCGTCAGTGGAACAGATTTCCCAAAAGACTTATCTAATTATGATTTAATAATTCAGTGCGGAGCCTGTATGTTTAATAAAAAATATGTCATGACGAGAATTGAACGTGCAAAAGAACAGAAAGTTCCAATGAGCAACTATGGTGTTGCCATTGCATATCTGTCTGGAATTCTTGATAAAATCAGCTATTAGAAATGATGAAAGGAAGCGTAACTATGTCAATCGAACGCGCGCGAGCATATTTAAAAGAATTTGGAATGGAGGAGCGGATTATGGAGCTGGCAGAATCCAGTGCGACAGTGGAACTGGCAGCAGAAGCACTTCATTGTGAGCCGGAGCGTATTGCAAAGACGCTTTCTTTTCTGGTGGGAGAACAGCCGATTCTGATTGTAACTGCGGGAGATGCCAGAATCGACAACCACAAATATAAGACAACCTTCGGAACCAAAGCAAAAATGATTCCGGCAGCGGCAGTGGAAGAATATATCGGACACGCCGTTGGCGGAGTCTGCCCTTTTGGAATCAAAGAGGGTATAAAAGTATATCTCGATGAAAGCCTGAAAAAATTTGAAACAGTATTTCCGGCATGTGGTAGTGGAAACAGTGCCATTGAGCTGACAATCCCGGAACTGGAGCAGTGCTCCGGATATTCAGAATGGGTTAATGTCTGCAAGGAGGAACAGCAAGCATGACACAATTATTACTGGCAATTATTTATCTTGCATTTATCAGTCTGGGACTGCCGGATTCCCTTCTTGGTTCCGCCTGGCCGACCATGTATCAGCAGTTTGGCGTGCCGATTTCCTATGCGGGAATTATTTCCATGATTATATCCGCCGGAACAATTGTATCCAGCCTGCAAAGTGACAGACTTACGAAGAAGCTTGGAACCGGAAAAGTAACTGCAATCAGCGTAGCTGCAACGGCGGTGGCTTTGTTTGGATTCTCTTTTTCCCACTCCTTCTGGGCATTGTGTCTGTGGGCAATTCCCTATGGTCTTGGTGCAGGAAGTGTAGATGCGTCTTTAAACAATTATGTGGCATTACATTATGAAAGCCGCCATATGAGCTGGCTCCATTGTATGTGGGGTCTTGGAGCAACGGCAGGTCCTTACATCATGGGAATCGCACTTTCCATGGGGCAGGGCTGGAATATGGGCTATCGATATATTGGAATCATTCAGGTTGTGTTGACTGCAGTGCTTGTTTTCAGTCTTCCATTGTGGAAAGGGCGGAAAAGTACGACCGAAAATTTGCAGAATGCAGAAATGGAACAGTTACTGGAGAATGTATCAGAAAAAGCTGACACAACAGCAGAAAAGGCTTTGTCACTCCGTGAAATCTTAAAAATTGCAGGAGCCAAAGAAGTGATGCTTTGCTTCTTCTGCTACTGCGCACTGGAGCAGACCGCCGGATTATGGGCAAGCAGTTATCTGACTTTACATAAAGGAGTGTCAAGCGAAACGGCAGCAATCTTTGCAAGTCTCTTTTATATTGGAATAACGGTTGGGCGCGCCATAAGTGGCTTTATCACAATGAAATTAAATGATACACAGATGGTGCGGCTGGGACAGAGTATTATTGTCCTTGGAATAATGGCAATGGTGCTTCCAGGAAGCAATGTATTGGCACTGGCAGGTCTGATTCTCATAGGACTGGGCTGTGCGCCGATTTATCCTTGTGTCATTCATTCCACACCGGCACATTTTGGCGCAGACAAATCCCAGGCAATCATTGGTGTGCAGATGGCATTTGCCTATATTGGAATATTGGCGATGCCGCCGCTGTTTGGCGTGCTTGCCAGCAGGATTTCTGTGGCACTGCTGCCGTGCTATTTATTTGCAATACTGGTTGTAATGGTAATCATGCATGAACTTTTAACAAAGAAAACGGCATAAGCGTCGGAAAAAGTACAGCAGAGGAAATGGGAGCGTGTTATGTTTCAGTTACTTGAACTAATCGAAAATGAAGAGGACAGGGAATTTTGCAGGAAGTTGAGTGAGCAGTTTGACTCTGCAATGTACCATGTGGCATATGGAATTTTAAAGAATTCTGCAGATGCGGAAGATGCTGTGCAGGAAAGCTATATTGCAATTATAAATAATTTAGATAAAATTTCTCGTGAAAACTGTCATAAAGCGTGGAACTATATTGTTACTATAGTTAGGAGCAGAGCAATTAATGTATATCGTAGGCGGAACCGCGAAAGCAAGATGGACGAGGATACGATTGAAAATCTGCTGCAGGAGTCTCAGGGGGACGGAGAAATCTTTGAACTTCCGGATGGCAGCAGCATGTCGGAACTTATCGGCAGAATGAAATATCCATATAAGGACGTATTATATTTACGATATTATAATGAATTGAGCTATGAGGAAATTGCAACTGCTCTTGATACAACAGTTGACAATGCAAGACATATTTCCAGCAGGGCAAGGAAGAAACTGCAGGAAAAGTTAGAGAAGGGGAATTCATTATGACAGAACAGGAACTGAAGGATGCCATCACATTGTCGTGTGAGGCAGATTATAAGCACGCAATGGCTGCACCAAAGCATCGCTTTTCAAGGACATTTCGAAAGAAAATAAAAGTGCTGCTGCAACCGGGCATGGGAAAACGCACGATACCAGCACTTTATCCGGTGCATGGCAGACGGCGTGTCATTATGGTTGTGGCAGTACTTATATTGATTCTCGGAACAACCGTAACGGGCAGAAGTTTTTTCCAGAGTCTGCTCGGAAAATATATTCTGACCGGGTATACCGACCATGTGCAACTGAATCTGGGCGAACCGGAGAATCTGGAAATGGTGGCAATAGAGGACAACGCAAAGAACACAGCGGAGATTGGAGCTGAACCGGATTCGGAGGAAAATTTCGAATTTGTCTGCAAGAAACCGCAGTGGGTGCCAGAAGGGTATACACTGGAAAGGGAGGCATATTACGAAGATATAGGAGAATGTGTACAATGTTATATGGGGAACAGGGAAAATCTCTGTGGTATCAGCAAATGCGCAATGATAGAGTGGATAATATAGGAATCAGTTCTAGTGGAAGTGAGCAGCAGGAAGTTATGATTGAGGATGTCAAAGGATACTTTATTCCAGATGACGCATTGAATGAAGAAAGAGGAAATCTTGTTTGGAAAGATGGAAAGTATCTTTATCTGATTGCAGGAGGTTTGACGAAAGAAGAATTAATCAGGATGGCAGAAACAATAAAATAGTAAGTGAAATGAAATATTATTACAAAAAATAAAAAAATTGGAAAAAACTGTCATAAAATCTCTTTTTCATTTGTTACATAAGTAGAACAGGTGGAAAGGAGGTTTTGTAATGGAAAGAAAAACATTAAAAAAGAAAATCCTGGGTATTTTTTGCACGCTATGCCTTTGTATATGTATGGCAAGCAGCAGTGCGATAGTGTATGGTGCAGATTTGGATAGCTGTGTGGACAGAATCGCAGAAGCAAGATATGCCAATATTTCATCCTATAATACGGGATTAAGGCTGGATGGCTCTACGTTTAAGGCACATGCGGCTGTGTATGCAAAAGCAAAAGCATCCATATCAGTTACCATGACATTACAGAGACAGTCCGGTACAAGATGGTCGGATGTAACAAGCTGGTTTGATTCAACAACAGGTTATGATTTGGTTTTGTCCAAGAGTTACGTCGCTGGCACAAGAGGAAATTATCGTGTGCGTGCAGTTTATACTGTGAATGGTGAAACAATAACAACATATAGCAGTACAGTCACCTATTAGCAGCAAAGGGAGAAAGTTATTTCGAGATATAAGAATGAACAGAAAATACGGGAGAAAAGCACGAGAGGCATGAGCAATATTTATATCGACGGTAAAATCGGTATATCAGAGGATGAAAAATGAACATATTCACAATCAAAATCATAGCATTAATCTTGATGCTGATGGACCATATAGGCGAGTTCTTTCCGGACTCGCCTATATGGTTTCGGTGGCTGGGAAGATTAGCAGCACCGCTGTTTTTCTATGCACTGGCGGTGGGGTTCCGTCATACAAGAAATCGAAAGAAATATCTGTTGCGCCTGTATCTGGCGAATGTCGGAATGGTATTTTTTAATCAGATTATGTGTATGCTGCAGAGAAAACTGGACTATGTGGCGTATCAACCGAAAAATCATAATATATTTACAACCCTGTTTTGTGCGGGAGTGCTTATCTGTATATGGGAAAGCCGGAAAGAGAAGAAAAAGTTTTTTACATACATTGGAATATATGTCTTCTGGCAGGCTATGGTAATGGGACTTGCAATTCTGGCAGAGGCGTTTGATTACGTATGGCGCGGTAATGCACTGTTGCAAACAGTCTTGCGGACAAATTATATTTTCCCACTACTGGGTGGAATCTGGGATGCGGAAGGCGGCGTGTTCTTTATTGTGCTGGGAATATGGCTGTATTGTGCAGTAGAGAAAAAGGGGAAGCTTGCGCTGCATTATATCCTGTTCTGTGGGGCGTATATGTTTATGTGTCAGGGAGATATTCTGTATCGGATTATGAGCAGGTTTTCTTTTTGGGGCTATCATAAATTAGCGGATGTCATATATTTTGGCAGTTCGTTTGTGGGTATTCCTCTTGGAACATCGGATTTATCCCTGCTTACGGAGTTCTATCAATGGATGATGATAGGCGCATTGCCAATTATGCTGGCGTGCAACGGAAAGCGTGGCAAAAGCCTTAAATGGCTGTTTTATGCGGCATATCCGCTGCAATTTCTGGTATTGTATGGTATAAGTTATTATAAATAAGAAAGGTATATCGGCTGTGTACCGACCCCTAAAAGTTAGACCAAAAAATCTAACGATTGGAGGTCGGTATTTTTATGTCTAAATATAGTTATGAATTTAAAAAGAAAGTTGTAAATGCTTATCTGAATGGAGAAGGCGGTTATAAATATCTCGCCGAGCAATACGGCGTTCCTTCTCATAGTAAAGTTAAGTTATGGGTGGATAATTATAAGTCTTTTGGAGATGATGGGTTAAAACGTTCACGTCAACAAGTAAAATATTCTTTCGAAAAGAAACTTTTTGTTGTAGAGTTATATTTATCAAGTGAAATCTCATATCAAGATTTAGCTCTGCAAGAAGGAATTACTAACCCGTCTATGATAGTTGATTGGGTTAATCGCTTTCGAGCAGCTGGACCTGATGCGTTGAGGCCACGTAAGAAAGGTCGAAAGAAAATATTGGATAAACCAGATAACAATACACAAAACAAACCACTTGTAGAATCTCCTGTTGATACAAGTGTAGAACATGTAAAGGAACTAGAGGATGAACTTCTTAAGTTAAGGATAGAGAATGCCTTTTTAAAAGAACTGAGGAGACTGCGTTTAGAGGACGAAGCAAAAATGAGAGAACGGCGCGAATCATCAGCAGCCTCCGAAGACAGTTCAAACTAAAATATCTTCTCTCATATACAGGAATGCCTAAAGCAACATATATGTATTGGCAAAAAAGATTTGATAGAGAAAATCCTAATAAGGAAATCGAAGAAAAAATCCTTGAAATTAGAGAACTTCACAAGGATTACGGATATCGTCGTATGCTAGGAGAACTTCGCAATCAGGGATATGTTATCAATAAAAAGAAAGTTCAGCGAATCATGCAAAAACTCGGATTACAGGTAACCTCATTTACACGCAGGAGTAGGAAATATAGTTCATACAAAGAAAAAGTTGGAACTGTTGCGCCTAATAGAATTCGCAGACGCTTTAACACACATATACCTCATCAGAAGATCACCACAGATACAACAGAGTTTAAATACTATGAAGTTGATGTTAAAGGACATATGACTATGCACAAACTTTATCTGGATACATTTATGGATATGTGTAATGGAGAGATACTAAGCTTTGGTATTGATAAACGCCCGTCTACCAAGAATGTAATGGATGCTCTAGAAAAAGCAATAGAAGTAACATCTGATTGTCCCTATCGAAGAACCTTCCATTCGGATCAAGGATGGGCATATCAAATGAAAGCATACTCATATCGCCTTAAAGGAGAACGAATATTTCAGAGTATGTCTAGAAAGGGAAATTGTCACGATAATTCAGTGATGGAAAATTTCTTCGGACTATTAAAACAAGAAATCTATTATGGTGTAGTTTATTATAGCTATGAAAAATTGAAATCGGAAATAGAACGATATATAAAGTATTATAACGAACAACGAATAAAAGAAAAACTAGGATGGATGAGTCCTGTGCAATACAGGCTTAGCCTCTTGGCTGCATAAAAACAGCGTAGCAGCCAATAAAACTGCTACGCTTAAAAGTCTAACTTTTTGGGGTCACATCACTGCTGCCGGTATACCTTTTTTGCGAGAAATTCGCAAAACGTATTTCTTACATTTCCCGGTATCTGTTAAGGAAACTACAGGGAAACTGTTTCGTTAATAATTCACAAAAATTTCCTATTTATGCACATTGATAAGAAATCACTGTGAAACATCTACAAAAAATCCAAAACAAATTAGTAAAAATCACCATAAAATAAGGGAAAACGATTACCTAAATAAGAATTGACCGACAATTTCGGGTGAAATATAATCAGCTTATCAAACAAAAAGCGCGCAGATTGTTTTGGAAGATACTGATGAAGGATGTATAGGAGGAATGTTTATGAGTAAAGTGATGAAAAAAATAATCGCATTTTGCTTTATGGCAGTATTGACGATAGCCATGATACCGCAGACAATAAAAGCAGACGAAGCAACGGATGCAAAGAAGGCAGTATATGTACAGGTGCCACAGGACTGGGAAAATCCATGTGTCTGGGCATGGGATGATGATGGAAATAATGCATTTGAGGCGTGGCCGGGCGAAGAGATGGACGCAGACAGCGCAAATGAAGGCTGGTATTACATCTGGGTTCCAACCTGGGTAAATCATGTGATTGTAAATGCCAATGATGGAAATGTCCAGACTGCAGAGCAGGTGCTGGATGGAGAAAAGGACTGCTGGATTACCGTAACAGACGCAGATAATGCAGAAGTAACCTATGACAAGCAGACCAACGGTGAGACACCGGAATATGTGGAGAAATTTGCAATCCATGCAAAAGTAGATGCAGGCTGGGAAAATCCTTGCCTCTGGGCATGGTCAGCACCGGATGGAACTAACGCATTTGAAGCATGGCCGGGCATGGAAATGAAGCAGGATGACAACGGCTGGTATACCGCCAAAGCTCCAATCTGGGTAAATTCGATTATTATCAATGCTAACGAAGGAAGTGTTCAGACCGATGACATTTCTATTGATGCCGCAGAAGTCTGGGTTACAGTAGATGCAGACGGAAAAGCAGATTTTAGTTATACAGACCCGGATAAAGCAGAGGTGGCAAATATAACCGTACATGTAATCACACCGTCTGACTGGGATGCACCTTGCCTTTGGGCATGGTCGGCACCGGACGGAACCAATGCATTTGCATCCTGGCCGGGCGAAGCCTTAGAAGAAGGCGAAAATGGATGGCTTATAAAAGAAGTACCGGGCTGGGTAAATTCCATTATTGTCAATGGAAATGAAGGAAGTGTTCAGACCAGTGATATTTCTGTGGATACAGGAAAGGATATCTGGCTTGTGGTAAAAGATGCCGATAACTTTGAAGTAAGCTATGAAGAGCCACAGGTAGATGCGGCAGCAGAACCGGCAACCGAAGCTCCGGCAGAGACAGCAGAAACAGGAAGCAACAATACTGCTCCAATCGTAATCGGTATTGTAGTTATTGCGGCAGCAGTTGTGATTATAATAGTTGTAGCGAAGAAAAATGCAAAAAATAAATAAAGATTAAATAAATAAGAAACAAGAAAAAGTCACAAGTAAAAGACAGGAGGACAGAAGTGAGAAGAAGAGTTAGAAGTAAATTGATGTCAATGGCACTTACACTTACCATGGCAGCAGGATTGTTAAGCGGCTGTGGTGGAAACAGCGTGTCAGAGACGGATAAGACTACCATAACAATCTGGCATGATAAAGAAGATGCAGTGGCGGAAGTCCTTCAGAAGAAACTGGAGGAACTGGAACCGGATGTACATGTTGTGCTGGAGAAGAAAAGTGATTTGACAGAAAGCCTTAAGATGGTGGGAAGTGACCCGAAAGCAGCACCGGATATGTATTTCTTTGCCCATGATAAAATTGGAGTATATGCAGAGATGGATATTCTTGCACCGATTACAGACATTATCCCGGAAGAGGAGCTGGATGTATATATGGATAATACCTTAGAGGCAGCAACCTACAAGGGAGAAATCTATCAGCTTCCTGTCTATTACGAGACTTTGTTATTCATGTATAACCGGCTTTATATGAAGGATGATGAAGTGCCGCAGACTACGGAAGAACTGTATCAATATATGCAGGATAACACTGCCGGCGGACATTATGGCTTTGTGGAACAGCACAGTACGCCATACTATGCAGCAGGCTGGATCAATGGCTTTAACGGTACGATTCTCTCAGCTGATGGCACACCGGGGCTGGATTCCAAAGAAACCATTGCAGCCCTGGAATATCACAAGAAATTTGTGGATTTGATGCCGGGCGAGACGGAGTATGCAACGGTAAATACCCTGTTTAAAGAAGGTATGGCACATTCTACCATTGCAGGGCCTTGGCTGGTGCCAACCGTAAGAGAAAGCGGAATGGACGTTGGTGTGGCAGCAATGCCGGTAATTGACGAGACCGGAAATCCGATTTCTCCATATATGGGAGTGCAGGGAATTCATGTGCTGAAAAATGCTGCAGAAAATAAGAAGGATGCGGTAGAAAAAGTACTTCGTGCCCTGATGGATCCGGAAGTAGAGGTGGATCTTGCAAAAGCAAGCGGCTGTGCACCGGCGATGGAAAGCTGCTATGAAATGGATGAAATCACATCAGATGAAGTGGTTATGGCAATGCACGATACCGCAGAACATGCAGTACCGATGCCGAATATTCCGGAAATGGATGTAATGTGGACGGTGGTTGGTAATCTTTTAACCGATGTCAACATGAGTGGAAAAGATGTGACGGAAAGTGCAGAGGCGGCGCAGCAGGAGGCGTTGCAGTTGATTGAAAGTATGAGGTAACAAATTGAAGAAAAATAAGAAAAAAGAAATCCTGTTTGCCTATTCCTGGTCGGCACCATCCCTGATACTGATTTTGCTCATCGTAATCTTTCCAATCCTGTATACCGGGTACATTTCACTGACCAATATGAATGTGTATCACTGGAATAATTATGAACTGATTGGACTGAAAAATTATAAGGATGCCCTGCTGGTGCTGGATAATGGCTTTATACAGGCATTTCTGGTAACGATTTTATGGACAATTGTAAACATGGTGTTGCAGCTTATCATAGCATTCTTGCTGGCAAATCTGCTGAACCTAAAGCGGCTCCGCCTGAGAAATCTATATAAGACGCTGCTGATTTTCCCCTGGGCAATGCCGGGCTATGTATCCATTCTTCTGTGGAAAACAGGAATGTTTAACTCCCAGTTTGGCTTGCTCAATCAGTGGCTGGCAAAGTACAACATCGGGCCGGTAAAATGGCTGGGCAGCGATGGTATGGCATTTTTATGCTGTACCACCGTAAACCTCTGGCTGGCACTTCCATTTATGATAACGATTATGGACGGTGCATTGCAGAGTATTGAAAAGAGCTTTTACGAAAGTGCTGTTTTGGACGGAGCAACCTGGTTACAGAAAATGTGGTATATTACGATTCCGATGATCAAGCCAATCATTGCACCATCGGTCGTAATTACAACATTCACCACCTTTAAGCAGTTTGATATCCTGTTCCTGCTGACGCAGCAGGTGGGTGCCAAGACCGGGTCGAATCTGCAGACAATCCTGACCTATGCCTATGAAAAGGCATTTATAACGAACAATTACGGCTACAGTTCTGCAATTTCCATGATAATATTTGTCATTCTGATTGTATTTTCTGTGCTGACCAATATGAAGCCAAAGGAGGAGATGGACTAACATGAAGAAACGAACCAGAGAAAATATTGGACTCGTCTTTGCAAATATCTTTCTTATCCTGCTTTGCTTTGTGGTATTGGTGCCGGTATTGTATGCATTTTCCGTGTCCCTAAATGCGGATAACAGCTTATTGAGTACAAATTTTTCTTTCCTTCCGAAGCATTTCACCCTGGCAAATTATAAAGCAGTATTTACAGAAAAACCGATTATGCTGTGGCTGAAAAACAGTCTGATATTAGCAGTAGTAACCCTTGGAATTTCCCTTGGAACAGGAATTCCGGCGGCATATGTTTTCTCCAGAAAGGAATTTCCGGGCAGAAAAGCAATCCTTCGGACACTGATACTGCTCTATGCATTTCCATCCCTGCTTTCCATGACAGCGCTGTATAAGCTGCTGTCACCCATGGGACTGATTAATACCAGAACAGGTCTGATTATTGTATACACGGGAACCATGGCAGTATTTGCCCTGTGGAATATGAAAGGATATTTTGACACGATTCCGGTAGAAATTGAAGAGGCGGCAATGATTGACGGTACAACGCCTGTGCAGCTTGTGACGAGAATTGTACTGCCGCTTGCAAAGCCGACCATCGCAGTAACAGCCATGATGGTGCTTATCTATGTATGGAATGAATACATTTTTGCAATTAATTTTATGACAGGTTCCGATACCTATACGTTAGCAGCAGGCTTATATTCCCTGCAGGCAACGGAAATGAGCGGAAGCTGGCCGATATTTGCGGCAGCGTCCATTGTGGTATCGATACCAATTCTGATTGTGTTCTTTGCACTTCAGAAAAATATGACAACCGGACTGACCTCCGGAGGTGTAAAAGGTTAAGAAAGGCTGGACAGAGAATGAACAAAAGTGCAATTTTACATATACCCATGTCACAGTATGCATATGGAACAGACGAAGAGCATGTGACAATCCGGCTCCGTACAGCCAAAGATGATATCAAACGCTGCAGGTTGTATTTCGGAGACCGGGCATGCCGCCTGACACCGGTAATTTTCACGGAAGCAGAAATGCATGTGGTGGCAGGCAGTGAATTATTTGACTATTATGAGGTGAAGCTGGTGCGCCCCTATAAGCGGCTGTGCTATTATTTCAGGCTGGAAAGTGGGACGGAAGAAATCTATTATTACGGAGACTGCTTCAGTGCAAAACTGGTGGATGACCGCTCCGAATATTACCAGCTTCCTTTTAATCACAGGGCAGACATTGTAAGACCGCCGGAGTGGGCGAAGGATGCCGTTATTTACAACATTTTTCCGGACAGCTTTGCTACAGGAAAAACGTATATCAGCGGCAGACCGACAGAATCCACCTTTGAAGGAAATGTGGTAAGAGGAAAGCTGGGAGGCTGTCTTAAGGGCATTACCGAAAATGTGGATTACCTGAAAAACCTTGGCGTCAATGCCATCTACATTAATCCGATATTTGCAGCAGGCGAATATCATAAATATGATTTGCTGGATTATTTTCACATTGACCCATGCTTTGGAACAAATGATGATTTTAAAGAGCTGGTGGACACCTTCCATGCCAACGGAATCCGGGTGATTATTGATGGCGTATTTAACCATTGCGGCTGGCATTTTCCGGCATTTGAGGATGTGGTGCAGAAAGGCGAAGCATCCGATAAAAAGGGCTGGTTCTATGGATTGCAATTCCCGGTTATCCGCCCCAAAGACCCGGAGGAGTATCCGAATTACGAATGCTTCGGTTACGAGCGGATGATGCCAAAGCTTGATACGGCAAACCCGGAAGTGGCAGATTTTATCTGCAAAGTAGGGCGATACTGGGTGGAAGAATTTCACACAGATGGCTGGCGGTTAGATGTGGCAAGTGAGATTAATGATGCCCTGTGGCGCAGATTCTACCGGGAAGTAAAAGAAGTCAACCCGGAGGCAATCTTAATCGGTGAAGTCTGGGAGACTGCCAATCACTGGCTGGATGGAACCATATTTGATTCAACGATGAATTATGATTTCCGGAAACACTGTAAACGCTTCTTTGGAGAAGAGAGCATCAGCAGCGCAGCATTTGACAGCCGGGTTACAAATATGCGGATGCGTTACCGGGAACAGACCGTGTTTGCACAGTTAAATCTCTTAGACAGCCATGATGTGAGCAGGTTCTATTCCCTTTGCAATGAAAATGAATGGCAGTACCGGCTGGCACTGATTTTCCAGATGACATTTCCGGGCATGCCGTCCGTTTTCTATGGTGATGAGCTTGGCATAACCGGAATTGAAGAGGCGGACTACCGGCAGGCAATGCCATGGAAAAAGGCATGCAAAGAAAAAACAATGGAAGAAAAGGGACTCCGGGAAAAATCTGGTGAACAGAATTCGGGCGATACTCTTTTTGACTTTATGCAAAGCCTGATTCGGTTGCGCCTGCATGAAGAACTGCTGCGAAGAGGTGATTTCCGTACGGTTTACACCCAGGAAAAAGGCGGACTCTACATTTATGAAAGATATAGTGCTACAGAGCGGATTCGTGTTATGATAAACAGGAATGAAGAACCGATGGACGTTGCGGCATTTCTGGCAGAGTCGGGCAGTGGACAGAGTGAGATTCTGTTGGTGCATGGACTGCTGGGAAGCAAATTAGACGGCTACGGTTATGTAATAATGAAAGGCAGAGTGGAAGAGTGATAGCACGCATTGCATGGTAACAGGATATCGGGCAATAGCATGCAGATATGATGGCGGAAAATTATTTTGGCGCAGAAAGGACAGAAAATGGCGGTTACGATTAAGGATGTGGCAAAGCAGGCAGGAGTGTCTACGGCAACGGTCTCAAAGGTTATGAATGGCTCTTATTCCATTTCTCAGGAGACCATAGACCGGGTGAAAAAGGTTATGCAGGAACTGGATTACCATCCGAATCTCCGGGCGAGAAATTTTGTCACACAGTCTACAAAGACCATTGCCTTTGTGACCTCGCTGGGGAAGAATGCAGGATTTGCCAACCCGCATATGTTTGAAATGGTGTGTGGGATGGAGCATGTCTTAACGGAAAAAGGCTATAGCCTTGTGATAAAGAATATGTCATCTATAGAAGCGAGGGATTATATCCACAAAGCAGCAGAAGAGAAGGCGGCAGACGGCTATATCATTCATGCGGCTGTTATTTCTAAAGAACTGGATGAAATGATTTTTCAGGAATCCATTCCTCATCTGGTGATTGGCAATCCTAACTTTACCAGCCATTTCTGCTGGATTGATATTGATAACCGCCTGGCGGGTGAGCTGGCAGCGAAACATCTGCTGGAGCAGGGCTGTCAGTCCCTTGCATTTATTGGCGGAACGGAAGAGGATAAGATTTCCATGCACCGTCTGGACGGCGTGTTGTCGGTTCTGAATGAGCATGATGTGCTGGTGCCGAAAGATTATGTGCAGCGAGGGGAATCCCAATGTGACAGTGGATATGAGATGACCAAAGAGATTCTTTCCAATAAAGTAAGACCGGATGGCATTATCTGTGCCAACAATTACATTGCCTATGGCTGCGTCAATGCATTACATCATGCCGGAATAGAGATACCTTCGGATATCAGGGTCATTACTTTTGATGATTATCCATTTTCACAGATATTGAAGCCGCAGCTGACCGTAGTAAATATTGATATGTATGACATGGGAATACAGGCGGGAAAATACATCCTCCAGAAAATCAGAAAACCGAATCTGTATGCCCAGTCTTATATTACAATCCCGACATTGATTGTAAGGCAGTCGACCTGATATCGTAGCTGACTGATATCGCTGCAATCAGATACGGCAGTTAATCAGATCCGATGGTCGGTTGGAAATAACAGTTTGCCGGGAAGATAGAAACTACGAAAAAACGCTTAGTCCGAGTACTTTTTTAGTACAAGGTCTAAGCGTGTTTCTTTAATTAAATTCTTAAATCAAGATTTATTTACTACAGGAATTGCGGTACTGTACCGGTGTCATCTCGTATTTCTTTTTAAAGAGGCGGTTGAAATGCTCTACATTCTGATAACCCACGGAGTATGCAATGTTTTCAACAGTCATATTTCCGTTCTTTAAAAGAGTTCTTGCTTTTTTCATGCGGACACCCTGAACCAGTTCAACGAATGTTTGACCGGATTTTTCCTTAATATATTTGGAAATGTACGGCTCAGAGAGGTGGAACTGTTTTGCCATATCCTCTAAGGTGACGGTCTGGTAGTTTGTCTGAATGTAATTCTTCATTTCCATTAAGCGCTTATCCTGAATCTCAACACTGGATTTTATGGAAGGAACCTGATTTACTGCAACAACCAGTGCGCTGATAGAGGATTTGATGATATCGTCGTCGATACCAACACCCCAGTACATCTGACCATAGCAGGTGATTCCTACATAGGACATAGCCTTGGAAGAGGAACCATGGCTCAAAGCGTGTTCTTCGTATATGGACAGCTCATAGCTGATGCCGAAGTACTGTTTGATAATGTTGCTGACAGCATCCAGACGGCCATTTCCGTTGGCGCTTACCAGGCGGTTCTGCCCACCATGAACAATCGTAGCTTCTGCCATAATACCATCCACTTGTTTGAAGTGGCATTCTTCGATCTGGAAGTAAGGCTGGCGTTTTACATACTTATCTTCAAAGATTTCATATACCCACTGTGGAGACAGCTCTTTGTGCTCTTCATCGGAAACATGTTTTACCAGATAGCCGACTTCCTCACGCATTTTCTCTGGCAGAGAAATGCCAAAGTTCTGTTTCAAAATGTAGTTTACGCCACCTTTACCGGACTGGCTGTTGATACGGATAACGTCAGAATCGTAAGTTCTGCCCACATCCATTGGGTCAACCGGAAGATAAGGGACAGACCACTCGTTGAGCTTTTTCTCTTCACGCCATGCCATACCTTTGGCAATGGCATCCTGATGGGAACCGGAGAAAGCGGTAAATACCAGATCACCGGCATATGGCTGACGTTCGTAAACGTGCATTCTGGTAAAATTTTCATATTTCTCACGGATTGCAGGCAGGTTGGAGAAGTTAAGCTTCGGATCAACGCCGTGTGAGAACATGTTCATGGCAAGTGTGATGATATCTACATTACCGGTACGCTCACCATTACCGAAAAGAGTTCCTTCGATACGGTCGGCTCCGGCAAGAATACCAAGCTCTGCGTCACAGACACCGCAGCCACGGTCATTGTGTGGATGCAGGGAAAGTGTTACGGCATCACGATATTTCAAATGCTTGTGAATGTATTCTACCTGAGTGGCAAATACATGCGGCATTGCATTTTCAACAGTGGTTGGAATATTAATGATTGCTTTATTAGAAGCCTTTGGCTGCCATACATCAAGTACTGCGTTGCAGACTTCCACGGCATAGTCCACTTCAGTTCCCGGGAAACTTTCCGGGCTGTATTCAAAGGAGAAGTTTCCTTCGGTCTCAGAAGCCAGTTTATTCAAAAGCTTTGCCCCGTCAATGGCAATCTGTTTTACTTCCTCTTTGCTCTTTTTAAATACCTGCTCACGCTGTGCAACAGAGGTAGAATTGTAAAGATGAATGACTGCGTGCGGAGCACCTTTTACCGCTTCAAAGGTTTTCTTGATGATATGCTCTCTTGCCTGGGTCAGAACCTGGACGGTAACATCGTCCGGAATCATATTGCGGTCGATTAAGGCGCGCATAAAGTTGTATTCTGTCTCGGAAGCAGCAGGGAAACCAACTTCAATTTCTTTGAAACCGATTTTAACCAGCATTTCAAAGAACTGCAGCTTTTCCTCTAAGCTCATCGGCTCAATCAGAGCCTGGTTGCCATCACGTAAATCAACGGAGCACCAGATAGGCGGCTTGTCGATATAATCCTTCTTTACCCAGTCATAAGTACATTCAGGCGGCATAAAATATGCACGCTGATATTTTTCGTATCCTTTCATATTGAACCTCCAAAAAAATATTCTGATTATGTTGCAGTGTTATTCGCGTAAAAAAATCTTCCGTCTCTATCATTCGAAGATGAATCATAGAGACGAAAGAAAACTTTCGCGGTACCACTCTATTTCATGTTGTTACATGCACTCATTAGCACTATCATGCCATTCCCGGGTAACGGTGGGAGTCCGTCGCGACCTACTATAGGGTTCAGCCGGCAGCTTCAAGGCGAGTTCACTGTATTCCTTCTGCCGTCTTGCATCAACCGGCGGCTTTCTGAGAGAATTCCTGACAGTTACTATTCCTTTTCATAGCCTTTTTCAAATGTCTTTGGTAATACTAACACAAAAAAGTACATTTGTGTATGATTAAATTTAATCACTTATATTGATATATTTTAATAAGGAATCTGACCACTCTTGCTATATTTATTCCAAGCACCCTGATACTGGAAAGTTGCCACAATAGCATAAATTGCTGCCACAAGAATCAGCCATCCGCCAAACTCTCCCGACGAAAGGAATACGAAAATGGTATTAATGACGCCATAGACACAAAGTAAAATGGAGCATACACGGCTCTGCGCAAGATGAATAGCAAGTCCGAGTCCGAGCATAATTGCAGCATCAATCAGTGAGGTATAATTATGTAAAAAAGCAATAAGAAGCAGATTAATTCCTACACATATATAAATGATAACAGAAGAAGCAATAATATTTCCTCTGTATTTCTTGCAGAGTGGAGAATGATAGAAATCGTGTTTACTCATTCCCTGTGGAACCTGATTCGGTGCAGCGTATGGATTGCCATAAGGATATTGCTGAGCATTGTTAAACTGAGGCTGTCCATTATAAGGGTTCTGCTGAGCATTGTTAAACTGAGGCTGTCCATTATAAGGGTTCTGCTGAGCGTTATTAAATTGGGGCTGTCCATTATAAGGATTTGGCTGTCCGTTGTATGGACGCTGGTTTGGCATTGGAGCCGGTGCACCGCAGTTCGGGCAGGTTCTAAAGTTATCTGGATATTGTGTTCCGCATGATTGACATTGCATAAAATGTCTCCCCCTTTTGTATTCATTATATTATATAAGGTAATGCAGATGTATTGTATTCAGGTCGTTGACAGAATGAAATCATCTTTCTCTCAAAAACCTTAAAAATATCATCGAATCACCTATATCATATCATTCTATCTGTTTTCCTGATATCTGTAAACAATAAAATAAGAAGAAATCCCCATCTGCCTTACACGCTGGCATCAATATGAGCTGCTTTTTTACGGAGTCCGGAAAGATGGATATTAATTTCGCGTCGTACAGACTGAGCAGTGACAGGTTCTTCACCAGACTTATCGTCATGCTCTGCTTTGACCAAATCGGCAGTGTGCTTATCTGAGCCATTATCCGCTGCACCAACAGACTCTTCGGTAGAATCTGAACCGGAAGAGATTTCTGCATTATCGGTAGAATCGGATGTCGTTGCATCGGTTGAATCGGCAGAACTTTTATCCTTATCGGCTGGACTTACATCTTCGTAAGGCTCTTTGTCCGGTTTTGCCTGATATTCCGGCGTCTTGGTATAATCATTGTGTTCTTTTTCAATGGCATAGGTGCGCTTTAAAATCTGCTCTAACATAGCCTTTTTCTTGGCTTTTGGAATGTGGGGGTCATTGGAAACCGTCTTAACCTCAGACATAAACTGCCCCATTTTATAGAGTTTTAGCTTCTCAACGTCCTTTTTGGTACGGCAGTTTTGAAGCTGTTTACGGTAAGCTGCCACTTCTTCCTTTAGCTTTTCATGTTCTTTTAGGGCATCCGGATTGACTTTTTCTAAATACTGTTCTTCTTCCGGAGTTAATTCCTGACCGGAATCTAATTTTGCCTGAAGCTCCTGCTGGAAATTGCTTTCATGCATCTGGGAAATCTGTTCCTGATAATGCTGTAACAGGCGTTCCTCCTGGGTCAGCTCCTGGTTCCGTTCTTTTTTGGTAGGCTGCTGCGGGAGCCCCTGTTCCTTTTTCCGTTGGGAAAGAACCACAAGTGAATTTTCGAGTTTGAGATTCATATCTTTTCCTCCTTGAAAAGTTCTGTGAAAATCCATTTTCACATATGCTGTTTATGAGAATCTACTATATAAATAATATCGGCAAAATAAAATAAGACTTTACAACAAAACAAACAATTGCTATTCTAAATATTAAGTAATTTAAGAGGAGGACATTTTATGTTTAACAGTAACGTGCTGTGGATTCTTGCAGCATTTGTGGTATATATGGGTGTGATGATTGCCATAGGTGCGAAATATATGAAAAGTACAAAGAATTCCGAAGATTATTTTCTAGGAGGAAGAGGCTTAAGCGGCTGGGTGGCAGCATTAAGTGCACAGGCATCTGATATGAGCGGATGGCTTCTGATGGGACTTCCGGGTGCGGTATATGCATTTGGAACCGGTCAGGCATGGATTGCTATTGGACTGTTTATTGGAACGGTCTGCAACTGGATATTTATTTCCGGAAGATTGCGCAGATATACCATCCGTGCCAATAACTCCCTGACTTTACCGGAGTATTTCCAGAATCGTTTTCATGATAAGAAGAATGTGTTATTGTGTATTTCTTCTATAGTAATAGTCGTGTTCTTCCTGGTGTATACTGCATCTGCATTTGCAGCAGGCGGAAAATTGTTCCATGCAGTAACCGGTGTTGATTATACCGTAGCTTTAACCATCGGTGCAGTTGTTATTTTACTGTATACCTTCATGGGAGGTTTTATGGCAGTATGTGTAACAGACTTTATCCAGGGAATGCTGATGCTGGTTGCACTTCTTGCAGTGCCTCTGATGGCATATGCGGTGGTAAGTGGCAATGGCGGATTAAGAGAACTTTTAGATGCCAGCGGAGTAGCAGGAGGAAGCGATTCCTATATGAGCCTCTGGCAGAATGGTGGAGAGCCATATCGTGCCATCGATATTATTTCGCAGCTCGCATGGGGATTGGGATATTGCGGAATGCCTCATATCCTGACCAGATTTATGGCGGTAAAGAGCCAGAAAGAATTAAAGAAATCCAAAGGTATTGCAATTGTCTGGGTAGCATTATCCTTAACCTTTGCTTGCATCATCGGTGTGGTTGGAAGAGCGTACCTGTATCCGGAAGTGCTTGGAAGCGCTGGGGCAGATTCTGCGGAAAATGTATTCATTAATATGATTACACATTTGTTTACGAAGCAGTATGCATTGCCGTTTGTTGCAGGAATCTTCCTGTGCGGAATCCTTGCAGCAATTATGTCTACTGCAGATTCACAGCTTTTAGTAACTGCATCTTCCGTATCAGAAGATATATACAAAGGTGTAGTAAATAAAGAAGCAAGTGATAAAAAGGTTCTTATGGTCAGTCGTATTACCGTAGTGGTAGTTGCGATTATTGCTTATATCATTGCACTGAATCCGAACAACTCCATCATGGGACTGGTATCCAATGCATGGGCAGGCTTTGGCGCCGCATTTGGACCACTGGTAGTATTATCCCTGTTCTGGAAGCGTACGAACAAACCGGGAGCAATTGCAGGAATTATATCCGGCGGTCTGGCAGTTATCATCTGGGATTATATTCCTTTGATGAAAAACGCAGACGGTGCCATGGTAACACTTGGAACCGGAACCGGAATCTATTCCCTTCTGGTAGGATTCTTCTTAAGTTTAATCTGTATCGTAATTGTGAGTCTTTGCACCAAAGCACCAAGCGAGGAAATGCAGAAAGAATTTGCAGACGTTGCTGACAAGAGCATAGAATTATAATAGAAAAGAAAAGCTGTTTATTTGCAATGGTAAAAGGATGCCGGCAAGTAAACAGCTTTTTATAATGAAAAAACAAGGCAGAAGTGAAAAATACCGTAAAAAAGATAGGAAATGGATTGTACACAAAAAAATACAATTTTTCTAAAAAAAGTATTGCAAAAGCGTAACCTGTCGTGTATACTAATCCTTGCTGTGACATTGATAGCGTAGAAGCGTGAGGTTGCTGCCCACTGTGGCAGGTTTTCCGTGGAGCGAATGTCAAGTTAGGAAACTGGCGACAAGTCACTGTATCACGAATATGGTCTACAGAGGTAGAAACAACGTGTGTAAAGCTTATGACACACACGGAGAAGTGTACAGTCACCGCTTGTCGTACTGAATTAAAGTGCGAAAAGGAGGCGACTTTTTTTATGGCAAGTCAAGTAATGAGAATCACACTCAAGGCTTACGATCATCAGTTAGTAGATGCGTCTGCCAAGAAAATCATCGAAACAGTTAAGAAGAACGGATCTCAGGTGAGTGGACCGGTACCCCTTCCTACCAAGAAGGAAGTTGTTACTATTTTAAGAGCGGTTCATAAGTATAAGGATTCCAGAGAACAGTTCGAACAGAGAACCCACAAGAGACTGATCGATATCATTACACCGACACCTAAGACGGTTGAAGCATTACAGAGATTGGAAATGCCCGCTGGTGTTAGCATTGACATCAAGATGAAGAACAAATAATTCTGATTCATCCGATGCAATGAAGACATAGGGAGTATGAACTTCCAAAACAATTTTAACCCCTACACTAGAATGACCCGATCGGGTCCGCTGTAGAATCAAATGGAGGTAAAGAAATGAAAAAAGCTATTTTAGCAACAAAAGTCGGAATGACTCAAATCTTCACAGAGGACGGAGCTTTAGTTCCCGTAACAGTACTTCAGGCTGGACCTTGTGTGGTAACACAGGTTAAGACCGCAGAAAACGACGGTTACAGCGCAGTACAGGTTGGCTTTGTTGACAAGAAGGAAAGAATCGTTAACAAAGATAAGAACGGAAAGAAAGAAATCGTTCACAGACATGGCGTAAACAAGGCTCTGAAAGGACACTTCGACAAGGCAGGCGTTTCCTGCAAGAGATATGTCAGAGAATTCAGACTTGACAACGCAGAGGAATATACACTTGGAAGCGAGATCAAAGCTGATGTATTTGCAGCTGGAGACAAAATTGATGCATCCGCTATTTCCAAAGGTAAAGGATTCCAGGGTGCAATCAAGAGACATGGACAGCACAGAGGTCCTATGGCTCATGGTTCCAAATTCCATCGTCATCAGGGTTCCAATGGTGCCTGCTCTTCACCCAGCCGTGTATTCAAGGGCAAGGGAATGCCGGGACATATGGGTTGCGTAAAAGTAACCGTACAGAATCTTGAAGTTGTAAGAGTTGATGCAGAAAACAATCTTCTTCTTGTAAAGGGTGCTGTACCGGGACCGAAGAAAGCCTTAGTAACAGTTAAAGAAACCGTTAAGGCTAACGCATAATTGAAAGGATGAAAGGAGGACCATTCAGATGGCAAAAGTATCTGTTTATAATATGGAAGGCAAGGAAGTTGGCACAATTGAATTAAACGATGCAGTATTTGGTGTTGAAGTAAACGAACATCTTGTACACATGGCAGTTGTACAGCAGCTTGCAAATAACCGTCAGGGAACACAGAAGGCAAAGACACGTTCTGAAGTATCCGGTGGCGGAAGAAAACCTTGGAGACAGAAAGGAACTGGTCATGCAAGACAGGGTTCAACAAGATCTCCACAGTGGACTGGCGGTGGTACAGTATTCGCTCCAGTACCAAGAGACTATTCTTTCAAATTAAACAAGAAAGAAAAGAGAGCAGCTTTAAAATCTGTTTTAACATCTAAAGTTCAGGAAAATAAATTCATCGTTGTTGATGAGCTGAAATTAGACGAAATCAAAACAAAGAAATTCGCAGAGGTTATGAACAATCTGAAAGCAGACAAAGCATTAGTTATTTTAGGCGATATGGATACAAACGTAATCAAATCCGCTGCAAACATTGCAACTGTTAAGACAACACAGACCAGCGAAATGAACGTATTTGATGTATTGAAATATGACACAGTAGTAGCAACAAAGGCTGCTGTTGAAAAAATCGAGGAGGTGTATGCATAATGGCAAACGTACAGTATTATGATGTAATCCTCAA
>OGEU01000528.1_pt1 | contig 39289 bp, 29 predicted proteins | sample 1570651 | NCBI WGS metagenome assembly OGEU01 (sample SAMEA2582129, study PRJEB24529) | metagenome | biome: Human gut stool | place: China | collected 2011 | reverse complement strand
ATAATACGTTATACATGCTAAGTTTATAGCACATGTTTTGACCCCAACATCATTACATCAGATTATAAAGATATTTCAGATTTAAAAGGAGACAGACTTTAAAATGGCAGATTTAAAAAGTGAAATTAACAAGAGGCGTACCTTCGCCATTATCTCCCACCCTGATGCAGGTAAGACTACCCTCACAGAGAAGTTCCTTCTATACGGCGGTGCAATCAACCTTGCCGGTTCGGTAAAGGGAAAAAAGACGGCAAAGCATGCCGTGTCAGACTGGATGGAGATTGAAAAGCAGCGTGGTATTTCCGTCACATCATCAGTACTGCAGTTCAACTATGATGGTTACTGTATCAACATTCTTGATACTCCGGGACATCAGGACTTCTCAGAGGACACCTACCGTACACTCATGGCAGCCGACTCCGCGGTCATGGTAATCGATGCCTCCAAGGGTGTTGAGAAGCAGACAATCAAGCTTTTTAAGGTATGCGTTATGCGCCATATACCTATTTTTACATTTATCAACAAGATGGACCGTGAGGCAAATGACCCATTTGAGCTCTGTGATGAGATTGAGAGTGTACTTGGAATAGCCACCTGTCCTATGAACTGGCCAATAGGCTCCGGAAAAGAGTTCAAGGGAGTGTATGAGAGAAATGAGCGCCGCGTCTCCACCTTCAAGGCTGAGATGAATGGTCAGAAGGAGGTTGACACAACCACCATCGGAATTGATGACCCGGCACTAAGGGATGAGCTTGGCTCCGCTTTCTATGACAAGCTTTTAGAGGACATAGAGCTTCTTGACGGCGCCAGTGCGGAATTTGATCAGGAAAAGGTCAGCGCCGGTGAATTATCACCTGTATTCTTCGGTTCGGCACTCACTAACTTCGGTGTGGAGACATTTTTAAAGCACTTCTTAAAAATGACCTACTCCCCGCTTCCAAGAATGTCCAACGAAGGTCTGATAGACCCATTTACAGAGGATTTCTCAGCGTTCGTATTCAAGATTCAGGCTAACATGAACAAGGCACACCGCGACCGAATTGCATTCATGCGTATCTGCTCAGGCAGGTTCGAGGCAGGCATGGAGGTCAACCATGTTCAGGGTGGCAGGAAGGTCAAGCTCTCGCAGCCGCAGCAGCTTATGGCTTCCGAGCGAAAGATAATCGACGAGGCATACGCGGGCGACATCATCGGCGTATTCGACCCGGGAATCTTCTCCATCGGTGACACGCTCTGCCTCTCCAACAAGAAGTTCCAGTACGAGGGTATTCCTACCTTCGCGCCTGAGCATTTTGCAAGAGTGCGTCAGATTGACACCATGAAGCGCAAGCAGTTCATAAAGGGAGTCAACCAGATTGCACAGGAAGGTGCAATTCAGATATTCCAGGAGTTCAACACCGGTATGGAGGAAATCATCGTCGGCGTTGTCGGCGTCCTTCAGTTCGATGTGCTTAAGTTCCGTCTTGAGAGCGAGTATGGCGTAGAAATCCGTCTTGAACCGCTTCCTTACGAATATATACGCTGGATTTCACCTGAGAGTACGGTTGACCTCACACGTATTGCCGGCACCTCCGACATGAAGAAGATTAAGGACTTAAAGGACAGACCTCTGCTCCTCTTCGTCAACGAATGGAGCATCAACATGGTATGCGAGCGAAACAAGGGACTCGTGCTCGAGGAGTTTGCAAAGAACTAATCAGATGATGTTGGGGTCAAAAGGTATTTTGCCCCCAATGATACCGGATTGCTTCGTGCTTTGCACTTTCGCAATCCTCAAAAACAGGTTCACACATACCTCTTACATCGGATAATTACTGTCAGGTGTATGGTATATGTGAACCTGTTCTTATTTCGCTGCTTTCTCTGCTGTATCAACAGACTCTTTATTCCTCCGAGCTGCCTGCATTGCCTGCAGCATCATCGTAGGTGTCAAGGAAATGATGTCTCACTCCATTCTGCTTATACGCGACAATTGTGCTCAGGTTGACATTCTCTACACTCTTAAAAATATTCCCCTCGACAAAAGGATTCGCTTTCTTAAGCTCTGCGATAAGCTTCTTTACCTCAAGCCGCTTAGACTTGCTCTGACCATCCTCGGCACAGGATGAACAGGTGTCCGTGAACTTGCAGGCGCACTGGATGAACTTAAGCTCGTTCGCATCGCGCCATGCCTTTATATCATCCTCACGAATAAGATAGAGCGGTCTTATAAGCTCCATGCCCTCAAAATTCGTGCTATGAAGCTTAGGCATCATGGTCTGCATCTGGGCACCATAGAGCATTCCCATGAGTATAGTCTCTATAACATCATCGTAGTGATGACCAAGCGCAATCTTGTTACACCCAAGCTCCTTCGCCTTGCTGTAGAGGTGGCCACGGCGCATGCGCGCACACAGGTAGCACGGTGATTTCTCCACATTGAATACCGACTCAAATATATCCGATTCAAATATTGTAACCGGGATATTTAGTCTTTTAGCATTGCTCTCAATGAGCTTTCTGTTCTCAGGACTGTAGCCCGGATCCATTATAAGGAACTTCACCTCGAACGGAAACTTATTGTGGCGCTTTAATTCCTGAAAAAGCTTCGCCATGAGCATCGAATCCTTGCCCCCGGAGATACACACTGCGACACAGTCCCCCTCTTTCACAAGCTCATACTCATTTATCGCCTTCGTAAATTTCGACCAGATTGACTTTTTAAAGCGCTTTCTTATGCTCCCCTCAACCTCAGCGGCAAAATCGGCATCACTCTTTTCGGCACTCATTTTCTTAATATCCGCCATCAGCCATGCAATATATCCGCCCTTAAGGCTCAGTGCGCCAGTCCCCTGCTCATGTAATGCCTCAGCAAGCTCTAAGCTTGTCTCCCCTCTCTTGCAATACAAAAGAAGCTTCCTTCCGGTATATTCTGCGGCATTTTCGAGCAGCTTCTCACCAGGTATATTCACACTGCCCTTAATATTGCCGTACGCAAAGGAAAGCTCATCCCTGACATCGATGAGTTCATAGCCATCCTCCATGTATTTTGAAAGCTCACTTATGTCTATCTCAAGCTCAGGCATGCTGTTTTCCATTGCACCATCAAAAACCATATTATTATCCAAAACTGTCCCACACTCTCTTTCTTCTACCTGTCAAAGCAATGCGCAGCCTGCTGCCATGCACGGCTCCTGTTGTTTACATAACAAAAATCAAGGTGCCAAAACAATTTTGACACCTCTCACTCTGAAATATTATTTTATTTGTTTATTCACACTATGTCAATAGGATATTTATAGCTGCCACACATATCTTCAACCGGCTCCTCATTATGTGTCTTTTTCTTGGCATGCACCTTACCTGCGCTGTCTGCCTTCATCGCCATGTTAAAAAATACAATTCCTATCACAAAAAGCACTGATATCATTCCTACACCCTTGCTCATGCTTCCTGTAATCTGGGTAACCAGACCGACAACCGTTGTGCCAAGAAATGCCGCTCCCTTGCCGCAGATATCCATAAGTCCGAAGTACTCTCCTGCCTGTTCAGCCGGAATAATCTTCGCAAAATACGAACGTGAAAGTGCCTGAACACCGCCCTGAAACATTCCGACAAGCATGGATATCGTAAAAAGAAATTTCTTAAATCCTTTCATATCCGCCATAGTGCCGGTCACCGGTCCCATGACCGCAACAATTATTGTCGCAATCGACGCCGCATAGCCCCAGTATGCAAGATAATCCGAATCTGACCGCCCGGCACTGCCCGCAAGATAGTTAAAATACAGCGGCATTATAGTCGAAACCAGCAGCACAAACGCCGAATTTCCAACATCATATAACACCCAGTTTCTTTCTTCCCTAGTCATCTTCATGCCGGCATACCTCCCTTTACAACGTGACAGCCATCCTGTTCTGCACTGTCGAATACAGTTGACGGTTCATTTCCCTTTTTAGCGTCTGAGCTGTATAAAATGTTATCATCATTCTCAGCTATCAGCTTAGAGCCAAAGGTATACTGATAAACCGGATTCCAGTCATCCAGTTCGCTGTACTCATTTACCAGCTGCACCGCAAGCTTCTCCGCCTTTTCATACAGTCCCATAAGCTTTTCGTTACTGTCCTTGCAGAGCGGATTAGCATTGTAATTCACCATAAGTCCGTGCATTTCCTTATAATTTCCGGAAATCCTGAGCAGCCCGTTCACAAGCATTCTCTTAAGTCCTGACGGTGCAAGCAGAAGTCTGTTATACTTTATCATTCCTTCAAGTGCCTGCATAACCTGTTCAGGTGTAGTTCCCTCATAGAAGCAGCTTATAACCTTAGCGTTTCTCATGCTCGGCACAATATGGTCGGTGAGTGAATGTCTTACAGGGTCAAAACCATCCTTCTCCATGAGCATTCTGTCAAATTCAACCTCTATCTCCGCGTGGGACACACCGCTTTTTTCTATTTTCTCATCAATATAGCCATGGCATGTCACGTCAAGCGCAAAATGGCACATAACGCCATACATATATGCAAGGTATGGTGCCTTGTTCTCCTTGTTCTCTATCACCTTCACGGCGTGCTCGAAGAACTCAACTCCAGGCCTGCCATGCATTCCGTATCCAATCCCGTTTATCACATTGGATTTGAGCGGTTTATAATAAAATAAAATATCCGGTCCATGAAGCCCTATAAGATACAATTGACGGTACATGCTCAGCGTGTGCCATGCCTCACCTGTAAGCTCTTCTGCAGCTTCTTTTCCAATTCTATAATGTGCGTATGTCGACGGCATAACAATCCCTCCTTAATGCAACAGCTAATCCAATCCGTTTCTATAAACCAAGTATAGATAGCAGATTGATTTTTAACTATCACAATCGGGTGTAAGTTATGTAAAATATATGTAATTTAAAATTCTGGGACAGGGGGTCTGGTCCGTGTCCCAGTTTCCTGTGGTGGGACACGGGACCAGACACCTGTCCCAATACAAAAGGGTTTCATGCATTGACAAGAAATATGCATGAAACCCTTTTAATCAATTTCTAAGGAAACCCTGATTAATTCAAGCATTTAAAATCCGCTTGATTTTTATAAAAACTTTACAAACAGGGATAATGCTGGGCAAAAGGTTAATTAGTCAATGTCTCACTAAAGCAGAATCCTTATTCACTAATACTCTTTGTCACAATGAGGACATGATGAATACTTATTCGAATCATAAAAGTGTCCTTCCTATCATTTCGTTAATTTCATAGTTTCTCCCATAGCCCGCATAAGCCTGTCCTCATTGCGATATCTTTTTTGATATTTAAGTTCCATCGCCCGCATAATTACATCGGAAAATTCCTTAGAAATCTGCGGATTGAGTTCATGCGGTGATTTCATCTTATCACATATACACCTGTTTGTTGCCTCATCTGGATTTTCACTGGTAGCCATTTTATACATAACGGCTCCCAGCATATATATATCCGTCCGCAGTCCTGTCTCTCGTACATACTCATACGTCTCAGGTGCGCAGTAGCTGGGATACATACACATCAGTATTTTGGACCCTTTATAAAAATCTTTATCAACAAGCTTACATTCATCATTAACAATCAGCTTGACATTTTCATAAGCCTTCTTATCACTGCAAATCAATATATGCTGTGGAACTATATTTAAGTGCAGAATGGATTTTTTGTGCAGCTCTTTCAGGGCACTGCATAGCTGGCATGTAATATACTTGATTTCCATTTCATCCAGTCAGCCCCTTGTCCTACAATAATTTTCCAGAGTGACTGCATTCACAGCCTCGTACACATAATATGCTGTATTGTTTTCACAAAATACATCATACACACTAAGTATATTAGGTTTTCCCTGAACACTACACATAAGCCATGCCTTATCTACAAAAAATTTTTTTGAATTTTCGTAGTGATTGCGTATTCGTATGCCGCATTGCAACTGCACATCTTTTTCGCCTTGTGCTCTCGTCATGTAGCCGTCCAAAAAGAACTCTCTTATTCTGCACTCAAGCCCATTATCCCTGTCGATTGCCCTGTATTCCTGTTCAATGTGATATCTTCCCAGCCGCTCTGTGATTTCATAGCACCCTTTCAGAACAGTGCCGACCGGCAACATCTCATCATACACGCTATTGTTCATAAAATCCTCATTTCCAAGCCATCTGTTATGCCAGTATTTCTAAGCCCTGCTTTATATTACCTATTAATATTTTCATCATTATTATAATTATATATTTTTTATCAGTGACTTGATATATCGACAAATGATATTTTGTCGACACAATGCTTTGATTTCATATTAAAAATATAAATGTCAGCTTACTAAAAACATTGCAGCAATACCACAGATTATCATATCTGCCAGAATAAGTTTAATTACTGCATTTTCACACTGTTTTGTATAATATAATCTATTCTGAGTTAAACCATTTTTCTGCCTACTCAAGCCAATATTTTTTCTTGCCTCAACTGCCTCCTCCTGCTCTGGTTTTGTAGCAAAAATTATAGGCCATGCCTCTGATGGCATATTTTCGATTATATCAAGCAAATATAAATTTCTTTTATTTTTGACTTTAATTTTATGTATTTTGTATACTATGAGCAAAGCTGAAACAATTGTAACCCACAAATGATATCCATTGTAAAATCCTGCTATGTGAAGTATCAACAAAACCAATATGCTGAAAAACATACCGTAATCTTCAAGCATATCCCATGGCGCTTTTTTCCCACATACCGGACAACAAGCACCTATACCTTTATAAAATAGATTTTCTTCATTTATATGTTTAATATAATTATTAATACCTGGTTCAACTGATGCCTCAGCATTCACTCTGGCTTTCTCATGTCTTGCTTCTTTATACTTTTGGGAATTAAAAACTCCCACTGCCTTGCCAGTTACATACATCGTTTCTTTTTTCAAAACATATGCACAACAATTTAAACAATAAAATAATACATATACCGGAACTGGTACTTGTACGGTAGTCTCATATTGCGTCATTTTATCTCCTTTCAAAACACATTTTGTTTTTCATTGTAAAAATGCTCTACCCACCAACCCGGCAAGTGTCTTCATGCCATCCTTTGTCGGGTGCGTTCCGTCAATCGAATCATACGGAATATTATATGAATACAAATCCAGCAGCTTACACGATTCACTGATACACGTACGCCTTATAGCACGGTTATACTCCTCAATGTGTACTCCGCCGAAGCTCTCCGGAAATACAAATGATGAATCTGAGACCATACAGGCCTTACATAATGTACAACAATATATCGTAGCCTCAGGATAATTGGTCTTGATTCGCTGAAGCATAACCCTATAAGCAGCCGCAAATTCCTCATAATTACAATTATCTGCTCCATTTTCTTCTCCGACATACACCCCGCACCCCCAGTCATTAAATCCCATATATATTATAATATAATCTGGTGTTCCGTCCTTGGTGTGCAGATTCTTTGTCCGCGATATGCTGCATCCGGCAGAATCATCCGACGCATCGTATTTAGACTGGGTTACTTTGCAGCCCGACCATGAATTGTTCTCCAGCAGACTTCCGCCCAGATAATCTATGACGGTTCCCCACCATGTATCGGACGGTGAATTGATACCCTGCTGCTTTGCCAGGTCACGGTTATAAAACACCTCATAGCCGCTTGGATTGTAACCCTCAAGTGTGCTTATTGAATCTCCGAAAATGGAAAAACGCTTTCCGGCGAATTGTGCCAGACTGTCACCTGTCCCAAGCTCCGCGGCGAACGCCTTATAATTGCGCATGCCCTTTTCATCATCAGCCTTTATGGCGAACACTATTTTCTTGAAGAAATCTCTGCCGTGCTCCTCAATGATTATCTCATGGAAAGCCTCCGCAACCAGCTCAGGCGGATTATAGAATGCCCCACAGCCGAATGCGCCCAGTATAAGCACCGATACCTTATTGTCAAGCGCAGCCTCGAATATATTTCTTACACGATTTCTGATTATGCGCTTGAGTTCGACGGCATCTATACAGTCAAGCCCACCCAGATACGGAGCCGCGCAGGTTATGACATCCACCTCATACCAAGCCTTCTTATCAAGCATCACCGGAATGGCACCGTCGGACTTGAATACAGTTACGTTGGTGGTATATATGAGCCTGTCCGAATTCATATTATTACTATTATTTATGTGGTAATTATAAAAATCTTCACGCACTCTGTCTGCCGAAATACACGCAAACAGGTTGCTGCTCCTGCACAGACATTCCTCCTGTGCCATGGCACCTCTTTCAACTCCGCCACCCGCCTGCACCGGATTAGCAAAATTAAGCACAGCTGTTCTGCCATGCTCAATATAATTTTTAGCTGCCTCAAAGCTTGTGCACTTCTCAACAATGATATCTGCCTTTGCACTACTGTTCTTTCGATGCTTAGCGCAAAAACCTTCTTTATAGACCTTACATGACCTTACAGCCCTTGCAGTTTTTCCCCTTAGTTTTCCATTAAGAGAATATGCCATGGTATCATTAAAACAATCAATTAAAGCTTGTGTATCCAATTTTAAATTTCACCTACTCTGCTATTTTTTAGTTACTAACTGTATCAGCTAACGGAATCAGTTCCGTTGCCGTCGCATTTCCCTGATTATCGTATATCACAAACATACAATAGAAACATTCCGGATTCTCAATCGGTTTACTCACAAGCTGAAAGTACGCACATGGCAAGCTATAGCCCCATATATCTCCGGTCTCTTCCCAATCATATATCGGAAGTACTTTCCCATCGTCATCCCTCGTCAGATAGTATTCGGTCGGCACAACCTCTATTTTGTCATAATTGTCTATACATAATAATTGCTTATTAGGAGTCTCTGATTCCGAATGGAGAACAACTCCACCAATCAATACATCCGAATTTTCATCATTGACATATACCTGCAATTCAGCGATGTCCTGCTTCCATTTGAACACATATCCATATCTAGAAAGTACTGTGTTAACAGTATATCTTTTTTCGTCCGCCTGAACATTATCTTCAAGCATAAGCAGAGGTGTCTCTGTCACTTCCTCCGTGAGTGCATCTTTTGCATATATTGCCTTATTCGCATAATATAGATGTGCTGAACCATCCTCATCAATAGGAACATTCCTACCAAAATACACAACCATATATGTATCATTATCCTCTTGTGTATCCTGTTTTTTTCTCCAGCCTATCTTTTTAGTATCCACTACTATAAAAGCATTTATATTTGATATATTGCTTAACTGCTCCTCACTTAATTGAAGCTTCACATCATAGACTGAACTGCTGTCAGCTTTCTCAATCCTGTCAACATTACTGGTAACATCGGACAAATCCATGGCTCTGCCGTCATTATTTCCATTATCCATATCATATAAATTGGAAATAAAACCACGATAGCCCTCTGAAAAATCCACCTGTTCTGATATGTACATATACACGCTTCTGTATATATCATCTGTTTTATTCGGATAACAGATTGATATGCCCTCCGCGTCATCAACATTTCCTGATGAGTACACCACCATATCATCAATCGCATTCAGAAGCTTCTGCGCTCCGTCCGCTACCTGCATCTTAGCCAAGGATTCTATAAGATTTACACTGTCAAGCATACCATAGCTGTAGTTTGACGAAAATTCTCCAAAACCCTTGAGTCGGCTGCATGTCCCGGAAACCTTTGGATAATTTTCTACTGTCAACCCCTCCTCCAATGAGGAAAAAAAGACGTTGAGCGATTCCTCGACAGCACTATATTTTGTCAAGTCTACACATGAAAGTGTCAGGTCACAATATAACTGAGGATAAATTTCAAATGCCATCTCGCCGAATTCCATGTAGTAATCAATTATATTTTTTGCAAGCTCTTCGCCGTCTATAGGCTTATCAGTGAGACATGACAGGAACGAATAATCCCATCCCCACCCCGGCTCTGTCTCCTGTGAGCCAACCATATAATTTGCATACGGCTCCAGAACATCTGCTACCTCCAGTGAACTCATAAGACATGCATCGAAGCCTACAAGTTCCAGCTTTTTATCATATATTCCAACCGAATTTTCAAGTGCTGCCTGCAATTCATCAAGCGATAAGCTATCCTCATAATTCTCATCATATCCAAAGCCTACAACGGCACCTCCGCCATGGTCCCACAAGATAAGTGAATAGCTGTCACTGTCATAATTGTCATAGCAGTAATTTATGAATGAGCTAAGTGTATCTGCCTCGCCCATATTAGCCGCTTTTAAGGTATCAACCACATATACATTTCCTGATGACACTTTAAGAATACTATCCTCATATGCCGAAAGACCATCTATCTGCCATGCCGACGCTCCACCTGCATATACAATAATATTATTATGCCTTGTGTCTGCCATTGACTCCGCCATTTCCGCCAGGTCAACGGAGGCATTGCCCGATGTTGACTCCAAATCAGACCCCACCATGTAAATCATAACTGTCATATTCTTTACACCTGAGGCCGCATACGCGACCCCAGCCTCATGCATTATGCCCGCACACATAACAAATGCAATACAGAACGCAAAAAATCTTTTAAAATATTTCATCTGCACGGCACCTCACTATTCCACATTCCATCTGATTGCTGTAACTATCCCATCCTGGCACACAATTGCACTTCCAACCGAATTGCTGAGTTTAAATCGTGTAGTTACACTGCTGCCCTCTGCTTCGTCCGATGTAGTAATGTCCTTTTCATATTCAATATTTTCAGATATTAATATATTCTCAAGCTCTTCCTCTTCCATCCCCAGATGTATGCCACCTGAAATTTCAGAAACCCCTTCTTCTACTGAACCATATGAATATGTGCTTCCCAATCCATGTATCATTGTATTCTTCACCAGAATAGCCTCATCGTTTGGGTTGTACAACTTGGTAATCACCCTCACGCCATTACGTTCAAGGCAAACATCCATATTATCCTTTCCTGCTATCGTTGTATCTGCCCCATCGTCAAGCTCCTTATAATACTTCGTCATTTCCCAGCCATTCTCAAGAAATGCATACGCTGGAACCGGAAGTCTATACAAATCGCCGCCAAAACTAACAATATTATCAGACAGTTTATCAGTAAGTTCTGTAGGCACTTCATAATCAGGGATAATTAAAGGGTTACCCTCAGAAAACTCAAAGTTATCTGTTGCTTTAAAACAGCATATTTTTATGTCTACAAGTACACCATTTTTAAACGTAAGTTGTTTCTTTGCTAATCCATTCAGTTCTGAACTTAGAAAATCTTCGATTTCACCATATTGCCAATAGTCTACCTTTACATCATCAGACCGAAACTCATCTGTCTTATCCGGTTCCCCCATAATAGTAAGAACTTCATCAAGCCCTGTAACGCCAATCGTAACATCCTTTGGAAGCTTGATTACATCATCCTCAGAATAATCTAAAAGATTTACCTCAACACCGGCTATCACACAATCCTTAACCTTCCTGGTACTAACATCCGGATTGAATACCAGAAATCCAAGCTGTATATCTCCACGCACAAACTGTACCATGGCATAGTCATCGCTCGACAATGGCGATGTATCATTGCCATATAGAGTATTCACACTCCAGCCCTTTAAAAGCAAGGTTGAATATTCCATCGGAAATTCCATAACGCAATCATTAATCTGAATCTGATATGTACTTATATCATCAGACAGTGCATCGGGCTGTCCAACCTCTGTGTATGTCTGACCACCAAACAGAGCCAGACCCTGCCCTTCCTCAGCAGCTTCAGCTTTTGTTGTCTCAACATTCTCTGCAATGGTAGCTGTAGTATCAGCCGCTATTCCGGATTCTACAGCCTTGCTGCTCTCCTTCTTTGTTCCTGTAAATGTCCCTCCCGAATTTGAACAGGCAGAAAGTGTAACTGCAAGGACCATAATAATTCCAACTGCCGCTCTTCTCATACGTTCTCCGCTCCTATCTCTGATCCTTCGCCACACTCCTTAACATGACAGTGGCAAGCACGCCGAACACCACAACGAATATGAGGAGTATACCCCACACCTGCCACAAATGCGCTGCCGTGTGTGTAAATAAGTCCTCAGCCTCACGCGGTATTCCTGTCTTGGACACAAGATTATTCAGGTCTGCCGTGCATCCAAGTCCCTCTATAGCCCATCTGCTAACGGTCACGCGGGAGATTACATCCACCGCTCCCTCAAGCTTAAAGAGGATACCGGAAAACAACAACTGTACTATGAGGACAAAAGGTGCGAAGGTCATTGCCCTGTCTCCGTTCTTGGCAAATGCAGATATGATGAGTCCCATTGAGGCGGACGCCATCACGGTAAGCAAAAGCGTGAGCGCACACTCGACAAAGCCTGAGCCGATTATGACACCCTTTTCAGGAATACCGACGATAACGGCAAATAAACCAAGCATAAGCAATGTCTGTATGAATCCCAACGCAAGCTGTACAACGTATTTTGACAGTATATATATAGGAAGCTTTAGGTTAGCCATGTACTCTCGCTTCAGGATAACGCGCTCCTTACATATCTCCTGAATGGAGTTGAAAAGACCGATCCATATTCCGGAGCATACAAGTGCAAAAAGTATTGACTTCGTATCCTCGTATACATCAAATACCTTCTCCGCTGCGACAATTCCCAACAGTATCGCAATGATAATCGGCTGTGCCAGAAGGAGCACAAGTCTCTGCCTGTCATGGAGCATGAGCTCCGCGTATCTTGCGGTGAGCACCTTAAACTGGTTCCAGAATGAGCCTCTGCTGCCCCTCTTAATCTTCTCGCGCTCCGTGTGTGAGTCCTGGGCACTGTACTCATTCCTCTCACTGAATTTTTTCTCCCACATCGGTGCGTCGGAGCTTACCATGTTGTAGACATTGACGAGGTTATCCGTGTTAAAAAAGCCCAAGGTCTCCTCAGGAGTACCCATATAGCACAGTCTTCCACCTGTTCCCATTATGATAATCTTGTCGCACAGGTTGAGGCTCTGCGTGGTATGAGTCACCATGATGATTGTCTTTCCCTGTGTCTTTGCGAGCTTTTTAAGAGTTTTCATAAGGTTCTGCTCTGTTCCCGGGTCAAGTCCCGAGGTAGGTTCATCGAGGAAAAACAGCTTAGGGTCGGCAAGCAGCTCAACCGCGATGCTTGCCCTCTTTTTCTGACCTCCGCTCAGCTTTCGTATATATGTATTTTTGTGCTCGGTCAGCTCGACCATCTCGAGAACCTTCTCTATGCGCTCGTCGCGCTCCTTGGCACTTACCGTCTTGTCCATCTTCATCTTTGCGGTATACTCGAGCATGCGCTTTAAGGTCAGGTTCTCATAGATGATATCCTGCTGCGGCACATAACCTATAATACTCTTTAATACATCGAAGTTCTGGTGCAAATCAGAGCCGTTCACCGATATGCTTCCGCTGCTTAGCTTGGAATCAAATCCGCTTATCGCATTCATAAGTGTGGTCTTACCTGCACCCGAACCTCCTATGATGGCGACAAATTCATTTTCCCCGATGTTTAAACTGACATCATTTAATATGGTTTTGCCCTTTCCTACCTTCTTGGTTATATGGTCTACCTCCACACTGACACCTGATATCGTACGAAAGTACAAAATATAGCCATTATGTACAACCATGACCGCGTCGGCAATCTGGATAACCGATGTTCCGTTAAGGCGTACCGACCTATCCACCGCTACACCATTTACAATTACACCGTTTAAGCTTCCCTTGTCACTTATGGTAATTATCCCGGCGTTCTTGTTTATCACGGCATGGTGTCTTGACACCATAGGGTGCATTATCCTGATGTCACAGTCGTCGCTGCGTCCTATCCATGTATCGCCTTCCTCAAGGTGCACCGACTTCCACTCGCCAGTAGCCTGTGTGGTGAACACGAGAATGGCATCGTCGTCATCGTGTCCTCCCCTTCCCAGATAGCAGATGGAAGTCTCCTCCTTAATCTTGTAAGGTCCTGTTTTTCTTAAATCGACCTTCTTCTCGCCCCTAAGAAGAAAGGTTCCGTTGGTACTGCCCTCATCACAGAGGAAACACTCGCCGAACTTTCTGATAAAGTACAGATGTTTCCCGGAAACGTACTTGGACGCAACCGTTATATCACACTCCTGCTCGTTTCTTCCTATAAGTACAGTTTCCTTATTATATCCGCCAAGGTCAATGTTCCTCACGCCGTGCGAATCAATGATTATCAGGGAAAATAAATTTTCTCTCATTTTTCGATTTTATCCTCCGAATGAATATGTAATCTTATCAGCTCTATACTATCTGGAAGCTGTTCTCGCTGTTTCCTATGAATATCGTGTCACCGCTGTGAAGCTCCATATTTATATTACTCAACATTCTGTCGCCGTTAGGAAAATACACTCCGTTGGTCGATGTATCCTTAAACACAACGCTGCCGTTCCTGTCAAGCCATATACAGCAGTGCTGCCTGCTCACCTTGGCTCCGTCAAGCACTATGCTGCACTTTGTAGAGTCCCTCCCTATCCATAAAGGCTGCTCTGTGATTTCGATTACGGCTCCTGCATAGGCTCCCGACACGCCCTTGAGCAGATGTGCGTTTTCCTTGGCTGCCGGCTGACTTTGTGCGCCCTGTCCTGCCGATTTCTTGTCATACCTCGCGAGTACGAGTATGTTTAGCACCACATTGGCACCAGTAACTATCATAAACAAAATCATGCCTACGGCTGGAATATATGATGTCACGGCAAAGAAAAAAGCCGGCTCCGCAATTGCGATAATACCGAGCACAACAGGCACAAGACTTCCGGCTTTCTTTTCACGGCATATATATCTGACAACAGCCGATACTATGGAGAGAACCGCCGGGACAGCCATAAAGACCACTCCCAGTATCGCGAGCTCTGCCTTTGCATCACCCGCATTGTCGATAATGAAATCCACTAAACCATTTCCGCTTCCGAAGATGAACTGGAAGCCCGCAATATTGTACTTGAGCTTGAAGCTGAATATATCCTCCGTCTCAAGACTTATAATTGGAAAAAACAGTAAAATCACGGCTGCAACACTCATCACCGTGGACACAAGAACCATCTGATTTTTTGTAGGCTGTCTGGAATTATTCATTCTCGTCCTCCTTGATATCTTCCCATGCGAATGTGCTGTTGCAGAAAGGAACGAGCATGAGCTGTGTCTCGCCGACCGTGATAATCTGTCTGTCCTTTACCTCGACATTGTTGAGCACAACCTCATCGTCCACATAGAACAGAGCCTTGGACTCACCCGGAAGCGCGAAGAATCTTCTCGACTTAGGGTCGTATATCACAACAGCGTGCTTGTTTCTCGATACGGTCTTATCCTCAGCTATCGTGACGTCCATGGAGCTGTCGCGTCCGATAAAGTTCGGTCCCGCCTTTAACATGTAGCTCTTGCCCTTCTCGTTGCCGCTCAGCGCCACAAGCCAGCCGACAACAGGCTCAATGCTCATATCCGCCTCGTAGAAGCGCACTGTCTTGGTTGAGTCGTCGTCAACGGTATTGTACATCGGCGTAGTAGGAGCATTCGAGAGGTGTACCTTCGGGTTTGCGACGGCGGCGGCTGTCCTTGAGCTCTCATTCATTGTAGGCTCTGACACGTCCTTCATCGTAGGCATGCCCTGTGCCGAAGCGTCCATAGTATCATAGGACATGGTCACGGAGTCCTCGGACGCCGATGCTGCCCCTGCCTCAGCCTTGCAGTGCGGACATGAAGAATACTTGTCCCCGTCATAGTAATGCTTTCCGCTTTCACATCTTTTTAAGTTCATGGTAAATTCCTCCTTGGATTATTATTTATTTGCAGGCATTTGTGCCTGTTATTCGTAAATTCCGACTACCACCGTCGTATTATCCATGCCCGACGGCGAATGGAAAAGAGCCTCCTCAATCAGCTTGTCTGCAAGCCCATCTGCACACATCTGGTTTTCAATGGCGATATGCTCGATGGCATCATCGTTTAAGCCCTTGTACAAGCCATCACTGCACAGAATTATCCTGTCGCCGTACTCAAGCTTTAACGGCTTATCGAGGGTGTCAATAAGTATCGAGCTGCCTATTCCGAGAAAGCTTATAAGTGCCTCAGCCCTCGGCTCCTCGAGCATGTAGGTCTCCATGTCAATCATGCCTACCCTGAGCTTCTCATCGAGTCTCATGCGGTAATTGTGGTCCTTTGTAAGGCATATAAGCTTGTCGTCATGCATGAGGTATATCCTGCTGTCACCCGCCGACATCAGATACATCAAATCCCCCTTGACGACAATCATGACTATCGTGCTTCCCGACTCAATCGGGCTGCCCTCCTCATCTTTGAAATCCGCAACCAGCTCGTTAATCTTAGACGCCTCCTCGCGCAGAAAGGCGCTTATGTCCTCCGCCTGCTCAAGCTTCGCCATATCCGCAGTCAGCACATCGACCGCGAGCTGGCTTGCGCGCTCACCGGACTCCATTCCGCCCATGCCGTCGCAGACAGCCGCCACGGATATTCCCTTGCCCTCGTACATCAACATTCTGTCCTGCTGGTACTCCCTCGTGCCGATAAAAGTACTGCCATACAGTTTCAATTTACACTCTTCATAAAGTCTCACCGTGGTAACAGTTTCTTCTCTACTCATAATCCACCCCAATCTTTAAGCAGCACACAGCCGCCAAAATAATAAAATGCTGGTTTCTTATCGGAACCCACTGTCCCTTAGGGCAAATCTGCTGCTCGGTTGTAGTTCCGTTGTTCGACATGTCATACACGAAGAAGCAGTCCTCCTTCTCGTCAAACATGATGTGGCAGTGCTCCTTCGATACCGCCGCAAACGAAGGCACGACGATATTGCTCACAGCCGACGAGCGCCCCACAATGAGCTCCGTCTGAAGCGGAATCACCCATCGCTTTCCCGAGAACTCGCTGTTGGCAATCTCCACATACGGCTTAGGCTTGCGCGCTATAATGTCGCTTGACATCTTCTCGAGGTTTAACTTTGCCTCGCTGTAAAGCCTCGTCTCATCCAAATCCTGCTTTCCCGCACCGGTCGTCTCGGCAGTCGCCGATGCCTCGCGTGCACTGTTTCCGGCTCCGCCCGGCTCATGTCTGTATGCCGTTATGCCGCGTGCAAACTCATCTGCCGTCTGCAAACGCTGTCTGTAATCCACCTCCAGTGCCCTGTCAATCGTGTCCGATAAGCTCTTTGGAATATCAGGGCATACCTCACACGCCGGCTCATAGTGCTTGCTTCCGTTGACCCTGTCCGTAGCCGACGGAACCATTATCCCGGTCAGCATATAGTAGAGCGTTCCCGCCATGGCGTACACATCGGTGTAAGGTCCCTGTGCACCCTTCCTTGAATACTGCTCTATCGGCGCAAAACCCGGCTTTAACACGACCGAGAAATTCTGGTCCTTCTGCTGGCAGATATGCTTGGCACTTCCAAAGTCGATGAGATACACCGCCCCGTCGTCACAGAAGAATATATTGTCGGGACTTATGTCCCTGTGGAGCATGTGCTTGAGTGCATGTATGCGGTGAAGTGACTTTGCCGCAATCTCCATAATGTTCACGGCGTCCTCGACACAGAATTTTCCGCCCGGCATCCTACGCATCAGGTGTCTTAGGTCACAGCCCTGCAAATAGTCCATCACATAATAGGCGGTCCCTCTCTCCTCGAAGCAGTCCCGCACGCGGACGATGTTCGGGACGTCCCTGAGTGACATAAGGCACTGTGCCTCCTCGGTAAACCTGAGCTTTCCGTGCTCGTACTGATCCTCCTTATCGGCGCTCATCGGTATGAGCTTCCCATCGGGAAGCCTATTGCACATTCCGAGAGGAACATACTCCTTTATCGCACACACCGTGTTCTCGCTCATATCGAATGCCTTGTAGGTAATTCCGAAGCCGCCCGCTCCAATCAGTGAGTCGATGCGGTACCTGTCACCACTCACCATTGTTCCAATTTTCAGTGAAAATGCGCTTTCTTCCACAAGCTTCGCCTCCTACCATCGTACTCTTATCTTCATGGAGCCTGCCGATATGACATCGCCGCTATTAAGCTTTCTCGCTCCGCTAAGCTTCACACCATTCACTCCAGTACCGTTTGTCGTCTGCAAATCCCTTATAAAGATGACTCCGTTCTTCTCCTCAAGGCTGAAATGCTGTCTGCTCATCTTTCCGTCTTTTATAGATACATCGCATATATCAGCTCTTCCGACAATCAGCGATTTGTTGAGCTCGGTCTCTACCCTGCTGTTATTTCCGGCTTCGACATTCAAAATCTCGAATATTATCTTCCTTCCCGATACAAGCTGAGGCTTCACGGTCTTACTCTGCGTAGACTGTCCGGCGTATCCGGTTTCGGATTGTGTCGGCTGTTCACGGCGTTTCTGCTCGGATTCACGCTTTCTTCTTTCTTCCTCCTGCTGTTTCTTCCTGCGTGACAAGGACAGCACCACACATACTCCCACAGCGGCAAGTACAACGCAGCCAATGATTATGTATATAACATACGAATTACCCGTTTCTTCGTCCTCCGTCTGTTCCTGAGACGCATCAGTCACGGCTTCGCTCTCCTGCACCGTGGTCTCACCGGAGTTCCCTGCCTCATCCGTTATCACCTTTTTGAAGCTCTCCGTCACGGGATTTGCCTCGGCGGATACATCATTTACATTCCTTACCTCAATCACATACTCGCCCGGACGAAGCTCACTGTTAAAGCCTAACACTGCGGAATAATCAGCCGCGTCGTACTCAGCGCTCATCACATCGAGCTGTGTGCCGTCACAGGTCACAACATAAGCCGTAGCCTTGTCGGCTCCGCTCACCTGCTCCGAAAAATTGACTATCAGCTCCTTATCCGAGTTCTGTCTCACCGCTATTATAGTCGGAGCCGTCTCATCGGGAATATGCTCCGTAACAAGCACATCTCCCGAAACCGTGCTGCCGTCGGACAACAGTGTGAGCTGTAGGGTCTGCGTCTTGTTGCTAGGAATATTGCTGTCCGCAAGCATTGTGACGACCTGCATCTCCCCTAACATGCGCGCAAAATTCGTGAATATCTTATCCGTCTCCTGAGCCGTGAACTCCGTGACCGTGCCTCCGCAGGCATCAGTGACGAACTTGAACGACTCGAGATTGCTCTCATTCGCTCCCGCTGCATATCCGTATACCGGGATACTTCTCCTATTGAGAGCCGATATCGCCTCCTGCTCGTTGGCTTTTCCCCTGTTATGGTCGTCGCCGCCGTCGGATATCATCATTATGACCTCGCGGGAATTGACATCGTTCCTGTCAGTCTCCTCCGCAGCCTGCAAAAGCGCTTCGTAGAAGAAGGTATCGCTGTCACCGTTGGTGAGTGACAGGATTGCCTCCTGCGCCTGCTCAGGTGTCTCATCGCCCGTCAGCACGGTCTGAACCGATGAGCCGAAGGTTATGAGCACCAGCCTGTCCTGAGCCGGCAGACCGCCATAAAATGTCACAAGGCTGTTCTGCAATGCACTGAAGTACGCCGCAGAAAACGATGCCGACACATCTAGCAGCACATAGTAGGTTATTCCCTGTCCCGTCTGCTCGAACAGCTCAACGTTGCTCACTGTAAGCTCGCTCGTGTCAAGCGCTGCCGTGATATCCGACGTGCTTATCTGCCTGTTTCCCCTCAAGTACGCTCTTATCTCCGGCATGACAGCCTGCACCGACTCTATGACAAGCTCCCCCCCCCTCGCTGCCGCTGTCCTGTGTATCATCATCTGCGTACACGTTGATACAGCAGACCGAAAGAAAAATTCCTGCCATCAGGAGCGCCGTGAATTTCACGGCAACTCCCTTCACCTTATCAATCAGTTTTCTTCCCATTTTCTACCTCCCTCGCAAAAAGCGACGTAAGTCAGTGTGCTGTCCCCGAGCTTAAACTCATCATAGCTTTTAAGCTCCGCCGGAGAAGCGAGTATCGAGCCCTTGTACTCCACATAACATCCATTCTCAGGCACAAGGAAGGTTCTGTTTGATTTGTTGTCGTACACTATGCAGCAATGCTTTACCCTGCTCACCTTGCTGTCGCCGCGTATGACTATATCCATCGAAAAATCTCTTCCGACAAAATTCTGACCGCGGAATATTCTGTAGTCCGTTCCCTTGTCAGGTCCCTGTGTACAGACCAGCCACCCAGTTATGTAGCCCTCCTCTCCCGTGTCAGGCTTCGGCTCTTTATCCGAAAGTGCAATCGTCTTTGAATCTTCTCCCTGCATTCCACCACTCAAATTTGAAGCAGCATTATTACAATACGGACATGCAGTATATTTAGAGTCATCGTACCAATGTCCCCCTGTGCATTGTCTCATTCCCATAGCTTCTTCCTCCTGCGCGTAGCAAATATTATGATATATATACAGATTATTTCGGTATGTATCGCACTAAGTGCTGAATATTGCCAACACCATTGCCACTCGGCTCTCCTGTGGTGGATTCACGAGATTCAACTGTTGTTTTAGTGTACTCAAAGTTCTTTACATACTCAGTATAATTACATCTTTGTACAGCCTCACACCAGAATACGCAACACTGATAATCAATAGGTGCATCTCCTCTTCCCTCACCAACACAGACAGCATCACCATGCCTGTTTGGATATAAATATGATGACGCAAATTCCCTATATAATGTACATGAACCGCGTCCACTAAGCCATGTTCCGTAATACTGGCTTATATCTCTGTTAAACAAGTGGGTTTCGTTGCTCTGACCTGCTACCGGATATGTATAATGCCAGTACACATAATAACCTGCGGAAACATTTTCCACATCACGTTTAAAAGTATCTGTCTCCTCAGCGACATAAGGCTGGCCATAATTGAGGTTAGATGTCTCATTTCTGAAATCACCTATCCACGTTGCCCAATCTCTCGAGCCCTGTGCTGTCATTTCCCATTTTTCATTTCCGGTTCTGGAATATCCATCCAAGGCTGTCTCTCTTGACCACGTTGTCTCGGTAGTTGTCACAGTATATGTCCACTTGTTATCAACGACATTCGCTCCCGCAGGCACATTTCCTGCTACCACCCAGTCGCTGGCTGCCTTCTTGCTCCAGGTTGCCGTAAGGGTTATGTCACCGCTCACGGTCATTCCGTCAACGCCTGCGCCATTGTAGGTCCAGCCGCTGAAATTGTAGTAGTCCATCGTCGGTACAGGGAGACTTCCGCTGCTCAGCGTATCACCCTTCTTCATGGTGACAGAGCCTACGCTCGTACCTCCGTCCGAGTTGAAGGAAATCGTAAAAGGCTGTACTCCCTTAGAGACAATTATCGTTACTGTACTGCCCTTTGCAAGCTTGCTTCCAGCACTCTCGGACTGTCTTATTACACAACCCTCCTGAACGGTGTCACTGTACTCCTCACTTCCGCGGCTTACAGCAAAACCACTCTGGCTTAACTTGCTCTCTGCGCTTGATGCCGCCATTCCAGTTACATCAGGAAGCTCGACGAGCTCCTGTCCCTTCGAGATTACAAGTGTCACTGTGCTGTTCTTTGCCGTATTGCTTCCCGCTGCAATCGACTGGCTTATAACGCTTCCCGCCGGAACATCTGCACTGTACTCCTCACTTCCGCGAGTCGCCTTAAGTCCCTGCTGGCTCAACTGGCTCTCTGCCTGTGCATAAGTCATTCCGACAACGCTCGGCACTGTCACCATCTCCTGTCCCCTCGAGACAATAATCGTGACTGTCGTACCCTTCTTAACCTGTGAACCACCGGCAACGTCCTGGCTTATGACAATTCCTTCCGCCACGGTATCGCTGTACTGAGGCGTGCCCTCGCTCACCTTGAAGCCTGCCGCCTCGAGAGCGCTTATGGCTGAGCTTCTGTCAGAGCCGACCACATTCGGAACACCCGCATTCTCAGGTCCTCTCGATACAACTATTTCAACACGGCTGCCCTTGTTCACAGATGAGCCTGCCGCAATCGTCTGGCTTATGACAATTCCCGCTGCAACGGTGTCACTGTACTGCTCGCTCACGCTTGATGTCAGTCCATTGTCGGACAATGCCTTCTCCGCTGTCGCGCGGTCACTTCCTACCACGTTCGGTACGGTCACCTTAGGCATACCGGTCGATACGATGAGTGTAACCGGCGTTCCCGGCTTCACCGATGAGCCTGCCGCTGTGGACTGGCTTATTACCTTGCCTGCTGCCACGGTATCGCTCGCCTGCTCCTGTATGCTGACACTCAGTCCGGCGTCCGTCATCGCCTTCTGTGCTGAACTGCTGTCCTTTCCGACAACATTAGGCACTGTGACGGTCTGCATGCCCTTGGATACCACTATGAGCACCGTCGAATTTTTCTTGATATTGGTTCCTGCCGTCTCGGACTGGCTTATTACCTTGTCCTTCTCAATGGTATCGCTGTACTGGTCAGCCACTTCAACCTTGAAGCCTGCGCTCTTTAATGCGCTCTCTGCCGTAGCGCGGTCACTTCCCACCACATTCGGCACGGCAAACAGTACCTCGCCGCTGCTCACGACGATGGAGACTGAATCTCCTTTCTTTGCTGCCTTGCTTCCGGTTATGCTCTGGCTTATTACCTTGCCACTCGCAACCGTGTCGCTGTTTGCGTAGGACACATTCACAATAAGTCCCAATGCCGACAATGCCGACTTGGCTGCCGCCTCGTCCATTCCCGTTATATCAGGAACGTCCTTCTTTGCCGGACCCGTGGATACCACGAGTTCAACCGAGGTTCCAGGTGTAACCTGTGTATCTCTCTCTATACTCTGCGATATGACAACTCCTGCCGCAACGCTCTCGCTCTCAGCCTCTACTATCGTGTAGTTCAGCTCGTTGTCCGTGAGCGTCTTAATCGCGCTGTCCTTGTCCCTGTACTGCACATCAGGAACCTTGACCCTCTTCACACCGAGTGAAATCACAAGTCCGACGCTCTCGGTGTTCTTAATCTTGGCACCTGCCTCTATATCCTGCTCCATAATCACATCAGCCTCGTAGGTGTCGCTGTAGCGGCTCTCGGTGATGCTTATAACTATTCCTGCATTCTTTGCCTCTTCAATTGCCTCCTCATAGGTCATACCCTTAAAATCAGGAACTATGATATCCTGCTCGACAACCTCTTTCTCCGGGTCACGCCCCTTCGATACGACGAGTTCAATCTGCGCTCCTATCTCAATCTCATCTCCGGATTTTACTTCCTTTCCGTCAACGCTCTGACCGATAATTCCGCCCTCGGCGATGACGTCACTGTACTCTTCCCTGACAGTGACCGTAAAGCCCATATCCTCGAGTGTCTGCTTCATATCCTCGTATTTGCTTCCCTCTGTCTTAGGAAGTGTCTTGGTCTCTACCCCGCCGCTTATAGTTATGTTGAGCACGGTGTTCTCCTTGACCGGCATCGCTCCGTCAATATCCTGTGTGAGAACCCTGTCCTTCGGAACGTCCGAGGAGTATTCTTTTCCGGCAATACTGTAGGAGAGCGTCTTTTCGTTTAACTTCACGCTCGCCTCCTCGAGTTCCTTATTTACAACCCACGGGACACGCACCATGCCAAACTCGGTGTACGTCTCATCCTGCCTGTTTGCGTCAAAGCCTATAACTCCCGTAGCAAACAGAACCGACAATATGACAACCACAAGTGCCATCGCAGGTACAGCCACCTTGAGCCATACCGGCCATTTTCTCGGGTCAAATACCCTGCTGATGCCCTCGTCGGTGAGCTTGACCACATCGTCCGTCGTGAGCTCGTACATGAGGGTCTCCATATCCTTGGTACGCTTGTCTATCCTTATATGCATGGCATTCATAATGGCGTTATCAATATTCTTGGAGACGCCCTTGACGTACTTAGATGGCGGCTGCAGGGTGTTCTTGCCGTCCTTCTCTATGTATGCCCTTCGCTCTAAGGCATCGGGCGGTGTAATGCCCGTTATCATCTTGTAGAGTGTGGCTCCGACAGCGTACACGTCCGTGTGAGGTCCCTGGTCACCGCGGCTTCTGTACTGCTCCTCCGGTGAGTAGCCCGGCTTTACAATTACCGTGAGGCTCTTGCTGTGTATCGTTGTGGCGTATCTTGCCGCACCGAAGTCTATCACCTTCACATCCCCGTCCTTGGTCACCATGATGTTGTCCGGCGCTATGTCTCTGTGAATGATTCCCGCCTTGTTTACCTTGTCAAGAGAGTCGATTACGGGAAGCATCATCATAATCGCTTCCTCAGGTGGTATCGTTCCCCTGTCCTTTATGTACTTTGCAAGTGTGACTCCCTCGAGATACTCCATCACGATGTAAGCCGTGTCATTCTCCCTGAAGCAGTCATACACCTTCACGATACCCGGACAGTCGGTGAACTGGGCAAGTCTCTTAGCCTCGTCCACGAACTTGTTAAGTCCTGCCGTGAACTGCTCTCCTTTATCCCCTGCGTATATGCTCACCTGTGACACACCCGGCGCTCTTGTCGAGAAATCGCTCGGGAGATACTCCTTTATAGCGACCCTTTGCTCGAGAACTCTGTCCCAGCCGATGTAGGTGACACCGAAACCGCCGTAACCGATGACCTTTCCGACATCATAGCGGTTGTTGAGTATGGTTCCACCGACAAGATGCAGCGGGCTCTCAGGCATAGTCCCATCAACATAGCCGCAGTACGGGCACACCTTGAGGGCTGAGTCATAGGTTTTCATACAACCATAACATCTTTTTTCCATTATCCTTGGTTCCTCCTTATGTCATATCTGATTTCAGATACTTATTTAACATGTTTGTATAATGCTTCGTATTCCTCATAGCTGTCCACATATTCGCCCAGCATGATTCTGTTGAGCGGCAGCATATTCTGCCGTCCCTGAACCAGCAGAACGTCCTGTGAATAAGGTGTCATCAGATACTCGAGGAACTTCTCTGCAACCTTACGGCTGTCCCTGTTGTCTGCCATGAGGCTCCACTCATAGCAGAAGTCGCCCCTTCCCTCCGACGGGAACCTGTCACTGTCGACAACGACCATCACATAGCTTCCGCTCAGGTGCGACTGCACATCGTAATAATCGGCGGTCGATCCCTCAAATACCGGGTACTTCTTACTGTAAAATTCCTCCCCGTCCGCGGTCACGACGTCGTCATAGCTGCTACCACCTATGATGGTATCTATATTCAGGGCGGTATCCTTGTCGTACTCAAGCATCACCGTATTCACATAGGCAACCGGATAGTTGAAGCCGAGAGGTATGCGCCTGTTGTCCGGGTACTCCCTGTTGTACTGGTTATAAAACAGCAGGTTGTCTTTATAGTAGCCCTTTGCCAGCTCCGAGAGGCTGTAGGCATTGGCAAGGTAGCTGTCGTCTAAGCCCGAGGACAGGAAGAGGTCGGGAGCGTCGCCCGCATTGATTGCCTGCGTCAGCCTGTCGAGATACTCGTCCTGAGGGAATGCTGTCACATTTATCGTCACGTTGTCGTAGCTCTCCTTGAAACGGCTCACTATGCTGTCAAAGCTCTCCTCTATGGTTCCGTAGCTGTTGCCCTCATACTGCGGACACCACACATCTATCGTCGCCGTCGGAAGGGTCTCCTCCTCGCGCTGCTTCTCGAAGTTGAACGCAAATATCGAGAAGCCTGCCACCACAACGGCAAGTGCGGCGCCTATCGTCGTATTTCTTATTCTCTTCTTTCGCTTTTTGAGCTGTGCCGGACTCAGCACCTTTTTCTTTGATTTGCCCTCACTGAGACATATGTCTATGGCATCTATCATCTCCTGCACGTTCTCAAATCTTAAATGCCTGTCGACCGCCATGGCTCTCATAATGGTATTGCTCAGATTTTCCGATATGGAAGGATCAACCACATGCGGCGGGCGGACATCATCCCGTATTTTTCTGTTGGTCGACTCATCAGGCTTCTCACCGACCAGAAGATGGTACATGGTCGCACCCAGCGCGTATATATCCGTCCATGGTCCCTGCTCATTGACCGTCTCATACTGCTCGACAGGTGCGTAGCCCGGCTTCAGGATAATGCTTACCTTCTCCTCATTCACGGTAAAACGCGCCGCACCGAAGTCTATGAGTTTTACGGAACCGTCATTACATATAAAAATGTTGTCCGGTGAGACATCTCGATGTACGAAGCCTTTCTCATGCACAGTGATGAGGGCGTTGGCAATCTTGAGTATGATGCCCGATGCCTCCTCGACAGAAAGCCTACCGCCCTTCTCCTTCAGATATGTGTTAAGCGGCTTGCCGTCGAGGAACTCCATGACGAAATATGCCGTGTCGTTCTCCTCGAAATAGTCGAGCACGTCCACGATATTGTTATTGAACTTGCTGTTGTCATGGTTGAAGCTCTTCGTGTTCACCGCCTCGTCCCAGAACCTCTTACGCTGTGAATCGTATTCCTTTTTTCTCTTCTGCGCGTACAGAACCACCTGGGTCGTTCCCGGCACACGGTTCACAATTCCGCTCGGATAGAACTCCTTTATGGCAACATAGCGGCTAAGCACCGTGTCCCATGCCTTATATGTGATACCGAAGCCGCCGTTTCCGAGTATCCTTCCTATTATGTAGCGCCCGTTTCGCAGCGTAACCCCGATGCCAAGCATATAGACATCTCTTTTTCCAGAGCCCTTCGCGTATCCGCAGTGCGGACAAATATCATAGCCGTCATCGTATTCCTTAAAACAATTTTCACATCTGTACATATCCAGTCCTCCACGCCACCGTCTCACGGCGACTTAAATCAGTAATAAATTTTGTATGCTCGTCAGTTATCCCAGCCAAAGCCGTCCCCGCACAGCGGAACGAACACCAGTGTACTCGCGCCGAGCTCTATCCTGTCCCTGTCCCCAAGGACGGCACTGCCGTTTAGGAGCGCCCCGTTAAGGTACGAAAGACTCATTCCCCCGCCCTGTTGCAGGTAGAACTTTCTCTTCTTCGGCTCGAAGGTTATCACCAGATGCTCCTTCCCCGATATCTGCATATCGCCGGATATCACCACATCATTGTAATTCTCAAGCCTTCCCACCTTGTTAGCTCCCGTCCTGAGCTCGTAACTGTTTCCGGTGGCTCCGCCCTTGATGCACACGAGCCACCCAACTACGGGCTCGGTCTGCGTGTCAGAGTTTCTGTCCCAGAAGGCTATGGTCTTGGTGTCGTCCTTTTCCGGTTCCGTCGCGCCCTTTGGGCTACCCGCCTTTTTCACGGTTCCGACAAGATTTACAACTGCCGCCCCTCCTTCCGCAGCTTGCTCAGTGTTCCCTCCGGCACTCTCCGTCTGCGGAAAATCCTCCCACACATCGATAATCCTGTCGTTGTCCCGCTCAGGCTCCTTCTGCCCATGCTCTTTCCTGCTCTTAGTATCAGCATTCGACCTCTTTTCATCCTTTTCCTTCTTCTTTTCAGTCCTGTCCGTGTCCTCCTTTTTCTTATGCGGCTTTTCCCCTAACAGTGTGTACACACTGCTCCCACACTTCGGGCATTTTTCGCCTTGGTTGGCATCATAGAAATGTCCATTCTCACATTTTGCATACAATACCTTCATAAAGTTTCCTCCTTGTCTAGCTCCACAGCGCAATTGCAGTGTAATTGTCCATGTTCTTTCCGGTGCCGTTGCTTCGCACAACCTGCACCATGGACTGCATCCACTCCTCCACCGTGCTGCTGCTCTTTAGAAGCTTTCCCATCTGCTTCTCGTCAATCAGTTCCCAGAAACCGTCACTGCACAGCAGAAAAGCCTGATAGTCCCCAAGTTTCTTAGGTTCAGCCAGCTCGTACATTGGCTTCTCCCACTCGATACCCATGACCCTCAAAAGTCTGTTGCGGTCAGGGTGGTTCCTTATCTGCTTTTCCTTGATATCCCTCGCAAGCACCAGCATCTGCGGAACACTGTGGTCGAGGGTTCTAAGCTTAACCTTGTTTCTCGAAAAAGCATACAGTCTAGAGTCCCCGACATGTCCCCACTGTACCCTGTTTTCATCTATATACATAGCTACCGCTGTGGTTTTCATCTCTGTCTTTGCGTTCTGCCTGCACTGCTCCCCGAGCAGCGCGTCCTGCGCCGCATTGAATGCGTTGTCTAGAAATTTCTCATCGATTGTCTGCGTGTTCTTAAAAATCTCACCGAACATTTTGACAACAAGAGCAGATGCGACCTCGCCCCTTCCGTGTCCTCCCAGACCATCACATAAAATCAGGCATTTTTGTCCATCCTTTTCATATACACATGCCGTATCCTCATTGACATCTCTCCCGCCCTTGTCCGTAAAGACTGTGTATGTTACCATATACTTTTCCTCCGTTCATTTTCGCAATTATCTGACAACTGCATCTTTAAGACACATTATAAACACCATTTTGGCACTAGTCAACTATATCAATATTTTTTCCACCAATTAAACACTTTATATATTGTATACTAGGAAAATGGAGGTTGAAAATGATTGAATTTGGCAATACTTTAAAAGCACTAAGAATACAGAATAATATGACACAGGCACAATTAGCACAGCAGCTTGGACTCACCAAATCCGTTATCAGCGCATACGAAACCGGTCTGCGTATGCCATCCTATGATGTGCTCATTCTCATTGCCAGGAAATTCAAAGTGACCACGGACTACCTGCTCGGAATCGAGAATAAGCGCGATATCGACTTATCTGGTCTTACCGAGGCTGAAGTCTGTGCCGTTATGAATCTCATCAAAGCCATGAGACAATAAGCTGTCAGCTATTGGTATTTTATTTAGCTGAACGCTGTTAAATCATTACTATTGTCCTGTTTGAAATACTATCATGAATAGACAGAATTATTCCCTAGCTGTAAAAACAGGTAATTTTTTTGTAATAAATTACATTGAAAAGACAAAAAGAAACCGTTCCTACTGGCATGTCACTGCCCATAAGAACGGTTTTCTTAGTGTTCCCTACTCCGTGTAGGATATTATTCTCTTTTTGGTATCCATATAACAGTTCCTGCTGACCGCAATCTCAGTCCCGTTATCGAGAAGCAGATTGTTGTCCCGCAGCTCACAGATATGCCTGATATTCACAAGAAAGCTCTTGTGGCAGTGCACGAAGCCGCTGCCGACGGTCTGCTCAACCTCGGACAATCTGCCGTATGCCTCAACCTCCCTGTCGGCGCATCTGTAAATCAGCTTCCGCCCGGCGCTCTCAATATATATTATATCGTCTATCTTTATATTTATAAGGTTGCGCCCGACATTGACCGTGCACACGCGCTCATTGCGGGCGTCAATATTGTGAACCGCCCTGTCCATCGCCTGCCACAGTCTCTCTGCGTTCACCGGCTTTCTTAGGAAACTTATGTGCTCAGTCTCATATACCGCCTCGCAGTACTCAACATAGCCTGTTATGTATATAATCTGTGTGTCAGGCATTTTAGGGTGAAGCTTTTTCACAAGGTCGATTCCCGTCTTTTTATCATTTTCAACGCAGATGTCCGTGACCAGAATATCTATTTCATTCTCGAAGGCTATGAAGTTCTCAAGCTCACGCAGGCTGTCTATGCAGATGATGTTATATGTTCTACCCACTCCCCATTCGTCGTGCTTATTAAGCATGTCCCTGATTATCTCGCACTGCGACATGTCATCATCAAATACTACAACCCTGTAAACCATCGTCTCACCATTCCTTTCCTTCACCTTATCACAGCTTTTCACTTTTATTTATACTGCGCGCATATGTGTCGAGAATGTCCCTCGCCTCGGCGTATGCTTCCCTGTCTATAAGCGCGTACACTGTCTGTATATAATTCCTGAAATCATGCCTGAACATCGACATCTCCTCAAGCTGCTCTATTACCTTATCGTAGTATTCCGTCTGTCTGCCAAGCTCTGTGCTGAGCACCTCGTTCTCAAGCTGCTTTCTTTTCAGCTCACGCCTCTTCACCAGATATCTGTACATCATAATATCAGCTACGATAAAATCGCAGACAAACAGAAGCGGAATAAGCTTCCAGTCAATCACCTGATAGCCCGCATGGTATGCAAAAAGTGCTATCAGCACAACGAGCACCACTTGTACAGCCACAATAAAAAACATCCAAACTTTTTTTATCACATCTTCACCCCCACTGTCGTTATGTATCTGTTATCCTGCTGTTCAGTGATGAGCATACCACCCGTCTCCTCGACGATGCTTCTCACAATCCCAAGCCCCAGTCCATGCTCGGAAAAGACCCCTCTTCTTCTGTCCTCTATGACACCTCCAAAGCTGTTCTCCTGCCTAATTATAAGGAATCCTGCCTGCTCCTTTGCGGACAATTTTATATATAGCGGCGTTTTCTCAACATCACCCGGCTTGGCATCAGCCATCTTCCTGCACGCCCTTATTGCGTTGTCAAGAATATTCGCCAGCACCACACACAGCCTCGCTCCGGTGAGTGGTATATTATCTGGCAGTTCGAGCCTTCCGTCAAGCCTTATTCCATATTCACCGCACAGCTTCGCTTTGTCCGCGAGAACCGCATCGGCAATCTTATTGTTGCTATACAGGTATTTCAGCGATATGTTGTCAACAAGTCCCTGAAGCTTATCCTTCGCCTGCTGTCCCTCGCGTTCCTCAAGCAGCCTGCCTGCAAGCTCTATGTTCTCCGCTATATCACACCTTACCTCATAAGCCTCCTGTACTGTTCCTGCAAGCTCCCTGCCTCTAATCTCCTGCTTTTCAAGCTGTGCCGACAACAGCTCCTTCTTCCACAGTTCCTGCTGGTTTCTCAGATTTACATTCACCAGAACGTACAGCATAAAATTGAACAGTATAGCAAGTGCATCAACTATAAACAGCAGCAGTGTCACACTCCCATTGGTGAGATTATAATAATTGAGAAGTATTGTGATAAAAAGGAATGCAATCTGAACCGTTCCGAATATAAGTATGCCACTGTTTAACTTTACCTTCATCTTATCAACTTTATTTACCCACAGTTTGTAAAGCCCATACTCTGCTACAGCACATACTACATTCATCGATATTTTGAGTGGAACGGCATAGCGTATATCCATAATTAGGACTATTATATGCTTCCCGAATATCAGATATCCCATTACATAATAAAGCGACTCAATCAATATCTCTGACAGCCATATCATCAATGCAAACTGCAATGCCTTAAAGTGTCCTCCATCCGCACAGACCGCTCCCACTATAACTATGAGCACGAACATCAAAAACATGTGAACAGTGTTTGAAATAACCCCGGAATACTGCAAAAATTGAAGCAGAAGCGTCCCCAACGAGGAAAAGGTAACAAAAAATTTTTCATTTCTCATTCTATTCGCCTTAGCCTGCAGATAGAAAATAATCACGGCATCCGGCACCGACAACAGCAGCATGGTAATCGACAAGGTACTTATCTTCATAGCTTCACCCCAACATTCGTTATGTATATGTTATCCTTCTGTTCCGTGACAAGCATGCCGCCCATCTCCTCGGCGATGCTTCTCACAATCCCAAGCCCCAGTCCATGCTCGGAAAAAACCCCGTTCCTTCTATCCTCAATCACACCGTCAAAGCTGTTTTCCTGCCTAATTATAAGGAATCCTGCCTGCTCCTTTGCGGACAATTTTATATATAGCGGTGTTTTCTCAACATCACTCGGCTTGGCATCCGACATCTTCCTGCACGCCCTTATTGCGTTGTCAAGAATATTCGCCAACACCACACACAGCCTCGCTCCGGTGAGTGGTATGTTATCTGGCAGTTCGAGCCTTCCGTCAAGCCTTATTCCATATTCACCGCACAGCTTCGCTTTGTCCGCGAGAACCGCATCGGCAATCTTATTGTTGCTATACAGGTATTTCAGCGATATGTTGTCAACAAGTCCCTGAAGCTTATCCTTCGCCTGCTGTCCCTCGCGTTCCTCAAGCAGCCTGCCTGCAAGCTCTATGTTCTCCGCTATATCACACCTTACCTCATAAGCCTCCTGTACTGTTTCCTCAAGCTCCCTGCCTCTGATCTCCTGCTTTTCAAGCTGTGCCGACAACAGCTCCTTCTTCCACAGCTCCTGCTGACTTTTTAGATTTACATTGATAAATATATACTGCATAAAATTAAAAATAAATGAAAACACGACCGCGACGAGCATAATCATTGTCGCGCCCTGATTGGTGACATTGTAGTAATTCAGACATATGACAATAAACATAAAAACTATCTGGACTGCTCCGAATATGATAATGCTTCCGTTGAACCTTATGTCCAGCTTCTCTATCTTTTTCATCCATAGCTTATAGAGCACATATTCCACGAGGAAACAGGCTACATCCATGGTCAATTTTATCCAGACGGCATATCGCATGTCATTCATCAGTATCAGCATGTGCCGCCCTAAAACCAGATATCCGATGACATAATAGACCGCCTCAAGGAGTACCTCCGACATCCACAATAATAACGCAAACTGTAACGCCTTAAATCTTCCCTTCTTGGTAAAAATCATTAGCGCCAGTATCATAAATCCGAACATAAAAAAGAGATGTGCCGTGTTGGAAATCACGCCGGAGTGCTGTAAAAGCAGTGATACAGCCGACACAGCCGAAGTCATAACCACAAACAGCTTCCCATTTTTCATTCTGACTGCCTTCGCCTCAAAGTAGAAAACACTTATCGCATTAGGAAGCGATAACAGCATCAATATAATTCCCAGAGTATTTATCTTCACGTCACACGCTCCATAGTATTGGTGTGACTATCTTATACCAATTAAAGAGATTTTGTCAACACGTTTAACGATGACGTTTTCCCTGCACACTCATAGAATACTCGTTGTATGTTCTCATTGTTCATGCTAATATATAGCTATATATCCCCCGGAGGTGATTACAATAAACCAGTACGACCCTGACCGTTTTCTCTCAGCCTGCGACGTGGTAATACACTCCGCACACGCCGAAAACGGCATCGGAACCCTCAGTGAAAAGACTGTTCACTCAGTCCTTAAGAATTATCTCGAACCTGATACCTCATACCACGAGATAAAGACCGGGCGGTATGTGGCTGACATACGCACCCCTGACGGCATCTACGAAATCCAGACAAGACAGTTTAACAAGCTGCGGAACAAGCTTGAGGCGTTCCTTCCGGAATACTCCGTAACGGTAGTCTACCCCATACCGCACATCAAGTATCTGAGATGGATTGACGGACAAACAGGCGAGATTACACCTGCCCGCAAATCCCCGAAAAAAGGTGTGTTTCAGTCCGTTTTCTACGAGCTTTACAAGATTAAGCCGTACATTACGCACCCGAACTTCCATCTGCTGCTCATGCTCATCGACTTGGAGGAGTACAGGTTTCTCAACGGCTACAGTAAGGACAGAAAAAAAGGTTCCACCCGCAGCGACCGTATCCCTACGGCTCTCTACGCAAGTGAAACCATTATGAATGTAGCTGATTATAATAAGCTTATACCCGATGAGCTCCCCGATACCTTCACAGTGAAAGATTTTGCCAAGGCGTGCCACATCAATCTGACCATCGCACAGCCCGCAGTCAATGTTCTCACGCATGTGGGTGTACTCGAACATATCGGAAAGCACGGACGGGCTTACCTTTACAAACGGACTAAAATATGAGTTTTGCAGCCAATTATGCAATCAGGCAACAGTCTGTTAAAGCTGTTTTGTCTCCGACACGAATACTGCCATGGTTCGCGCTGCAAGCCTTATACGTTTTCTGCCCTCGTCATATATAACTCCTGCCTCGTCCGAAGAAGCCGCACACTTCCAGCTCCTGCCCGCCATCTCAATCACGGCAAACTCGTGCGGCTCGGTATGCATATTGTAAAGGATATACACATTTACCTGCTCTCCTGCATAAGCACCGCTGTAGAGCAGTCCAATGTTGTGTGAATACTCAGCCATAAGAGGAAACCACGCTCTCTCACTGTGGCAGGACAGATCCGGCATCCCCTTTATCCTGTGGTCATTCATGGAAAAATCCTGCTGCGGACGTATACACGGGTGCTCTTTTCTGAACTGTATAAGGCTCCTCGTAAACTCATATAAATCGGAATTTTTCTCAAGCAGCCCCCAGTCTATATAGTTAATCTCATCATCATGGCAGTACGGGTTATTGTTTCCCCCATGGCTCATTCCAAACTCATCACCTGCGATGAGCATTGGCACCGAAGCTGACAAAAATACCATGGCAAGTGCATTCTTGACCATCTTTTTCCGCTCCCTGAGTACAATCTCCCGTTTCGTCTTTCCCTCAGCTCCGCAGTTGAAGCTTATATTATAGCGTCTGCCGTCCATGTTGTTCTCGCCATTGTACTCATTGTGCCTGCGCTCATAGCTTACCATATCCATGAGGCTTAAGCAGTTCTGGTCAGCCATGAAGTTCACAACCGGGTGTCCTGCGTCATGGCTTTTCAGTCTGTCAATAAAAGCACCTATGCTGTCCTCATCACCCCGCAGAAAATGTCTTGCCGCTTCCATGAAATTATCATTATATTTGATAATTCTCACTCCGGTGTCGCTCACAGCCTGAACCGTGCCTGCATGAAAGCTGTCCCCACCGAAATCATCGCCGAGCAGCACACATTCAGAAAGAAACAGGTCAGTCCTCACGGCATACAATAGTCCTCCGCTCCCGATTATCCTGAAGCCGTCAACGCCGAGTCTCATATGCCAGTATCTTAATATCTCCACCGCCATCGCCGGTGCCATGTCAAGTGGGAACCAGAACTCCATCAGCACCGCTGTTCCATGCTCATGGAACACGCGCACCATCTGCGAAAACTCCTCCACACAATTATCCCCTGCACAGTATGCTCTCTTAGGCGCAAAATAATAGCCGTCCGTGTAGCCCCAGTAATTGACCTTTCCTGTGCCTGCTCCTGCATAGCCCGTGCCATAATGGCTCCTGTTGTCCGAATGTGTCGGCAGAACCTCGTGGAACTCGTAGCACGGCATAAGAAGCACCATATTCATTCCAAGCTTCTGTATATATGCCGCCCTTTGTGCCAGTGCCGCGAAGGTTCCCCCCTCTGTATCTCCGAGTCCGGGCGCAAGCTTCGTGAAGCCCCTGACATGGAGCTTGTAAATGAGAGGATTATCAGATATCGCATGAAAAGCAGATTTCTCACCGTAAACATTTTCAACAATGTCCGCGTGCCCGCTTCTTAACACACTGCACAGCTCATCCCTGTTTCTTCCAAAGCCGTCCCCGTCCTGCTGCTCCTTAGCCGCATAGCAGTACTCCTTCGCATATATATCCGCTTGTTTCCCATCACCTACGGCATAGCACGCACCATCAAGTCCTGCCGCAGCCTCCTCATTGCCAAAATCCAGCACAAAGGAGAATATCCTCCCACACTTAAATTCCTGCGGTATCTCTATTGTCATGCCGCCATCCGGCTCACCGCATTCAAATATGGTCAACGACAGCACCTCGTCATCGCTGAAAATACCAAACTGCCATCCATGTGTGATTTTCTTAGCCCCCATGCTTATTTCAGAAGCTTTTCTTAATGTAATTGATGTCTTATCAGGTATTTTCATATATCCACACTACTTTCCGATTTATTAATTACGATTTCTTTGCTGCCTCTATCTTCTCTGCAAGCTCCGTAAGATACTCCCACCTTGCATACTTTTCATCAAGCTTGTTCTGTGCAGCTTCTTTTTCCCTGCCAAGCTCGTTGAGCTTCACAAAATCCGTCGCATACTTCACCATATCCTCATCAAGCTTCTCTATATTTTCCTCAAGAGCCGCTATGTCATCCTCTATGGTATCATATTCCTTCTGCTCCATGTATGAGAACCTGAGTGCCCTCTCGCCCTTATTCCATGTCGCCTTTGTATTTTTCTCCGATGCCTTATCTGCTGTACCTTGCCCCATGCCTGCTTCCGGGGCAGCCGCCATCTTAGCAAGTATCTCATCTGCCTCCTGATGCACTTCCTCAGTTATATTCCCGCAATCATCGAAAACAAATATCCTGTCCGCCGCCCTGTCAAGAAAATATCTGTCATGGCTCACGATTATGGTTATTCCGGCAAAGCTCTCAAGGTAGTCCTCCAGAATCGACAAGGTCTGGATATCGAGATCATTCGTAGGCTCGTCCAGTATCAGTACATTCGGTGCGGACATCAGCACCCTTATAAGGTACAGTCTTCTCTTCTCACCACCAGAAAGCTTTCCAATAAGTGAATACTGCAATGTGGAATCAAACAGGAACCGCTCGAGCATAAGCGAAGCCGACACACTCCCCTCCGGCGTCCGGACATACTCCGCAACATCCTTAATGCAGTCAATAACCCTCTGCTCAGGGTCAAGCTCACCATTCTCCTGTGCAAAATACCCTATGCGTATTGTGTCTCCTAACTCAACCTCACCTGTATCCGGCTTCTCCATGCCCGTGATAATCTTCATAAGTGTTGACTTTCCGCAGCCGTTCTTTCCTACAAAAGCCACCGCCTCATCACGCAGAAAGATATAGGAAAAATCATTTATAAGTGTCCTGTCGTCAAAGGACTTGCTTATATTTCTAAGCTCTATCGTCTTTTTCCCCATGCGCGTGTACACACTCGACAGCTGTGCCGACTCAGTCCTGCGCGAAGCTGCTGCCTGTGCAGATGCCTCCTTCATATCGTTAAAGCGGTCAATTCGCGCCTGCTGCTTGGTGGAACGTGCCTTCGCGCCTCTCTTAATCCACTCAAGCTCCCTTCTCATAATGTTCTGTCTCTTCTGCTCCGTTGAATCAGCCATCGCCTCTCTCTGTGCCTTAAGTTCAAGAAAGCCCTCATAATTCGTCTGATAGCTGTACACCCTGCCGCGGTCAATCTCCAGAATACGGTTGCTCACCCTGTCAAGAAAATATCTGTCATGGGTTACCATAAGAATAGCACCCTTGTACGCCCTCAGATAACTCTCAAGCCACTGCGTCATCCATCTGTCAAGATGGTTGGTCGGCTCGTCAAGTATCAGTATATCCGCCCTCGCAAGAAGCGCCCCCGCAAGTGCAACCCTCTTCTTCTCACCGCCGGACAGCCTATCCACCACCGTATTAAACTCAGTAAAGCCAAGCTTGCCAAGTATCGTCTTGGCGTCGCCCTCTATAGTCCACTCATTCTCATGGGTGGTATTCGCCTTTATGACATACTCATATATCGTGCTTCCCGGTGTAAATTCAGGGTTCTGCGGAAGATATCTTATATGAACATTATTCCCCTTTACGACACTTCCCTCATCCGGTGTGTCAAGCCCTGCGGCAATCTTTAGAAGAGTCGACTTACCCGTTCCATTTATTCCGATAACACCTATCTTTTCATTCTCATTTATTGAAAAATCAACATGGTCAAATAGCTTCTTATCAGTATATGCCTTGCACATGTCCTTGATTGTAAGTAAATTCATTTTATCTATTCCTTCTAAAACCTAATAATAAGATGTCGGGGTCAAAACATGCAAATTTAATGTATGAGTGTATAGAGCATGTTTTGACCTCAACATCATAATAACAGACTATATACAGTTTAACAAATTAACACCCATTATGCAATTACAAATCACAGTATTGTTTTTATAAGAATATATCATTATAATAATGATATCAGGGACAAAAGGTCAAAAAGCCGTTAGTGCTTGCACGATTAGGCTTTTGACCCTTATATCATAATAATAAGATAATAGAAGATGCTTTTTGTTGAAAAGCTTCTTTTCTGAAAGCTTTTAGAGCTTCTGCGGATTTTCACAATGAAGTTTTTTAACCATAAAAATTTTAATAAGACGGAGTATATATATTAACTATGAACACAACAACCGATACGCTTGCTAATGATACAACGGACAATATCCCAACCTACAAGAGAGCCCATATATGGCAGATAGGCTTCTTCTCGCTAAACACCTGTGCGACGAACCTGTATCTTGCCATGATGGCGTATGTCTCATACTATGCCAACGGAATCGCCGGAATATCGGTTGTAATGATTTCGCTGCTTCTTACCGTCATGCGTGTATTTAACGGCATTACAGACCCGATTGTAGGCTACATAATAGACAAGACTCACGGTCGCTTCGGAAAATTCCGCCCATTTATGGTAATCGGAAATATTCTCCTCGCACTTAGCTGTATTCTTTTGTACTTTACAACACACCTTATGCCGGTATTCTTGAGGATACCATATTTTATACTGGTATATGGACTTTTTATCATAGCCTTCACATTCCAGACAGCTGTTACCAAATCAGCACAGTCGATAATAACGAATGACCCAAAACAGCGCCCGATATGTACCTTTTTTGACTCCACCTTCATAAGCGCGGCTTATGGCGGTGTGGCGCTGTATGTCGCGCAGAGGCTCATCCCACGCTACGGCTCCTTCAACAATCCGAGGCTCTTTGCAGAATTTATAATTGTGACCGTTGTGCTCTCGATGCTCTGCACCCTTCTCGCGATAATCGGGATATGGAGCAAGGACAAGGATGAGAACTTCGTTCTGCCACATGGACCGGGACATGAAAATGCAGTCACAATACACGCATACCTCGATGTGCTCCGTCACAACAGACCTATACAGATGCTCGTAATCGCCGCCTCAACGGATAAATTCGCCTCCGTCGTGTATTCACATGCCGCCGTAACTGTAATGATGTACGGAATAATCATGAATAACTATTCCATATACGGACTCATCGGTATAATAACAGCCATCCCGTCACTTGGAATTGTGGTGTTCGGAATCTCACTCGCAAGACATTTCGGACAGCGCAGGGTGCTTATCTGGTTTACATGGGCTTCCATCGTCTTCCAGACAGTGATTGGTCTGTTACTGCTGTCCGATAATATAAGCACTGTATCACTAAAGCACATAAATCTGATAACCATACTGTTTTTCACCGTGTTCGCAATCCTCAACGGCTGCAAATCAATAACCAATAATATGGTCATCCCGATGATTGCCGACTGCACCGACTACGAATTATACCGCAGCGGCCGCTTTGTCCCGGGACTTATGGGCGCCCTGTTCTCATTTGTGGACAACTTCGTATCATCCCTCGGGACTGCCTTTGTCGGAATAATGTTGAGCATTATCGGCTTTGGAAATGCATTTCCGCAGGTCGGTGACGCCATGACCCCGCTCATACTGTGGAGCACCATATTTTTTTACTGTATCACCCCTATAATCGGCTGGATAATCTCCCTTATATCCATGCAGTATTACAGGCTTGACAGAAAGCGCATGGAGGACATAGTAAAAGAGCTCAACAAATCCAAAAAATAATATTTTTACGATGTTGGGGTCAAAACATGTGCTATAAACTTAGCATGTATAACGTATTATATTT
>OGEU01000524.1_pt1 | contig 39436 bp, 34 predicted proteins | sample 1570651 | NCBI WGS metagenome assembly OGEU01 (sample SAMEA2582129, study PRJEB24529) | metagenome | biome: Human gut stool | place: China | collected 2011 | reverse complement strand
GACTAAGGATCTTGTGATCATTGCGATCGTGTGGGTTCAAGTCCCATCTTCCGCATTGAAAATAAAAGGTTCATCCAAACGGATGAACCTTTTTTGTTATCACTACATACAGACAAAGAACTGCAATCAAAGGGGTAAACAATTTCTATGAAGAATGCATTAGAGATTGAAAAGTTATATGTCAGGAGAGGATCGTTCTGGCTGAAGGATGTGAACCTTGTGATCGAAGAAGAGAAGATTCACGCAGTCACGGGCAAGAGTGGTTCCGGAAAATCGACACTGATTCGTGCCGTCGGAGGGGCGGTGCGACCGGAGGCCGGATGTATCCGGTATTTCGGCAAGGAGATGTACGAGAACGAGAGAGAAATCCGAAAAAGGATGTCAGCTGTCTACGATTCTCCGAATTTTAACATCGAACTGAAGCCGGACGGACTGGTGAGGGAAATGTGTAAATTCGAGCCGTGGTTCGATCAGCCGCGATATGTGCAGATGATGAGTGAGATGGAGCTGAACCGGCAGATCAAGGTCAAGCTTTATTCCGAGGGACAGCAGAGAAAGCTGATGCTCATTCTTGCGTTATGCAGGAAGCCGGAACTTCTTGTGATGGATGAGGCAACAAGCGGTATGGATCGTGCCTCGCGGGCGGCGATGTGGAAGCTGATCGTGGATTACCGGCAGAAGAATCCGCTTAGTGTGCTTTTTACGACGCATCATGAGGAAGAATTGTATGTGGCGGATCGCATCTGGCAGGTTGAGGATGGCAGAATTGAGCCGAGTGTTTTGTGACAAAGTAGTTCAACATATCACAGAGGCTGAGGTTGAACTTTGGCGAGGTAGGAAACATGAAACAGTTCTATAAAATTACGAGAAATACAGAAAGTAAGCCGTCACGTCTGATCGCATCAATCGTGCTTGCATTCATTGTGATGGTGTTCGTGAATGGATTTATCGGAGGTATGGGAGGATTCCCGACGTTTATCGCGTTTGCGGTTCTGTTCTTCTGGCAGCGGACGTTGATCGGGGACGGCAATCAGATCACACATCAGATTGCAATGACAAGCCGCAGGGAGGTACTGCACCTTCTGACAACGTATTCGATTGGATATCTTGTGCTTTGGGGAATTCTTCGTCTCGGATATCTGATCTCGCGCGTGACCGGCTGGGGGAATATCAATGGCGGCAGCGTGATTACGTATCTGCAGAATCTCCTTGGTACCTCGATGCTGGAGAAGTGGGCATATCTGCTTGCAGGCGTATGGATGTTTGCGTTTGTTGTATCGCTTTTTCCACTGGTTGTGATCAGGGAGCGTATGAGCTGGATCCTCTATGCGCTTGTGGATGGAGCGGTGTTTGCACTTCTGTGCACCGGAATGGGCAGAATCTGTGATCTGTTTTCGGATGCAGGGACGCATAAGCGAGCGAGCTGTCTGATCGATCATCTGCTTCTCTGTGAGATGAACGGCACGCAGGAACTTGTGTTTATGATAGGAATGATCGCGTTGACGATTGTGATCATCGGATTCTCGGGATGGTATGCAGGAAAATGCTACGGACCTCGTCGTGGAAAGACGGATGCGAAGACTATCTGTGAGGTGGAAATTCAGGCGGCAAAAGGCGTAGGAGCCGGTCCCCGCAGAAAGCAATCGTTTGTCGTTGGGGCAGTCAGTGTGGCAGCGGTATTGGTCGTGCTTGCCATCATTTTGTTTATGCCGGAGGATTCCGCCCAGGGATATCGCAAGGTGGCAGAGTTTCTGACGGAGGATTCGACACTTGGACCGATGCTGTATCAGAATGAGCTTTATGTGCCGGTCAATGAGAATCTGAATCTGGATGAAGTGGGAAAGCCGCTTGGCTATCTTGCGGAGAGAGATCAGGATTGCAGCACGCGTTTTTATCAGCTTGCGGTTGCAAATCTCTTATATGAGGATATGTCCGGACGAAGCAGCCGTCTGCAGATGCAGGGAGCGAGCAGCGGCGTCTATGCACCGATGGAGGAAGTGGAAGAGAGGCAGGCATGGAAGCAGGATGAAATCTTTCTGCTTTGGGATGAGGACTGGGTATCGGAGTCCGCATATACACATGAACCGACCGGTTATACCGCCTGCAACAGAGATTTTATTGAGGGGTTGGAGATGCAATTCCCGCAGACTTATTATAAGGTTTCGGATTTCGATGATTATGATGCGTATTTTACGATCAGCGCCTATCCGGATATGGAGACGGCGCTTGAGGATGGAATGTCACCTGGCAACTGGGTTGGCTGTATTCTTGTGAAGAACAATAAATTCTATTATGACAGCTACGAGAACCAGATTACGGGAATCAGTCTGCAGCAGCTTCTCGATATTCTCGGGGGAAGTTGAGTAGGATACGTGTGAAGATGGAGAAATCATGGAAATTATCAGGAACGGATAAAGCAGAAGCAGGCTTTGTAATCAACTTTCTAAAAAAAATAAAAAATAAAAAAGGAAAATCACAAAGGACCTAGAATTATAAAAATGTAGGCTAGTTTTGTATTACGACAATTTTTGCGTTCAAAAGGAATAAAAGGGGCAAACATGACAATTCGAGAACAGATTGAGCAGATGGAAAATGAAACGCTGAGTCCCTACGCCTGCCACAGTGTCAACTCAAGAGGCAGAGACAGGGAGGAAGCACAATGCGATATTCGTCCGGTCTTCCAGAGAGACCGTGATCGTATCTTACATAGCAAATCCTTTCGCAGATTGAAAAACAAGACACAGGTATTCCTGACACCGATGGGCGATCATTACAGAACCCGGATGTCTCATACGTTGGAAGTGTCGCAGAATGCGCGCACGATCGCGAAGGCGCTTCGTATGAACGAGGATCTGGTGGAAGCCATCGCTTTGGGACATGATCTGGGGCATACGCCTTTTGGTCATGCGGGCGAATTTATTCTGGATCAGATCTATGAAGGTGGATTCAAGCACAATGAACAGAGTGTGCGTATCGTGGAGAAACTGGAGAAGGATGGAGCGGGCTTAAACCTGACATGGGAAGTGCGTGACGGCATCTTAAATCACCAGACGAAGACGATCCCGCATACGCTAGAGGGCAAGATTGTGCGCCTGTCGGATAAGATTGCGTACGTGAATTCGGACATTGATGACGCAATCCGTGCGCAGATACTCAGCGAGGATGATATCCCGCTCGAGCTTCGCAAGACGCTCGGCTTTGACACGAGAACGCGTCTGGATCATCTGATTCATGATATCATCATCCATAGTATGGGCAAGGATGACATCATTATGTCGGATGAGACCGCGGAGGCACTTCGCGACCTGCGCCTTTTCATGTTTGACAATGTATATAAGAATCCGGTTGCCAAAGGCGAGGAAGTCAAAGCAAAAACGATGCTGGAGCAGATGTTCTATTTCTATATGGATCATATTGAGCAGCTTCCGGCGAAGTTTTTAGAGATGCTTGATGAGGGCGAGGATCGCGGGCGGATTGTCTGTGATTATATCTCCGGAATGACGGATCAGTATGCGATCACGAAGTTCAAGGAGAACTTTATGCCACAGGCCTGGCAGGTAGATGGATATTAAATAGAACTAAGGTGAAAAAATGCCATATTATTCAGATGAACTGATTGAGGAGGTGCGCTCCCGCAATGACATTGTGGATGTCATCGGCGGTTACGTGCGGCTTCAGAAGAAGGGAAGCACGTATTTTGGTCTCTGTCCGTTTCATAATGAGAAGACGGGATCATTCTCGGTATCGCCTGGAAAGCAAATGTATTACTGCTTTGGCTGTGGCGCGGGAGGCAATGTGTTTACCTTCCTGATGCAGTATGAGAACTTTACGTTCGGCGAGGCAATGCAGCAACTTGCGGATCGTGTCGGAATCGAACTTCCGCAGCAGGAGATGACGAGCGCGCAGAAGAGGGAAGCGGACAAGCGTGCAAGACTCCTTGAGATCAACAAGGAAGCCGCAATGTATTTTTACAGACTGCTTCGCAGTCCGCGCGGACAGAACGCGTATCAGTATTTTAAGAAGAGAGAACTATCCGATGAGACGATGCAGCGGTTCGGGCTCGGCTATTCGGATCAGTACAGTGATGATCTGTACCGTTATCTAAGGAGTAAGGGGTACGATGATCAGATATTGAAAGAGACCGGACTTGTCACCATCGATGAGGTGCGGGGCGGTCATGATAAGTTTTGGAACCGGGCGATGTTTCCGATTATGGATGTACATAACCGGGTGATCGGTTTCGGAGGACGTGTCATGGGTGACGGAGAGCCGAAATACTTAAACTCCCCGGAGACAAAGATTTTTGACAAAAGCCGTAATCTTTACGGACTGAATATTGCAAGAAGCACGAGAAAGAACCAGCTTCTCCTGTGTGAGGGATATATGGATGTGATCGCGCTGCATCAGGCAGGCTTTGACAATGCGGTCGCATCGCTTGGTACGGCGCTGACGAGTGGACATGCGAATCTGCTCAAGCGTTATACAAAGGAAGTATATCTGACCTATGACAGTGATGGTGCGGGCGTGAAAGCGGCGCTGCGCGCGATCCCGATTCTCAAGGAAGTGGGAATCGTAACGAAAGTCATTAATATGCGGCCTTATAAGGACCCGGATGAATTCATTAAGGCGCTCGGCGCCGAGGAGTACCAGAAGCGGATCGATGAAGCGGAGAACAGCTTTCTGTTTGAGATCCGTATTATGGAAAGCCAGCATGATATGAACGATCCGGAGTCAAAGACGGCATTTTATAATGAAGTGGCGAAGAAGCTTCTTGGTTTCTCGGAGGAACTGGAGAGAAACAATTATATCGAAGCTGTGGCCGATAAATACCAGATTGGTTTTGACAATTTGAGAAAGCTTGTCAACCAGCTGGCGATGAAGGATGGTCTGGCAAGAGAACACACGCCGCTGAAGACGGGAATCCATGAGAACAAGAAGAAGGAAGATGGAATGAAGCAGTCACAGAAGCTGCTTCTGACATGGCTCATCGAGGATCCACGTCTGTTTGGCAAGGTGGAGAAGCTGATTACAGCGGACGATTTTACGGAGGAACTGTATCATCGTGTGGCGCAGGAATTATTTGCGCAGTACGACCGGGATAAGAATGTTAATCCGGCCCAGATCATCAGCCTTTTTCAAGAAGAGGAAGAACAAAAAGAAGTTGCGGGATTGTTTAATGCCAGAATCCATGAAGTCGAGACGAAAAACGACATGGAGAAGGCACTCAAAGAGACGATCATCCGCATCAAACAGAACAGCATCGACTACCGGACGAAGCATGCCGATCCGACGGATCTGAATGCATTAATGAAGGTGGTTGAGGACAAACGATCATTGGAGAAGCTTGAAAGATTGCATATTTCCATTGATTAAGGACAAAATAGAAAGTAACCTGAGAGGACGAAGCGACATGGCAAAGAAAAAAGAAGAGAATGCAGCAGCAGTAGAAACAGAAGAGATGAAGGCAAAGTTCCGCGAGAAACTTGCCCAGTTACTGGAACTTGGTAAGAAAAAGCGTAATATCTTAGAGTATCAGGAGATCAGTGATTTCTTTAAAGATATGAATCTGGATGCGGAGCAGTTGGAGTCCGTATTGGATTTCCTGGAGCACAACAATGTGGATGTACTCCGTATCAGCGATGATGACGACGATGATGATGAGATCATTCTCGATGACGAAGAAGAAGTAGAAGTTGAGAAGATCGACCTGTCGGTTCCGGACGGTGTCAGTGTTGAGGATCCGGTTCGCATGTACTTAAAGGAGATCGGTAAGGTACCGCTTCTGAGTGCAGAGGAAGAAATCGAGCTTGCCAAGAAGATGGAGGCCGGTGCGGTCGCAGAGGAGAAAATTTCTCTTCTTAAGACACGTATGCAGGAGAGCGAAGACGATGCGGAAAAAGAAGAGATCAAGGCAGAAATCAAGGAATTGCAGAAGGAAGTAGATTGGGGCGATGACGCCAAGAAGCGTCTGGCTGAGGCAAACTTACGTCTTGTTGTAAGTATTGCAAAGCGTTATGTCGGTCGTGGAATGCTGTTTCTCGATCTGATCCAGGAAGGTAACCTCGGTCTGATCAAGGCGGTTGAGAAGTTTGATTACCGCAAGGGATATAAGTTTTCTACTTATGCAACATGGTGGATTCGTCAGGCAATCACCCGTGCGATCGCCGATCAGGCGAGAACTATCCGTATTCCGGTGCATATGGTTGAGACAATCAACAAGCTGATCCGTGTCAGCAGACAGCTTCTTCAGGAACTCGGAAGAGAGCCGTCTCCGGAGGAGATTGCAGCAGAGATGAATATGCCGGTAGACCGTGTACGTGAGATCCTTAAGATCTCGCAGGAGCCAGTATCTTTAGAGACGCCAATCGGTGAGGAGGAAGATTCCCACCTTGGCGATTTTATCAAAGATGACAATGTACCGGTTCCGGCAGATGCCGCTGCGTTCACTTTGCTCAAGGAGCAGCTTGAGGAAGTGCTTGGCACCTTGACTGAGCGTGAGCAGAAGGTACTTACCCTGCGTTTCGGACTGGAAGATGGCCGCGCAAGAACCCTTGAAGAAGTCGGAAAGGAATTCAACGTTACGCGTGAGCGTATTCGTCAGATCGAGGCCAAAGCCCTTCGCAAGCTTCGTCATCCAAGCAGAAGCCGCAAGCTGAAGGACTACTTAGAGTAATATGATAAAACTATCCAAGCGAATGAAGGCTGTGGCGGCGATGGTGACATCCGGTGGCGTGCTCGCCGATGTGGGAACCGACCATGGATATATTCCGATCGCTTTGATCCAGAGACAGAAGATCAAAAGTGCGATCGCGATGGACATCAATAAAGGACCGCTTGCCCGCGCACAGGACAATATTGCATCTGCCCGGTTGGGGGACTACATACAGACCAGACTGTCTGACGGAGTCGCAGCTTTGGGAGAAGGAGAGGCAGACTCGATATTGATCGCTGGTATGGGCGGTGAGCTTGTGATACACATCCTATCGGAAGGGGAGAAGGTGTGTAAGGCGGCAAGCGAACTGATCCTGCAGCCGCAGTCCGATATTCGCAAAGTAAGGGAATATTTAAGATTACATCATTACAAGATCGTGGACGAAGACATGATCTGTGAGGATGGCAAATATTATCCGATGATGCGTGTGATCAACGTGGAATTGGATAATGCGTGGATGAAGATGGATGAGCAGACGCGTGTTGCCTGTGATATCTACGGACCGCTTTTGCTCCGCAACGGAAATCCTGTTCTCAGGCGTTTCCTCGTGAGACAGCACAGACAGCTGACGCAAATTCTGCAGACGCTTCAGGCACAGACAATGTCCGAGAAGATTGAGACACGAATTGCCGAAGTGTTGGAGGAACTGCAGTACAACGAATCCGCGTACACAATATTGGGGGCGATTAAGAATGCAGGAATATAATGTAGTGGTTGAGACGAAGCCGGGAACCTTTGAGGAGGTGCTGGCGACGGACGATATGACGCTGCAGCAGCTGGCAGAGGAATGTCAGGAAAATTACAGGGACAGGATCGTTCTTGCCAATGTAAACGGGCGTCTGCGGGAATTAAATAAGAAAGTGACAGATGGTGCGATCGTGTCGTTTCTTAACATGACGGAGCGGGACGGAAAGCGAACCTACAGGCGCAGTGTGACACTGCTTCTTCAGAAAGCGGTTGATAATCTGTGGGGAGATTCTGTTCATGTGCGCGTGTTCTATTCTCTCGGCGAGGGATATTACTGTGAATTGGAAAATGATTCGATCGATGATGAGAAGCTTGCCGCGATCAAAAGCGAGATGCAACGGCTTGTGGAGCTGAATCTGCCGATCGAGAAGAACAGTGTGAAGACCGAAGAGGCGGAGCACCGCTTCCGTGACAGAGGAATGAAGGATAAGGAGCGGCTTCTTCATTATCGTAGGAGTTCGCGTGTGAATCTTTATTCGCTGGACGGAATGGAAGATTATTTCTACGGTTATATGGTTTCGTCTACAGGATATCTGGGCGTCTTTGATCTGCAACTGTACGAGGACGGCTTCGTGCTTTTGTTTCCGAACAAGGACGGAAGCAAGGTGGAGCCACTCAACACATCCAATAAGCTGTATCATACATTAAAGCAGTCCAGAGAATGGAGCCGGATGCTTGGCGTAGGCACGATCGGTGCGTTAAACGATGCAATCGCGGCCGGTAAAGGCGAACAGATCGTACTGCTTCAGGAAGCACTCATGGAGGAACGGATCGGAGCGCTTGCCGCACAGATTGCGGAGCGGGGCAATGTGAAGTTTGTCATGATCGCGGGACCTTCGTCATCCGGCAAGACATCGTTTTCTAACCGTTTGTCGATCCAACTTCTGGCAAAAGGCTTAAAGCCGCATCCGGTCGGACTTGACGACTATTATCTGGATCGTCGCTTATGTCCGAAGGACGAGGATGGCAATCTGGATTTTGAGTGTCTGGGCGCATTGGATGTTGAACAGTTCAACAAAGATATGACGCGCCTCTTAAACGGGGAGGCGGTTGAGATGCCTTCCTTTAATTTCAAGACCGGGCAGAGAGAGTATCGCGGCAATGTGCTGCAGCTTGGAGCTGATGATATTCTTGTGATTGAGGGAATCCATGGACTCAATGATAAACTGTCGTATACGTTACCGGCAGAGAGTAAGTTTAAGATTTATATCTCCGCTTTAACGCAGTTGAATATCGATGAACACAATCCGCTTCCGACAACGGACTGCAGACTGTTAAGACGTATCGTGAGAGATGCGAGAACCCGCGGAACCAACGCGCAGGAGACGATCGCGATGTGGAGTTCCGTGCGAAGAGGCGAGGAGAAGAATATCTTCCCGTACCAGGAGAGTGCGGATGTGATGTTCAATTCTGCTTTGATCTATGAACTCGCGGTACTTAAGGTATATGCGGAGCCGCTTTTATTCGAGATTCCGCGTGAGAGTGAGGAGTATTTTGAGGCGAAGCGGCTTCTTAAGCTTCTTGATTATTTCCTTCCGCTTCCGACAGAGGGGATTATGCAAAGCTCCCTTGTCAGGGAATTTGTTGGAGGAAGTTGCTTTAACGTATAAAATAAGAGTGTCTATTTGCAAATGTTGTGGAGGAATGCTCAAATTTGGTGTGAGGAAATCCACAAATTTGAACACTTTACAAATGATAAATATATGTGCTATAGTTAGGAATGCATTATGCAGGACAGGTGATCGCGGCTGCAAGTGTCGAAAGACCGCAGGTGAGGAAAGTCCGGGCTTCACAGGGCAGAATGCCGGATAACGTCCGGTGGAGGCGACTCCAAGGAAAGTGCAACAGAAATATACCGCCGATTCTGGCTTGACCAGAATCTGGTAAGGGTGGAAGGGCAGTGTAAGAGACTACCGCCTTTCTGGTAACAGGAGGGGCATATGTAAACCCCATTCGAAGCAAGACCGAACAAAAGCGTTGACGTGGCCCGCCAGCTTTAGGTAGGTCGCTTGAAATGGCTGGCAACAGTCATTCTAGAAAGATGATCATTCGTGTCTGCATTTGCAGACGGACATAACCCGGCTTATCGTCCTGCTTATTTTAGATAGAGAAGATGTCAGCTGACATCTTTTTTTTTATGCCGGATTGTTGTATGATGGTGTAAGTGTAGAAATTATCATTGCGCCTGCAAAAAGTGCACCGCAATGTGTATACAAAAAAATCGTGGCAATCATATATAGAAGAAAGTTGAGGACGATCATGCAGAGTGATACTACCGGATCTTTACAGGAATTTCATAAGATATTAGAAGAGGCAGGAAAAAAAGGAGCTTCCGATATCCATTATGTGCCGAAAGAGCAGCTGCTGCTCCGGATAGATGGAAGGCTTGTGGATATGACAGAGGAATGGAACGTGTCTTTTTCCATGGAGGAACTCATAGAGAAATTGCTGGACAAAAAACAGCAGAAAACATTCGAAGAAAATGGAGAGGTTGAATTTTCCTGCCCGGTTTTCAATAAGCGTGTCCGCGTGAATCTGTTCCGGCAGAGTGGAACGTGTGCAATGTCTGTCCGTCTGTTCGCAGAGAAGATCCCGACACCGCAGATGCTTGGACTTCCGGAGTCGGCAGTGCAGATGGCTGGGAAGAGAAGAGGACTCATTCTTGTGACAGGTGCATCCGGAAGTGGAAGGACAACAACGATGGCATCGATGATCGACCATATTGCTTCTAATTATGAGCGGTCGATCCTGACACTGGAAAAACCGGCAGAGTATCTTTTCCGGAGCGGAAAGTCCATGGTGCTGCAGCGGGAGATCGGCATTGACACCCGGTCTTATGAAGCGGGTTTAAAAGCTGCATTAAAACAGGATATGGATGTCATTCTGATCAGTGAGATGGAAGATCTGGATACGGTTTCACTTGCGCTGACTGCGGCAGAGATGGGACATCTTGTGATTGCCGCACTTCCGACCCAAAATGCGGTGGCTTCCATCGAACGGGTCGTGGAATGTTTCCCGGATCACAGGCAGCATCAGATCCGTTCACAGCTTTCGGATGTACTGGCAGGCGTTATTTCCCAGCAGCTTCTTCCGAGACTGGATGGAGGCGGACGTGTGGCGGCGTTTGAAGTTCTTTTGGCAAATCAGGAGATAAAAAGCCTGATAAAGGAACAGAAGTATTTCCAGATACCGTCCGTGATGCGCAGCTGCAGAAAAGAGGGAATGGTCTCCATGGACGATGCCGTGTACGACCTTTATATGAAGAGTATGATCGACTCGGATACTGCTGTCTGCTATGCACAGGATGGTGTGGGCATGCGTCAGAAAGTACAGTTATTTTAAATTATTATAGAAATCTAAAATGTTTCTTAAAAGACAATAGGTGTGTTGACGCGATTTCCTTTGAAGCGTAACATAAAATCACTTGATAGGAGGTCGGAACAATGAGGGAGAAAATACAGCGTTTTATGATTGGAAGATATGGAGCGGATGAACTGGCAAAAGCACAGAGCATTGCTGCACTGGTATTGCTTTTTTTGTCGATGTTCAGCCGTCTTGGCATTTTTTACTGGTTGGCGATCGCGCTGATGATCTATTCCACATGGAGAATGTTCTCGAAGAATATTTCCGCAAGATATGCAGAAAATCAGAAATATCTCAACTACAGATATCAGATGGCTGTGAAGTGGAACCGGTTCAAAAAGCATCTGGCACAGAGAAAAAACTACAGATTTTACAAATGTCCGCAATGTAAACAGAAAGTGAGAGTGCCAAAAGGCAGAGGAAAAATCTGCATTACCTGTCCAAAATGCCGGACAGAATTTGTGAAAAAAAGTTGAAAATAAAAGGAGATTTTTCCATTGTTTGGTTATATCAATATCAATCAAAAAGAACTATCGGAAGAAAGTAAAAAAATATATCAGGCATATTACTGCGGACTCTGCCAGAAACTCAAAACAAATTGTGGCACAAAAGGACAGATGCTGTTAAGTTATGATCTGACATTTCTGATCGTTCTGCTGACCGGACTGTATGAACTGGAGAACACCGAGACAGAGTTTACCTGTCCGCTGCACCCGACGAAGAAACGGACGGCTTACATCAATGAGGCGACAGAGTATGCCGCAGACATGAACCTGATCCTGGCATACCAGAATCTTTTAGATGACTGGAAGGACGAGAAATCCTACACGAAAAAAGCGTTTGTAAAAATCCTCGATAAGGATTATACTCGTATCGTGTCAAAATATCCAAGACAGGTAAGGGCTTTGGAAGAATTCATGCGTAAGACAGCGGAAGCAGAGAAGAACAAAGAGACGAATCTCGATCTTGTGGCAGGTCTTACCGGTGAGATGCTTGGAGAGATCATGTGCTGGCGGGAGGATGAGTGGCAGGAGGAGATGCGTACCCTTGGATTTTATATGGGTAAGTTTATTTATCTGATGGACGCATACGAGGACTATGAAGCAGACCAGAAGAAGAACTGCTATAATCCGCTTGTATACATGGAAAAAGAAAATGATCAGGAATTTGATACATTCTGTAAATTGCTGCTGACGAGCATGATGTCGGAGTGTGCCAAGTCATTCGAGCGTCTGCCGATTTTACTGCATGCGGATATTTTGCGGAATATTCTCTACTCCGGTGTATGGAGCAGATATGAATACTTACAGCTTAGAAAAAAGAAGCTGGAAGAGAAAAAGACGAAGAGAAAAAAAGAAGACAGGAAAAAGTAACAGGAGAATTATATGATGAATCCATATCAGGTGCTCGGTATTTCACCGGGTGCCTCGGATGATGAGATAAAAAAAGCATATCGGGCTTTAAGCCGTAAATATCACCCGGATGCTAATATTAACAATCCGAATAAGGCACAGGCTGAGGAGAAGTTTAAGGAAGTACAGCAGGCCTATGATCAGATCATGAAGGAAAAACAGTCGGGCGGAAGCTTTGGTGGAAGTTATGGATATAACACCTCCTCCGCAGGTGGTGGAAGCTATCGGTACAATTACAGTGGAAATCAGGGATACAGAACAGCGAATGACTCCCCACAGATGCAGGCGGCTGCAAATTATATCGCAAACCGCTGTTATGCGGAAGCACTCAATGTTTTGAACGGTATTCCATTTGCAGAGCGCAGCGCACGATGGTACTACTATAGTGCAATGGCAAATCAGGGAGCCGGCAATAATATCGTTGCAAAACAGCATGCGGGAAGGGCTGTCGAGATGGAGCCAAGTAATTTTGAATACCGTCAGTTTTTACAACATCTGGAATTTGGAGGTACATGGTACACCAGCATGGGTGATAATTATGACAGACCATATTCCAGTTCCGGAAGCTGGTGCTTAAGCCTCCTGTTTTTGAATATGCTGTGCAACTGCTGTTGTCTGCGGCCATTCTGAGAATCATTTTTTACAAAAATTATGAAATCTGCGATATAAAAAAGTCCCCTTGAATGGGGACTTTTTTGTGCCGTATTTTTATCTGCGGTTTGGATTGGTATATTTCTCTTCACAGTATTTGCAGCGGTAAACTTCTTTTGCCTCATCGGTGAGAAGGAAGATCTGGTCGAGTTCCTGCTCGATGGAAGTGATGCATCGTGGGTTTTTGCAACGGATGACATTCTTTACCTGTTTTGGCATGTGAAGCTCCTTTTTCTCTACGATCTTGGAATCCTTGATGACATTGACCGTGATGTTGTGGTCAATAAATCCGAGAATATCTAAGTCTAATGCCTCAACCGGGCATTCCACTTTTAAAATGTCCTTTTTACCCATCTTATTGCTTTTTGCATTCTTAATGATGGCAACGGTGCAGTCTAACTGGTCTAATTTCAGATCATGATAAATCTGAAGGCTCATTCCTGCCTGGATATGGTCTAAGACGAAACCTTCCTGAATACCACTAATATTTAACATGTGTACTCCTATCTGTGACGGACGTCACGAAAAATCTTAATATTCAAAATCCATAAAAACTGATTCAGAGTCTGCATCAGTGGATTTAAAGCTTCGCAGTATCGATTTCAAGCAATGTCAGGATCAGTGCCATCCTTACATAGACGCCGTACTGCGCCTGACGGAAGTAGGCAGCTCTTGGATCATCATCCACTTCGACAGAGATCTCATTGACACGAGGGAGTGGGTGAAGCACTAACATATCGTCTTTTGCAAGATCCATTTTAGCTTTGGTCAGAATATAGAAATTCTTCAAACGCACGTAGTCTTCTTCGTTGAAGAAACGTTCCTTCTGTACACGTGTCATATATAAAATATCAAGATCCGGCATTGCATCTTCTAAGCGTTCCACCTCTTCAAATGGAATATTGTTGGCTCTCAATACATCTTCACGGATATAGCTTGGAATCTTTAACTCTTCCGGTGAGATGAGTACGAACTTAATCCCCGGGTAACGGATGAGGGCATTGATCAGTGAATGTACGGTCCGTCCGAATTTTAAGTCGCCACAGAGACCGATCGTCATGTTAGACAGTCTGCCCTTTAAAGACCGGATCGTCAATAAGTCCGTCAATGTCTGGGTAGGATGCTGATGACCACCGTCGCCGGCATTAATTACTGGAATTCGGGATTTTTGGGAGGCTACAAGAGGTGCACCTTCCTTTGGATGACGCATAGCACAGATATCTGCGTAACAGGAAATAATCCGGATCGTATCAGAAACACTTTCACCTTTGGATGCGGAAGAACAACTCGCATCGGAAAAACCTAAAACAGAACCACCAAGATTTAACATGGCAGCTTCAAAACTAAGTCTTGTTCGTGTACTTGGCTCATAAAAACATGTTGCAAGCTTTTTGCCATCACATGCATGGGCATACTTGCCAGGAAACTTCTCGATATCATTTGCAAGGTCTAAGAGTTTGTCTAACTCTTCGACGGAGAAGTCTAATGGACTCATTAAATGACGCATATAAACCTCCTTATAAATACCTGCTCTTTTATAAGAAATAGTGATATTTCTCTCAGGCATTTTTACTATCATATAATAATCATTTTCCAAATTCAAGAGAAAAATTATTTACGTTATATTGGTACAAAATAATAAAATTTTCAGAAATTTTTGGTCGTCAGCTGGCTTTTTATATTGCAGTTTGAAAGCAAAAAAGCTATAATCAAATAATCATGAGGGTGAAAAGCAATCCGGAGAAAAAAAGGAGTATCATATGGCTGAAGATATCAGGACAATGCATGAAGAAGACGAGGATGAAGTAAAATACTGTGAGCGGAAGAGATTATTATTTTTCGGTCTGCCATGGACGTTTACAAAGTATACGATCACACCAAGCATGCTGACGATCGATCAAGGTCTGTTAAAGACGGAAGAAAATGACTGTTACATGTACAAGGTACAGGATGTGAAGCTGACAACGACACTGTTGGAGCGCATTTTCGGGCTCGGAACGATCACCTGCTACACCGGGGATGTCACGAATGCGGAACTGAAACTGATCCACATCAGAAAGTCAAAGGAAGTCAAAAATTATCTTTTGAAAGCATCAGAAGCGGCACGTATGAAACGCCGCACATTAAATACACTAGACATTGGAGCTGCGCAGGATCTGTCGGATGCTCTGGATTCATGATCTAAAACTTACTTAGAGAGGATTTTCTCAAAGATCAGTCCGGCAGCCATCCATACCGGCGCATAGTCAAGACGGATGACACCATTTATGTTTGTGGGAGCATTGCTGTAATCCCAGGGACATAGATGGTGTTTTTTTAACAGGGAACCACTTAAGTACTCAAAACAGAAAATACCTGTGGAATAGATAAAGCCCCGGAAGAGAGCAGGGATTTTTTTAAAGTATCTGTACAGCGGTTTGATGATACATGCCATGCCGTAAATGGGAAACATCCAGACGGAAGTCTGCCCGATCAGGCGCAGGTCATGCCGGCTGCAATTGCCAATGGAGGTAAAAAGAATTTCAAGGCACCAGCCCGTGAGTCCGCAGATAAAAAAGTTTCGCCGCATAATAAAAGTCTCCTGTTTTTTTTATATAATATGTCACAGATCCATTGATTTCATACATGGAATCGAATGGGACAACTTGTAAAATCAGCCTTCTTGTCATATAATAAAAAAAGTACATTCTGCCATCAGGCAGGGGAGCGGTATGCAATTATTAAGCAGTCTGTTAAAACAGATTTCATACGAAAGTGTAAGGGGAGAAGATGACCGGAAGATAACGGATATCTGTTGTCATTCTGAAAAAGTAAAAGAAGGCTCCCTTTTTGTTTGCATAAATGGATACCGGAACAATGGTCATGAATATGTGCCACAGGCGGTGGAGCATGGCGCAGCGGTACTTGTTGTGGATGACCGCTATGTGATCGGAAGCAGGTCGGGGCCGGTGATCCTGACAGAACACATGAAGGTGGATGTGCACGAACTGATCCGTGACAGAAATATCTGTGTGGTCACAGTGAGAGATACCAGAAAAGCGCTTTCGGCGCTCTCGGCAGCTTTCTTTGATCATCCGGCAGAACGGATGAAGATGATCGGCATCACAGGCACGAATGGCAAGACGACAACAGCATTTCTGACTGCGGGGATTTTGCAGGAAGCCGGTTACCGGGTAGGAATGATCGGAACGATCGAATCCTATGATGGAAGAAGGAGAGAGACGGTGAAAAACACCACGCCGGAATCGTGCGAGATCCACAGGCTTCTGTCACGCATGGTGGAAAATGAATGTGACTGCTGTGTGATGGAGGTGTCCTCGCAGGGCATAGCATTGCAGCGCACGGCAGATGTTTTTTTTGATATCGGCGTTTTTCTGAATATAGAACCGGATCATATCGGAAAAGGGGAACATGCAACTTTTTCCGAGTATCTGTACTGCAAAAGCAGACTGATGCGGCAATGTGGCATTGGCATTGTGAATCAGGATGATCCGAATGTGGATAAGATACTTGCAGGACATACCTGCGAGGTGGAGAACTTCTCCATCCGGCATCCTTCGGACGTGATGGCGGAGGACGAATGGTATGGGATGGAATCGGGCAGCTTACAAAGCCATTTCACGGTAAAAAGAGAGTGGCGGAGAGAGGAGATCGTCATGCAGCTTCCGGGGCAGTTTAATGTTTATAATGCGCTTGCCGCCATTTCCGTGGCAGGGCATTTTAAGGTGGACCGGGAGCAGATAAAAGCAGCGCTGGCAAAACAGGTTGTGCCGGGAAGATGCCAGAATATGTCTGCGGGAGCCGGATATGTGTTCCTGATCGATTATGCCCACAACGAGATGAGTCTTCGGAATCTGCTCGAAACTTTACGAAAATTCAAACCGGCAAGGCTGATCGTGATTTTTGGATGCGGAGGAAACCGCTCTGTTTTGAGAAGGTATCAGATGGGAGAGACGGCAGGCAGACTGGCAGATTTTACCATTATCACCTCGGATAATCCAAGGTGGGAGGATCCGGAGCGGATCATGGACCAGATCGAGGATGGGCTGCGTGGCGCAGTGTGTGCAGGGGAAAAGCCATCTTACATAAAGATCTCAGACCGCAGGGCAGCAGTGGAATATGCCGTTTCGATGGCAGAGAAAAGGGATATTATTGTTTTAGCCGGAAAAGGACACGAGAGTTATCAGGAGATCAAAGGAATCCGATATCCGTTAGACGACAGAAAAATAGTACAGGAGGCGCTGGATGGCGGAATACGCGAATATCATTGTTGATATATTCAATGAAAAATTAGATAAAACATTTCAATATAGGATTCCGGAAGAAATGAAGGAAAAACTGACACTTGGAATGCAGGTGTATGTCCCATTTGGCAAGCGCAACATCAAGGGATATGTTGTGGAACTGACGGATGAACCGGAGTTTGAGGTGGCAAAGATCAAAGAAATTATCGGGATTGTGACAGACAGCGTTCCAATTGAAAGCCAGTTGATCGCACTGGCAGGCTGGATGAAGAAAAACTATGGGGCGACCATGAACCATGCGTTAAAAACCGTCATTCCGATCAAGAAAAAAAGCAATGCAGTGGAACACAAAAGCGTCCGCCTGAAGCTGACGGAGATCGAAGCCAAAAGTGAACTTGCAGAATTTGAACGGAAACATCAGAAGGCGCGTGTGCGGCTGTTGTCTGCACTGATCGAAAATCCTCAGATGGATCAGAGCATGATCACACAGAAGCTGAATGTTTCGGGTGCTGTGATCCGGGCGTTAGAGACCATGGGGATCGTGGAGGTGGTCAGTGAGCGGTCTTACCGCAACCCGGTGTCACATTTAGACAGCAAGGGGTATCACCTCACGTTAAACGAAGAACAGCAGTCCGTGGTGGATGTGATCGAGCGGAATCTGGATCAGAAAATCGCAAAAACTTATCTGATCAAGGGCGTGACCGGAAGCGGCAAGACGGAGGTGTACATGGAACTGATTGCCCATATGTTAGCGCAGGGAAAACAGGCGATCGTGCTGATCCCTGAGATCGCGCTGACATTTCAGACCGTCATGCGGTTTTACAACCGTTTCGGAGACAGGGTTTCCATCATGAATTCCAGATTGTCTCCGGGAGAGCGGTTTGACCAGTTTGAGCGGGCAAAAAACGGGGACGTGGATATTATGATAGGCCCGAGATCGGCGTTGTTCACACCTTTTTCAAAATTAGGGTTTATTATTATCGATGAAGAGCACGAGAGCAGTTATAAAAGTGAGACACTTCCGAGATACCATGCAAGGGAGACTGCGATCGAGCGTGCGAGAATGTGCGGTGCGAGTGTCGTGCTTGGCTCGGCAACTCCGTCTGTGGAAAGTTATTACAAGGCGAAAACAGGGGAGTATGAGCTGTTAGAGTTAAAGCACCGTGTAGCAGAAAAACCACTCCCGAAAGTAGAGGTCGTGGATTTAAGGGAAGAGTTAAAAGCAGGCAACCGTTCCATTTTAAGTGTACGGCTTCAGGAGCTTATGGAGGACCGCTTGAAAAAGGGACAGCAGATGATGCTTTTTATCAACCGGAGAGGGGTTGCAGGCTTTGTCTCTTGCAGAGCCTGCGGTCATGTGTTAAAATGTCCGCATTGCGATGTGTCTCTAAGCCAGCATGTGACAAGACAGCATCCGGAAGGAAAAATGGTCTGTCATTACTGCGGATATGAGATACCGATGCCGAAAACCTGTCCGGCGTGTGGTTCGCGGTATATCAGCGGATTTAAGGCGGGTACGCAGAAGATTGAGATGATCGTCAAGGAACGTTTCCCACAGGCGAGGGTGCTCCGCATGGATATGGATACCACGCGGAACAAGGAGGGGTACGAACAGATTTTATCTGCTTTTGCGAATCAGGAAGCCGATATTCTGATCGGAACCCAGATGATCGTCAAGGGACATGATTTCCCGAATGTGACGCTGGTCGGTGTGCTGGCGGCAGACCTGTCTTTGTATGTCAGTGATTACCATGCGGCAGAACGCACTTTCCAGCTGCTGACACAGGCGGCTGGAAGAGCAGGGCGCGGAAGTGAACCCGGGGAAGTTGTGATCCAGACATACCGGCCGGATCATTACAGTGTGCAGACTGCAAAAGAGCAGGATTATGAAGCGTTTTATGAGCAGGAGATGGAATACCGCAGAATGCTTTTATATCCGCCGGTCTGGAATATGCTTGTGATCTTATGTGCATCAAAGCAGGAGCAGACCGCTTACGATTCCGCAAAGCTTCTGGTGCAGGAGATCGACACCTGGCAGGAGAACATCAAAGCTGCAATGGAGCGTGTGGGAGAGGATTTTAAAAAGAAACGGGTTTTCCCGGTAGGACCTGCGGATCCGGCAGTGGCAAAGGTAAATGACATCTATAAAAAGGTGATTTATATAAAAACAAAAGATTATCAGACACTGGTTGAGTTGAAAGACCGTCTCGAACATTATATGCGTGATAACAGAGCATTTAAAGATACGGTCGTACAGTTTGATTTTAATCCAATGAGTGGTTTTTAAAAACAAGGAGGACATTATGGCGCTTAGAACAATCCGTGTACAGGGAGACCCTGTATTAGAAAAAATCTGTAAACCTGTGAAGGAGCTGACACCGCGCACAAAAGAGCTGATCGAGGACATGTTAGATACCATGTATGAGGCAAACGGCGTTGGACTTGCAGCACCGCAGGTGGGCATCTTAAAAAGAATCGTAGTGATCGATGTGGGCGAAGGTCCGGTCGTGATGGTGAATCCGGTTATTTTGGAGACGTCCGGGGAGCAGACCGGCGACGAGGGATGTTTGAGTATTCCGGGAAAAGCCGGACAGGTCACAAGACCAAATTATGTGAAGGTGCATGCATTTGATGAAAATATGGAAGAATATGAGATTGAGGGCACAGAGTTAATGGCAAGAGCCATGTGCCACGAAATCGATCATCTGGACGGACATCTTTACGTGGAAAAAGTGGAAGGCCAGCTTCATGACGTTACCTATGAGGAAGAGGAATAGGCGCAGAGGGAAGAAGCAGAAAAGAAACCGGAAGCGAGGAGAGGATCATGAGAGTTATATTTATGGGAACCCCGGATTTTGCAGTGGGTACATTAGAGGAAATTATAAAAGCAGGACATGAAGTAGTGTTGGTTGTCTCACAGCCGGATAAAGCGGTTGGAAGAAGCAAGGCATTAAAGTACACACCGGTGAAGGAATGTGCGGTTGCACATGGGATTGAAGTGTATCAGCCGGCAAAGATCCGTGCAGAGGAAAGCGTAGAATATTTAAGACAGTACAATGCGGATATCATCATTGTAGAGGCTTTTGGACAGATCATTCCAAAAGCAATCCTTGATATGCCGCGTTTCGGATGTGTGAATGTACATGCGTCCCTGCTGCCAAAATACCGTGGTGCAGCCCCAATCCAGTGGGCAGTGTTAAACGGGGATCAGGTCACAGGCGTCACGACCATGCGTATGGATGAAGGTCTTGATACCGGGGATATGATCATGAAGCAGGAAGTGATCGTGGATGAGGATGAGACAGGCGGAAGCCTGTTTGACAAGCTGTCGGAAGTAGGGGCAAAGCTTTGCGTGAAAACGATGGAAGCAATTGAAAATGGTACAGCTGTTTACACACCTCAGGATGACGCGCTTGCAACTCACACCGGAAAGATCCAGAAAGAGATGGGAAGTATCGACTGGTCAAAAGATGCAGAGGTGATCGAGCGTCTGGTGCGCGGCTTAAATCCATGGCCGAGTGCATATACAAGGATCGATGACAAAAACCTAAAGATCTGGCGCGCAAAAGTCATTTCCCATGAGGTGAAAGCCGCTCCGGGATGTATTTTAAAAGTGACAAAGGACGAACTGGAAGTCCAGACGGGGAATGGAGTATTAGCTTTATTAGAGGTACAGTTAGAAGGAAAGAAACGAATGACAACGGATGCCTTCTTAAGAGGATACCAGGTGACAGAAGGCAGTTTCTTAAAACGTTGCTGATAAGAAAGGATGATTACTATGCCATATTATTATTACGGATTTGACCCAACTTATTTTCTTGTGATTATCGGAGCAGTGATCTGCATGATCGCTTCCGCAAGAGTAAAATCAACTTACAATAAATATTCCCAGTACCGCAGTGCATCGGGAATGACAGGCGCACAGGCAGCACAGAGAATCCTGAATTCCGCAGGAATTTATGATGTGACGATCCAGCATGTATCCGGAAATCTGACCGACCATTACAATCCGTCTGCAAAGACACTGAATCTGTCCGATTCTGTATACAATTCCACATCGGTTGCAGCCGTTGGAGTTGCAGCACATGAGTGTGGACATGCAATCCAGCATCAGAACAGCTATTTTCCACTGACACTGCGCACGGCAATTGTCCCGGTAGCCAATCTTGGTTCCACACTTGCATGGCCGTTGATTCTGATCGGATTATTCTTTACAAGAAATACAGGGGCAGTTCTGATCAATCTTGGAATCATCTGCTTCTCTTTTGCAGTGATATTCCAGCTTGTGACATTGCCGGTAGAGTTTAATGCATCTGCAAGGGCACTGCGCATTTTAGGCGAGCAGGGCATTTTGAGTGACAGTGAGCTCCCATACACGAAAAAAGTGTTAAAAGCAGCGGCACTGACTTATGTGGCAAGTGCGGCAGCAGCTATTTTACAGTTACTGCGTCTGGTACTGTTATTTGGAGGAAGAGACCGTGACTGATTCTGTCAATACGAGAGAACTGATCCTCGGGATTCTGATGGAAGTGACAAAAGAGGGCAGCTACAGCCATCTTGTGATCCGTTCCGTGCTCGATAAGTATCAGTATCTGGAAAAAAAAGAGCGTGCCTTTATCACGAGAGTGTCTGAGGGAACCATCCAGTACATGATCGAGCTTGACTACATCATCAATCAGTTCTCCAAAGTGAAAGTAAACAAAATGAAACCGGTCATCCGCAATATTCTGCGGATGAGTGTGTATCAGTTGAAATATATGGATTCCGTGCCGGACTCCGCAGTGTGCAATGAGGCAGTGAAACTGGCAAAGAGAAAAGGGTTTGGTTCTTTGAGCGGTTTCGTGAACGGGGTGTTGCGCAATATCAGCCGCAATTTAAGCACTATCACTTACCCGGATGGGCAGAAAGACCAGATCCAATATCTGTCTGTGCGTTATTCCATGCCGGAGTGGATCGTGAGACAGTGGATCAACGATTATGGCATGGAGCAGACGGTGAGCGTGCTGCAGGCATTTTTGCAGGAGACACCGGTTACGATCCGTACCAATCTTCTGAAGATCACACCGGAAGCGCTGGAAAAGCGGTTGAAAGAGGAAGGCGTTACCGCAGAGAAAATGGTCTGCGCAGATATGCCGGAATTAAACTATGCATTTATGATCTCCGGGTTTGACCATCTGAATGCATTGGCAAGTTTCCGTGAGGGGCTTTTTTATGTGCAGGATGTGAGCTCCATGATGGTGGCAGAAACGGTTGCTCCAAAGAAGGACAGCTATATTATTGATGTGTGTGCAGCACCTGGAGGAAAGAGCGTCCATCTGGCAGAAAAACTCGGGGGAACCGGTATGGTGGAGGCGAGAGATCTCACAGAGTATAAGACTGATCTTATAAGACAGAATATCGCAAGACATCAGCTTTCTAATATGCGGGCAGTACAGATGGATGCAACGGTTTTAGATGAGGCTTCCATCGGAAAAGCAGATGTGGTGATCGCCGACCTTCCGTGTTCCGGTCTTGGTGTCATGCGCAGGAAGACGGATATAAAATATAAGATGACATTACAGACAGAACAGGAACTCGTCTCCTTACAGAGAAATATGTTAGAAACTGTCTGTCAGTATGTAAAGGTGGGCGGAACATTGTTATATTCCACCTGTACAATGGATAAAATGGAAAATGAAGACAATGTCACATGGTTTTTAAAACAGCATCCGCAGTTTGAACTTGTGAAAATGCAGCAGATTTTTCCACAGAAAACATATGGAGACGGCTTTTTTCTGGCAAAATTACAGAAAAAAGCGTGAGAGACTTCCGGAACTTCTGATGAATGAAGGAGAATTATGGATCAAAAGGAAAAGACAGATATCAGATCGCTGAATCTGAAAGAACTGACTGTGTTCATGGAGCAGCTTGGAGAGAAAGCGTTCCGTGCAAAGCAGATTTACCAGTGGCTTCATGGGAAGCAGGCAGCGTCTTTTGAGGAGATGACCAATATCCCAAAGGCGCTGATCGAAAAGTTAAAAGAGAACAGTCATCTGGTCAGCATAAAACAGGAGGCAGTACAGATCTCCAAAATCGACGGAACGAGGAAATACCTGTTTCTGTTAGATGACGGAAATGTCATTGAGAGCGTTTTCATGCGATACAAACATGGCAATTCGGTCTGTATTTCTTCACAGGTGGGATGCCGCATGGGATGCCGATTCTGCGCATCTACATTGGACGGTCTTGTGAGAGGACTGACCCCATCAGAGATGTTAGACCAGATTTACCAGATTGGAAGAGACACCGGCGAGCGGGTTTCCAATGTGGTCGTGATGGGAACCGGGGAGCCAATGGATAATTTCGATAACCTGTTAAAGTTCATTGAACTTCTGACCGATGAAAATGGATTAAATATCAGCCAGAGAAATGTGACAGTATCCACCTGTGGAATTGTTCCGCGTATGCGGGAACTTGCAGATAAAAAACTACAGATCACGCTGGCATTATCCCTGCATGCATCCACGCAGGAAAAGCGGCTGGAATTGATGCCGGTCGCAAATAAATATGAGATCCATGAAGTGATCGATGCCTGCAGATATTATTTTGAGCAGACAGGCAGAAGAATCACATTTGAGTACAGTTTAGTGGGCGGCGTGAATGACACGGACGAGGATGTAAGGAATCTGTGCAGGCTGATCAAAGGCATCAACTGTCATGTAAACCTCATCCCGGTAAATCCGATCAAGGAACGTGATTATGTGCAGCCGGATGTGAGAGTTACAACGGAATTTAAGAATAAACTGGAAAAGAATGGGATCAACGCAACCATCCGCAGGGAGATGGGAAGAGATATTGACGGAGCCTGTGGACAGCTTCGGAAACGTTATATGGGAAGTTGACTTGTTCTTTTACAGTACGTGTGATAAAATAAAGTGCATCGGGCAAAGTCCGTGCAGATAACAATGACAGGCGAAGTTAATGAAACATTCCGCATGGAATGCACAGATGTAGCAGTAAGAAAGGCAGGAATTGGTAAATGAAGACGTTTTCCATGACACATATTGGAAGGCGACGTGAGATGAATCAGGATTATATGTATACGTCTGAGAACGCAGTAGGAAAGCTGCCGAACCTTTTTCTGGTTGCGGATGGCATGGGCGGTCACAAAGCAGGTGAGTATGCTTCCAGATTCACAGTAGAAAAGATTGTAGAGACGATTGAAACATCCGGACAGACAGAGCCGGTAGCAGCAATGAAGGAAGCTGTGGAGGCGGCAAACAGAGGTCTTTTGGAAGAGGCGGGCAGGGATGCCGCCAAGGCAGGAATGGGAACTACAGTGGTAGCTGCCACAGTGATCGGAGATCATCTGCATGTTGCCAATGTAGGGGACAGTCGTTTATACTTAATAAATCACGAAGCTATCAGGCAGATCACAAGGGATCATTCTCTGGTAGAAGAGATGGTCCGTTTAGGAGAGATGGATAAAGCGGATGCGAAAGATCATCCGGATAAGAACATCATCACACGGGCGGTGGGCGTTGTTCCCGAGTTGTCCGTGGATTTTTTTGAGGTTGAGTTAAAGCCGGGAGACACAGTTTTAATGTGCTCGGATGGTCTGACGAACATGATCGAGGATGAAGAGATCAAAAAGATCGTGCTCGGACAGAGAGATATTGTTGAGAAAGCAGAAAAATTAATAGATACTGCCAATGAGAATGGCGGAAAAGATAATATTACGGTTGTGTTGATAGAACCATTTTCTGATGAGGTGAAGGAATGTTAACGGAAGGTATGTTTGTTGGAGATCGTTATGAGATCGTAAACAAGATAGGAACTGGCGGAATGTCAGATGTATACAAAGCGAAAGATCATACACTTGGACGTTTTGTAGCGATTAAAGTATTGAAACCGGAATTTTCGGAGGATGTCAATTTTGTGACAAAGTTCCGCACGGAAGCCCAGTCGGCGGCCGGATTAGAACATCCGAATATTGTAAACATCTATGATGTAGGCAGCGAAAATGGCATGCATTACATCGTGATGGAGTATGTGGAAGGAATCACTTTAAAAACTTATATTGAGAAAAAAGGACAGCTCACATTCAAGGAGGCTGTCAGCATTGCAATCCAGGTGGGAAGAGGTATTGAGGCTGCCCATAACAAAGGCATTATCCACCGGGATATCAAGCCGCAGAACATCATTATCTCCACAGAGGGAAAAGTAAAAGTCACAGACTTTGGTATCGCAAGAGCCGCAACATCCAACACGATCAGTTCCGATGTGATGGGATCTGTTCATTACGCATCCCCGGAGCAGGCGAGAAACGGCTTTGTGGATGGCAAGAGTGACATTTATTCCCTTGGTATCGTAATGTATGAGATGGTGACCGGAAGAGTACCGTTTGACGGAGATACGACCGTTGCGGTGGCGATCCAGCATCTGCAGGAGGAGATCGTTCCACCAAGTGCTTACGCACCAAATCTTCCTATCAGTATGGAAAAGATCATCTTAAAATGTACGCAGAAGAATCCGGACAGACGCTATGAGTCCATGACAGCGCTGCTTGCAGATTTAAGAAAAGCGTTGATCAGCCCAAATGAAGACTTCGTTGTGATCGCACCGGTTTCCCAGGAGAAGACACGTGTGATCGGGGAAGAAGAGATCAATAAGATCAAACAGGAAACAAGCAATATTTATCTCAGCGATGAGGATGTTGTATCACATAATCAGAATCACAGAGACAAATTTGAAAAGCGTGACCGCTTCGAAGAGGATGACGAGGATGACGAAGAGGCATATGATGATGATGATCTCGAAGAGATGAATCCGAAAATGGATAAGGCAATCACAATTATGGGGATTGCTGCCGGTGTCATCATTGTCGCACTGATCATTTTTATTCTGGTAAGCTTCTTCGGAGATTTTAAATTCGGAGGATCTTCCAACAAAGCAAACACTGAGACATCCGAAACCCAGACAGACGGAATCGAAGTGCCGGATCTGAAAGGTCTTACCTTCGATGAGGCAAAAGAACAGCTCAATGCAAAAGGTCTCGGAATCAAGAAGAATGCGGGAACCGTTGCATCTGACCAATATGACGAGGGACAGATTGTAAGCCAGACACCGGATGCACTGACGAAGGCAGAGGCGAACACAACCGTAGAAGTTACCTTAAGCAGCGGAAAAGGAGAAGTTTCCGTTCCTTCCGTGACAGGCATGGATGAGACAACTGCTTACAATACACTGACAAATTCAGGATTTACTCCGGTAAAAGATTATGCATACAGTGCAGATGTCGCACAGGGAAATGTCATTGAACAGAGCCCGAATGCGGGATCACTTGCAAAGGCAGGGGATAATGTCAAGATCGTGATCAGCCGTGGTAAAGAGCAGGCAGAGACAACGAGTGTAGCAGTACCTGGTGTGACAGGACTTACCGAGGATGCAGCAAGATCTGCGATCCAGAATGCAGGCCTTGCCGTTGGTAATGTGTCAAGCGCCTACAGTGACAGCGTGGCAAGCGGACAGATCATTTCCCAGAGTCCGGTTGCAGATACAGCAGTGGATGCTGGAACCGCAGTTGATTTTGTGGTAAGTATGGGTGCAGAACCAGCACAGGAAGTAAAGCCTACTACTTATAAGATCAATCTGAACATCAAAAAACCAAATAATGAATCCGTGGCAGCAGCCAATATTTATCTGTATGATGGAGCAGACGGAACAGGTAATATCTTAGAGCAGTGGACGAACCAGTCTATCTCCTTATTCGGGGAGGAAGGTCTCAGCATTTCCAAATCCGGAATGTTAGCATCCAGCGGTTCATTAAAGATTGACTGGCTTGGAGCAGATGGACAGCAGCTTGGATCATCCCAGATCGTGTCTCCAATCTCATTCAAGGCAGAATAATAACAAAAGGTAATATATGCAGGGAAAGATTGTAAAAGGAATTTCCGGGTTCTACTACGTTCATGTAGGAGAGCCCGGAATTTATGAATGTAAGGCAAAAGGTGCGTTCCGCAATCAGAAGATCAAACCGTTGGTCGGAGATGATGTGGAGATTGCGATTTTTGACGAAGAAACAAAAAAAGGAAACATTGAAAAAATCCTGCCGCGGAAAAATGAACTGATCCGCCCGGCAGTTGCGAATATCGATCTGGCGCTGATCATTTTTGCAGCGGCAAAACCGCAGCCGAACTTTAATCTATTGGACCGTTTTCTGATCATGATGGAATATCAGGATGTTCCTGTGACAATCTGTTTTAACAAAAAAGATCTGTTAGAGGAACAGGCGATTGAGGAATTTGCGGGTGTATACAGAAAGTGCGGCTATTCCGTTCTCTATACCAGTGCAGAAAAAGAAGAGGGAATCCGCGAACTGCATGAGCTGTTAGATGGCAGGACAGCCGCGGTCGCAGGACCTTCCGGCGTTGGAAAATCATCACTGGTGAACCGTCTCCAGCAAAATGTGCAGATGGAGACCGGAAGTATCAGCAGAAAGATCGAGCGTGGAAAGCATACGACACGCCATTCGGAGATCATACCGATCGCAGCAGACACATACATTATGGATACACCGGGATTCAGTACGTTATATATTCCGGGATTTGAGAAGGAAGATCTGCAGAATTTTTATCCGGAATTCAAAGAGTATGAGCCGTATTGCAGGTTCAAGGGATGCAGTCATATCAGCGAGCCGGACTGCGGTGTGAAAGAAGCACTGGCAGAAGGAAAGATCAGCCCATTGCGCTACGAGAACTATAAGCTGCTCTATGAAGAATTGAAAGATGTAAAAAAATATTAGAAAAGATATTAAAATATCATTTTGCATGAGAATTATGTTTTCAAAATTACTTTGGAGGAAAAAGTTATGAATTGTTTATCACCATCCATTTTATCCGCAGATTTTGCAAATCTGGGAGAACAGGTGAGAATGTTGGATGAGGCAGGCGCACAGTATGTACATATTGATGTGATGGATGGAATGTTTGTGCCAAGCATTTCATTTGGTATGCCGGTGATCAAGAGTATCAGAGAGTGCAGCGACCGTATTTTTGATGTGCATCTGATGATCGAGGAACCGGGAAGATATATTGATGATCTCGCAGAAGTGGGAGCGGATCTCATCACAGTACACGCCGAGGCGTGTAAACACTTGGACCGCACGATCGAGGCGATCAAAGAAAAGGGACTGCTTGCAGGTGTGGCATTAAATCCGGCAACTCCGTTGTCTGCGATTGAATGGATACTTCCAAAGGTTGACATGGTGCTGATCATGTCTGTTAACCCGGGATTTGGAGGACAGAAGCTGATTCCTTACACAGTTGAAAAAGTCAGGGCGTTAAAGAAAATGATCGACGAGAGGGGACTTAAGACTGACATCGAGGTAGACGGTGGCGTGAATCTTGAAAATGTGACAGAAGTCATGGATGCCGGTGCCAACATTATCGTGGCTGGCAGTGCAGTGTTCAAGGGCGACATTGCTGAGAATGTGGAACGTTTTTTGGATGTATTAAAGGAGTAGTATGAGACATTGCATCATTGTGGTAGGCGGACATATCAATGACATTTTTGCAAAAAAGTTCATAGAAAAGGAAAGACCGGAGCTTTGCATTGCGGCAGATTCCGGGATGAACTTTTTCTATCGGAATAAGTTGACCCCGGACTGGATCATCGGAGATTTCGATTCAGCATCCAGTGAGGCGTTAGATTATTTCGGCGGACAGCCTGATATTTCCTGGATCAGGTTAAACCCGGTCAAAGACGACACGGACACGGAATCGGCGATCCGGAAAGCAATTGCGCTTGGAGCAGAGAAAATTACGCTGCTGGGAGCAACCGGAACAAGAATCGATCATCTGCTTGGAAATATTGAACTTCTGGGGATCGGACTGCAGAATCATATTCCAGTCGAAATTCTGGATGAGAGAAACAGAATCCGCATGATCGGGACAGGAATCACGCTTGAGAAGGAAAAACAGTTTGGAAAGTTTGTTTCCCTGATCCCTTATACCAATGTCGTAAAAGGTCTTACACTGACCGGTTTCAAGTATCCTCTGGATCATTATGATTTCAAGGGCTTCTGTTCGCTCGGTGTGAGCAACGAGATCATTGCGGAAAGTGCAGAGATAACATTTGAAGATGGAATCTTGATTGTGATCGAGGCGAGAGACTGAGGATAGCCTGATTGCTGATAACAATAAAACAACAAAAATGATAAAAATTGATTTTAAGGTTTAAAAAATGAGGCTGATATGGTATAATACAAGACTGTATCGGGCTCTTTTTTGCTTACGAAGCAGAAAGGAATTCATTTTACAAACAAAGATTGAAAAAAAGAAAAATCAGGTGTAGTAAAATAACATAGAAAGGCGGAAATGCTTGAAAACATGGCATTTTCAGACAGGTAAAATACATTATGAAATTAGGAATCGTCGGACTTCCAAACGTCGGAAAGTCTACATTATTTAATTCCCTGACCAAAGCAGGTGCTTTATCTGCAAACTATCCATTCGCAACGATCGATCCGAACGTCGGAATCGTTTCTGTACCGGATGAGAGAATCGTAAAACTCGGTGAACTTTACCATACGAAGAAGGTAACACCGGCTACCATCGAATTTGTAGATATTGCGGGACTTGTAAAGGGTGCCAGCAAGGGCGAGGGTCTTGGCAACCAGTTCCTTGCAAATATCCGTGAAGTAGATGCGATCGTACATGTGGTACGTTGTTTTGAGGATACCAATATTATCCATGTGGACGGATCTATCGATCCTGCAAGGGATATTGAGACGATCAATCTGGAGCTGATCTTTTCTGATATTGAGATTCTTGACAGAAGAATTGCAAAGATTTCCAAACAGGCAAGAATGGACAAGACACTTGCAAAAGAACTGGAGCTTGTAGAGGCTGTCAAAGCACATCTGGAAGCCGGTAAGATGGCAAGATCTTTTGAAGTGCCGGATGATGAAGATGCGGAAATCTGGTTCAAAGGCTATAACCTTCTGACTGCAAAACCGACCATTTACGCAGCAAATGTTGCAGAGGATGATCTTGCAGATGACGGAGCATCCAATCCACACGTTGCAAAAGTGAGAGAGATGGCAAAGGAAGAGGGCGCAGAAGTATTTGTGATCTGTGCACAGATTGAACAGGAACTTGCAGAACTCGATGAAGATGAGAAAAAGGAATATTTAGATGACCTTGGAGTGACCTCAAGCGGACTTGATAAACTGGTAGCTGCAAGCTACAGCCTGCTTGGACTGATCAGTTTCCTTACCGCAGGGGAGGATGAGTGCCGTGCATGGACAATCAAGAAAGGCACAAAAGCACCACAGGCAGCAGGTAAGATCCATACAGACTTTGAGCGTGGATTTATCAAGGCTGAGGTTGTAAATTATCAGGATCTTTTAGATAATGGAAGCCTTGCAGCAGCCCGTGAAAAAGGAATTGTCGGCATGGAAGGAAAAGAGTACGTGGTCAAAGACGGAGACGTTATTTTATTCCGCTTTAATGTATAAGAGATAAAAAAACGCATATCATTTTTCGAGGGAATGTTTCGGAGAATGGTATGCGCTTTTGTGACTTGACAGAAAAAGAAGTGATAAACGTCTGTGACTGCAAATGCCTTGGAAATGTCCATGATCTTGATATTGACGAATGTGATGGAACGATACGGGCGTTGATCGTTCCGGGACCGGGAAAATGGTTCGGCTGTTTTTGCAGGGAGTTTGAACTGTTTATTCCGTGGTGTAAGATCGTCAGGATCGGACCGGACATTATTTTAGTTGATATTGATGAGAAAGAGGCAAAACACAAGGTTTAAAGAGAAGAAAACAGGAGAGACAATGTTAGATCAGAGCGTATTTACAGAGACAATCCATGAGGTGGCAGAGATTATCCGCACTTCTGCGACACCGTTATCAAAAGAGGAAATCTTGAGCTATTTCAAAGAGATGGAGTTAAACGAGCAGCAGGAAAACATGGTTTTAGAGTTCCTTCTGACACCACATGAGGAGGAAGAAGCGGAAGAGGAAACTGAAGAGACCGAAGGCGGGGAGCAGGACACAGCAGACTGGCAGGAGACGTCAGATGCATCTGCGCTGGCACAGAATGATTCAGGCGAAAAAGAGGAAAAAAACGGGAAAACGGATATTTTACCAGAATCTAAGATGTTTCAGATGTATCTTGAAGAGATCAACGAGCTTCCGGTTTATTCTGAAAAAAAGCAGGAGGAAATGTATCAGAAGCTGCTGGCTGGTGATGAGTCGGTCATCCATACGATCACGAACAGCTGGATGGTCAAAGTATTAGAAATCGCCAGAAAGCTTGCGGTGACTTCAGAGGGCTTCGAGGATGTCATTCAGGAAGGGAATATGGCACTTTTCCTGAAACTGACCGAACTTTGCGGATGCGGGGAAAAGACAGATGTTGAGGCAGAATTGCAGAGCGCAGTGGAGGAAGCCATGAAGTCATCCATTCTTGCGGAAGAAGGCGAGGATGAGGATGAGAAAGCTATGGTCGGCAAGCTGGCATTAGTCAATGAGGCAAAGAAGTATCTTGCAGAGGAGAATGGCAGGGAAGCAACTTTACAGGAACTTGCCGCATATACACAGTTGACAGAAGAGGAACTTTCTGATATCCTCTTATTGATCCAGAAAGCGGATCGGAAGGACAAATAGCATATAGAATCCAAAACCAATATTGGAGTGGACTTTTCTGGAGCAAAAGGCTCTATTTTTCGCCACACGACTGAATGTGAACAGTCGTGTGGTATTTTTTTTGCGCTAAAACAGATATTTCAGCGTATGTGAGTAAGATTAAATGACAGAAAGAAAACAGAGGAGAAAAAGAGAAGATGAATCAGGAATTTATGAAAGAAAAACCGGTAATGCCGCTGGTGATCTCCATGGCGCTGCCGATGACATTTTCCATGTTAGTGAATGCATTATATAATATCATAGACAGCTACTTTGTGGCGCAGATCAGTGAGGATGCGATGACAGCGTTATCGTTAGTATTTCCGTTACAGAATCTGGTCAATGCAGTGGTTATTGGTTTTGCTATCGGAATAAATGCTGCGATGGCTTATTATCTTGGGGCACAGAAACAGCAGCTGGCAGATAAAACAGCATCGCTTGGCATGTTATTGAATATGCTGCATGGTCTGGTGCTGGCTGCCATCTGTATTGCAGTTATGCCAGCCTTTTTAGGGATGTTTACAAAACAGGTCGGAATTATCGGAATGGGGGTACAGTACTCGGATATTGTATTTTTATTTGCAGTGCCAAATGCGGCAGCACTTTGTTTTGAAAAAATATTCCAGGCAGTTGGACGCATGAAAACATCTATGTTTTGTATGCTGCTTGGCTGTGTGACCAATATTGTGCTTGATCCACTGCTGATTTTTGGAATTGGGATTTTTCCTGCAATGGGAATCCGGGGAGCGGCACTTGCAACCGGAATCGGACAGATCGTGTCACTGGCAGGGTATCTGACCGCATATTACTGGAAACCGATTCCTGCCAAAGTGAAGGTCAGAAATATGAAGCCGGAGAAGCAGCTTTGCAAAAAAGTGTATTCTATCGGAATCCCTGCAACGTTAAGCCTTGCGCTGCCTTCCGTCCAGGTGTCTGCATTAAATGCGATACTGGCTGTTTATTCTGCAAGTTATGTTCTTGTATTGGGTGCTTATTTCAAATTACAGACATTTTTGTATCTGACTGGAAATGGTGTGGTACAGGGGATGCGTCCATTGATTGGATACAATTATGGAGCAGGAGAGTCAAAGAGAGTGAAAGAGATTTTTCAGTCAGCATTGTTCCTGATCGTAATAGTGATGGTGATCGGTACGATTCTCTGTATGGCAGTGCCACAGGCGCTGATCGGTCTGTTTACAGGAAATCCTGAGACAATCCGGCTAGGCAGGGAGGCACTCAGGCTCATCAGTATAGGATTTATCGTGTCATCGGTTTCCGTCACGGTATCCGGCGCTTTGGAGGGGCTTGGAAAAGGGAAGGAATCGTTAGTTATTTCATTACTGCGTTATATCGTGGTGATTTTGCCGCTGGCATTTATTTTAAGCCGCCTTTTTCAGGCGGCTGGTGTATGGCACGCGTTCTGGATCACGGAATTTGTTTCAGCAGTGATTTCATGGATCATATGCAAAAAAGAGATTTTTCAGTGAGGCACATCCAGCAATGTTTCAAACTGGTCGATCGGAACAGGTTTGGAATAAAAATAACCCTGATACCAGGTCGCACCAAATTGATGAATGTAGTCGCTTACCTCCTGATTTTCAATTCCCTCGATACAGGTTTCGGTATTGGTACGGTTTGCGTAATCAACGATCGACTGTACCATAGCCTGATTCTGTGGCTTATGTTCAATATCTTTGATAAAACTCATATCGACTTTCAGCTCATCAATAGGTAATTCCAAAGCAAGGCTTAGGGAGCTGTTACCGGTTCCAAAATCATCCAGTGCAATTTTAATTCCCTTTGAGTGAAAGAAATTGACTTCATTCCTCAGAAATGTCACATCGAGATCCCGGCAGCGCTCAGTCAGTTCCAGACACAATTCCTCCGGTCTGGCTCCGGTTTCTTTTAAAATCGTCATGACAGAGTCACGAAATTCTTTTCGCGACAATTGAGCGGCAGAGATGTTGACGTTTACGAAAAAGTCTGGGATCTTATCACGGATCCTGCCAATATCCTTTAATGCGGTGCGTAAGATCCAGTTGCCGAGGTCAAAGATACATGGATCTTCCTCTAACCACTCCATAAATATTCCTGGAGAGATGAGACCGTAGGGTTCTAATTCCCATCGTATCAGTGCTTCCATGCCACGGATCTTTCCGGTCTTTGTGTCTGCTATCGGCTGGTAGAACAGGCGGAATCCCTCAAAATGGCTGGTCGCACACTGGTGGATCAGACCGATCAGCTCAAACTGTTTTTCGTTGTTGCCACAGATCTCATCGTTAAAAATGACGAGATCGCCATGATGTTCATAGCGTGAATGATTCTGCGCATAGGTCAGACGGCTGCGGACAGCATTCGTTTCTTTCATATAGGGTTCTAAGAAAATGGCTCCTGCAGAGATCTTGATCGGAATCCGTTTTCCATTCACTGCAATGGTGTTTGCCAGTGCATCCTCGATGAAATTGAAGATGTCACGGAGTTCTATTTTGGATATTTTGTCGAAAACGAGCACAAATTTTGCACCGGACAGGCGGTAGGCATATCCGATATTGCGTACCATGTGTAAAAGGCTTTGTGCCACTTTGTTCAGGATATTATCTGCAAAAGCTGCTCCATACATGACATTGATATGACTGAACTGATCCAGCCCGATCTTTAAGAGTGCGGAAGGACGTGTGTTATCTAGTAATTGTGTGATATGGCGGTTCAGTGCCGGTTCTGTATAGAGACCTGTGACAGAGTCCACTTCATCAGAAATTCCATAATTATCATAGCGGATAATGATGATAAAAGGCTGCTTTTGTTCATCATAAAGTACACGCGCCATGGCGTTGAAACGGTTGTAGGAATCGCCATCCTGAATCCGGTATTCCCATGCGGTATCCAGATTTTTACCGTCAACCCGTTCTTTAAAACCACGTTTGAAAGTGGCAACATCATCAGGATGGATCTTCCGGTTTGCCTTTTCCATGCCGCGGATCGTATAATTTTCTTTCATGCCAAAATAATCCATCGCCCGTTCGGACCACCAGGTGATTCCGGTCCGAAGGTTTGTGATGGAAAGATATGATTTTTTGGAAAGAGAGGCGATCGCTTTTATCATATCTGGAAAAAGCCGGTCGATCTCTTCCCAGAAAAGCTGTTCATGATTGTCAGTTTTATCGTTTTTCATTCATTTTCCCCGATTGACATACGGGTAGTGTCAAAAACTACCCGTTTTTTATGTTCTAAATTTCTTTAAAACCTTGATTTTTAGGGAAATCTGCAATAAAAAGAGCATTGACCTCCCTTTTAAGGTAGAAATGCTGGAAAGGCGGACAACATGCCTGCAAAATGGCAGCTTCTCATCTTCCTCGGACAACAGACCATCCTAAATATGCAGAAAAATTCTGCCACACCGGAGCGGAGCTGTTGTCAATAGAACCGTGGAATACCGCAACAGACGGCATCGCCGGCTGTGAGGATATGCCGCGAAAGTCTGTTGACATAAAGCTCACGGATTATCCTGTTTTTGCAGAAAAGGGGCAACTGCGCCCTTTTCCTGCCTTCCAGCGAGGACGGGTTCGGGCAGAGCCCGAAAATGGGTCAAGGGACTGGTCCTTTGCAGGTTCTTAGGGCAGAGCCCTAAGCCCTCGGAGAGCTTATCGGTGTCAATATCTACAATTTTCAAGGTTCAATCGAGCCTATTTTTTCGGCTCCGGGTTTTCATAATTCACTTTACACTACCTGAGTATTTTTTATAAAACTATTATAAAATCTTTGGAAGAAATTTACAAAGTTTTATATAGCTTTAATTTATGATATAACACAAACTCTTCAAATTTCAATGTGAAACATTTAAAATATTTATAAACTGTTTCAGTTTAAATATTTCCACATTACCGCTATATTGTTTTGGCCATTTCAACCATCTTCTTGGTACATCTATCAAAAAAATATTTATACCCATCACAAAAATATCTGAAAGAATTCCTACATAATTCTCAAATTTTCTGATATAAGGTTGTTCACCCTTCTTCCAGTCTTCATACCACAATTCAAACAATTCTGTCATAAATCGTCCAAATGCTTCCGGTCTAAGCGAATATGACCGGCTGCCCCACTGATATCCTATGGGATCAAGGCACTCTATGTATTGCTGATACATCCATCGGTGTTTTTTATAATCATGGTATATGTTTTTGATATTCTCCGCCACTTTTGATGTGACGACGGTCAGAATATTATACTCCACTCCATACCGCTCCATTAATTGAATATTTTGCACAATCGTATCGTATGTTTCGCTGCATGTCTTAGAATGTCTGTAGCTGTCATGAATTTCTTTTGTTCCATCCACAGACACACCAATCAGAAAATTATTTTTCTTAAAAAATTGACACCATTCTTCATTTATTAAAAAGCCATTGGTTTGCAATGCGTTACTAACATATTGCAATTGCCGGATGATGGTTTTATAAAAACACTAAGCGGCGGCATCGCTTATCCTCCTCTGCTGCAATCATAATCTTAAGATTCATATAAATTGTACCACGTCTGTTTAGAATAATAACATGCATATTTAATCGCATTATATAAATCCATTATTATAATTATAAGTAAAAGACCTTTTAATATTCTCTCGACTCCATTATTTTCAATTCTTTTAAAGACTGCCGCACCCACAAGGGCTCCAAATATTCCTCCTGTTACTATACAGAGCAGATGGGATATTTCGAATGCAGGAACAGAATTTGTAACTAACGCAGAAACAATGCTGGATATCTGTGAAAATACAATAATATACAGCGAATTTTTTGCAGCTTTTTTTGCATCCATGGAAAAAAAGAAATACAAAGCAGCTACATTGCTGGTCCCTCCGCCGATACCTAAAAAGGCAGATATCCAGCCCAAAAAAATCCCAATCAGAATTGTCACTGCCAAATTTGTTACCTGCATGGACGGGCACTTTCTCTTATTGCATACATAAAGAAACACTCCTGTCGTAATAACCGTTAAACAAATTGCCTGTATCATTCCAAGCATCTGTTCATTTCCAAAGTTATTACGGACCAACTCAAAAAGCCATTTCCCGACGAGTCCTCCTAATACAGCACCAATAGCCAGTGCCGTACTTATCTTCATCTCCAGCATATCAAGCACCGGCTTGATAATGTGAAACTCAAAAGGATCCATTGACATCACAGCAAGACAAGTGGAATTATCAGATATTTTTACCCAATCACAGCCAAAGCGATTTCCATTTTCCTGAGGTTCATCAAAACCTCCTCTTCGCCTCGTTAAACTTTTTTCCCTTGATAAAATCAAAAATTTATTATATACTGAAGTTGTCGGAATTTAGATTCCAAGAATATAAATGAGGTCTTGTTATGCCACGCATTAAAAGCAATGCAGTTGAAATTGCAACTGAATATATCTTATCAAAAATTGAAAATTACGAATTAAAATCAGAAGACATCATTTCTGACATCAAATTTGCTGAGGAACTGGGAATGAGCAGGACTCCCGTTCGTGAAGCAATTATGTCTCTCATCGAAAACGGAATTCTCGAAAGAAATCGAAGCAAAATTGTTGTAAAATCGATTACATTAAAAGACATTCTTGAAATAATTGATATCCGTGATGCGATTGAACAAAAAGCCCTTGAGTTAATCGTGGAAAAAGGCGGATTAAACAAAGAACAATTATCCATCTTATCCGATATTCAGGATACCATGACTGAAAATATTTTAACCGGAAATGTGGAGGGGAATTTTCATGCCGACCACCTGTTCCATCTGACTTTGTTTGAATTTGCAGACAACAGCAGATTGTATGACATTCACAAAAATTTACTTTTACAGTCTAAACGGTTGCGCTGGCTTGCTCAGTTGACTCCGGGCAGATTTGCCGAGAGCCAAAAAGAACATCTTCTGATTTTGGAATCTCTGAAGAGAAATGATGCCGGTTCTGCAAAGCAAAACATGCACCTTCATCTAATGAATACAAAAAATAATTATATCTCTATTCTGGATAACCCACAGTGGTTGAATGCGATTTCTGAAATCCAAAATATGAAACATCAATGCAAATAGAGTTACTTGCATTTCTTAATTTTATGTAAGTACAACGAAATAACGTAATATGTTGCAGAGCTTGGTAAAACCAAGCTCTGCAATTATTTTTTTTTATATTATCAGTCACGGGCGTTCTCTTCATACTCAGCCTGAACAATCACATCCTCCCCGGGCATAACAACTCTTGCATGTGGAATTGTGATATTGTCAATAATCGGAGACGGTGAAAGGAATTTCCACTGTTTAAAGGGAGCTCCGTCTTTCACTTCAGGTGCATTAATCACAAATACAGTTCCTTCTTTTGCTGAACGATAATTAGAAGTTCCGCCTGTAACCACAATCTTATGCTTGCATATGTCTAATTTTGGTGCAGATTCTACAAATTGCAGACAAAGTGCATATGCATCTACTTTCTGATCCGGATTATTTTCCGGAAGTTCCACTTCAAGTCCCACATTCGTAACAGAATATTTTAAAGGCATATTTCCATTTAATAGAGTGACCTGTTTTAAGCTTTCACCTAAAACCGACTTTGAAAATGTCTTAATAACAATTGTTTTTTTCTCCTGTGGATACTTCATTCCTATTACATAAATCGTTTTTTCATCTTTCGACTGTGTGAAGCGAAAATCTTCTGATGTATATTCAGGTGTTACTTCATCCAAATAGCCATCCTTTACTACTACAGGTCCCTCCCCATACACAGACCATGGTTTTGTACTGTAAACAGACTCCCCATTATGCTTCATCCAATCTCCTATTTCACTCAGGATTTCTTTTGCTTTCTGAGGTATTTCTCCGTGTCTGTCAGGTCCAACGTTCAACACAAACACTCCATTTTTGCTTACAATATCTACCATTGTATTAACCAATTCTATAGATGATTTGTAATCGTCATCCTCAATATATCCCCATGATTTACGGCTGATAGAGGTATTTCCCTCCCACAGCATGTCTCTGGTTTCTGCCGCACGGCCTCTTTCAACACCGCGTACATAGCCACCATCAAGAGCCTTCAGTTTAATTGTCATGACAACCCCATCAGGATTTGTTTTTTCTGCATGGTTATAATAATGTGTCAGAAAATCCTTTGTATAATCATCTCCGACAACATGCCAGTCAAAAAGCATAAAATCCGGATCGTATTTATCAACTAATTCTGTTGTTCGATTGTACCACTGCTGATCAAGTGCATTTTGCTTTATATCATCCCACTCTGCACTTGGATTTGAATAAAAATCAAAATTATTCGGTTCAAAAGTATCATCAAACTCCGTATCGGCAACCGGATCAAAGAAAACATGCTTTTCTTTATAGTGATTTGAAAATCCAAATTTCAATCCTCTTTTGTAAGCGGCCTCCTTTAATTCCTGAATCACATCTTTTTTCACCGATACCCTGGGAGCTTTCCATCTTGTATAGCTTGAATCATAAAGAGTAAAACCATCATGATGCTCAGAAGTAGGCACGATAAAACCGGCCCCTGCTTTTACGGCAAGATCAACCCACTCATCTGCAAGGAACTTATCTCCTGTAAAATATTTGTAGCAGTCTTTATATCCGATACGATTTCC